>JAESGX010000222.1_pt1 | contig 34433 bp, 32 predicted proteins | sample 9269801 | NCBI WGS metagenome assembly JAESGX01 (sample SAMN16773122, study PRJNA677054) | algae metagenome | isolation source: Pleurocapsa minor GSE-CHR-MK-17-07R and co-occurring heterotrophs from wet... | place: USA: Lower Calf Creek Falls, Grand Staircase Escalante National Monument, UT ... | reverse complement strand
GCGGCGAAGCCAAGCGCGCGGAGCGCGCGCCCGGCGTTTGAGGGCATAAATTCAGTCTGCGAAGTCCGGCTGTTCCTTCATGAGCTGGCGCTTGATGCTCTCCAGGTGCAGCCGCGCGCTCTCCCGGTCGCCCTCGCGCATCTGCTCATAGGTGGCGCGGGCCACCGCCTCGGGCACGGGCTTCAGCACGCGGCCCGTGGTCATCGCGAGGCGCTGCACCTCGGCTGCGCGCTCGAGGTAGTAGAGGTCGTCCCAGGCCTCGGCGATGGTCGGGCCCACCACCATCACGCCGTGATTCTTCATGAAGACGATGTCGGCATCGCCCAGCGCGGCGGCGATGCGGTCCCCTTCGCGCTCATCCAGCGCGAGGCCGTTATAGTCCTCGTCCACCAAGGTGCGGCCGTAGAATTTCAGCGCCGTCTGCCCGGCCCAGACGAGCGGCGGCCCCTCCAGCATGGCCAGCGCCGTGGCATTGGGCATGTGGGTGTGGAAGGCCGCCTTGGCGCGCGGATGCTTCAGATGGAGCCGCGCATGGATGTAGAAGGCCGTCGCCTCCGGCACGCCGTTCCCGGCCACCACCCGCCCCTCGAAATCGCAGATGACGATGCTGGAGGCGGTGACCTCGGCGAAGGCATGGCCATAGGGGTTCACCAGCATCAGATCGTCGCGCCCGGGCACGACGAAGGAGAAGTGGTTGCAGATGCCCTCCTGCAAACCAAGCTTCGCCGCCATGCGGAAGCAGGCGGCGAGGTCGATCCGCGCCTGGCGCACCTCGGGGCGGTCGAGGTCGGAATTGCGAAGCAGGGCGGGGGCGGTGTCGAGTGCGTGGGCCATCGCTTATCAGTTGCAGTCCTGCGCGCCTGGGGCAAGGCTTGCGCCCATGATCACGCGCCGCACCCTGCCCTTTCTGCTCGCCACGCCCGCCCTGGCGCAGCCGCGCCCGCCGCTCCTTGTGCTCGGCACGGGTGCGACGGAAACACCGATCGAGCAGGTGGCGCATGCGCTCACCGCCCGCACCGGCCGCGCCATCCGCCCCGAGACCGGCAATGGCGGCCAGGTGGCGGCGCGGCTGCGCGCGGGCGAGGCGGTGGATGTGGTGCTGAACGCCGGCCCCGCGCTGGATACGCTGATCCGCGACGGCTTCGCGCTGGCGGATACACGGCGCGAGATGGGGCGGATGCGCCTGGCGCTCGCCATCCGCCGCAGCCTGCCGGTGCCCCCGATGCGCGACGAGGCGGAGCTGGCGGCCATCCTGCGCGCGGCGTCCAGCATCGGCCTCAGCGATGGTGCGGCGGGGGCCACCAGCGGGCGGCATGTGGCGGCGCTGCTGGACCGGTTGGGCGCCACCGCGCCGCGCATCCCCTTCGCGCGCGGCCTGGCCGCCGTGAAGGCGGTGGCGCGGGGCGAGGTCGGCCTGGTCATCACCCAGGCCAGCGAAATCCTGGCCGAGCCGGGGGCGACGCTGGTGGCGCCCCTGCCCGAGAGCGCGCAGCTCATCACGGCCTATGTCGCGGCCGTCGCGACGCGCGCGGCGGACCCCGAGGGTGCGCGCGCCTTCATCGCCTTCGCGGCGGGTGAAGGTGCCGTCATGTTTCGCGCGGCCGGCTTCGCGCTGGGCTGACTTCCAAGCGCGCGGCGCAGCGTCTAGCCTCCCGGCCAAATCAAGATTCAGGGAGGCATCACATGTCCGCATTCAACCGCCGCGCGCTGCTGGGCCATTCGCTGCTGGCCGGCGCCGGCTTCGCCATCATCGGCTTGGCGAACGCCCAGGCCCGCACGGTTCTTCGCCTCGGCTGGACGACGAGCGACGGCGCGCAGGACCCCTATGCCATCGGCGCGCGCGCCTTCAAGGAGGAGGCCGAGCGCCGCTCCAACGGCCGTCTCGACGTGCAGCTCTTCCCCAACCGCGCGCTGGGCGATGAGCGGCCGATGCTGGATGGCATGCGCCTCGGCACCGTGGACATGGGCATCATCACCAATGCCGTGATCGCGCAGATCGAGCCCGCCTTCCAGATCAACGACATGCCCTTCCTGTTCGCCAATGAGGCGCAGGCGCAGCGCGGCCTCGATGGCGCCATGGGCCGCAGCCTGGCGCAGCGCCTGGAGACGCGCGGCGTCATGGCGCTGGGCTACATGGAGGGCGGCTTCCGCCAGATGATCAACAATGTCCGCCCCATCGTGAATCCGGCGGATGTGCGCGGCGTGAAGTTCCGCGTGCTGCAAAGCCCGATCTATATCGGCCTGTTCAACGCGCTGGGCGGCACCGCCGTGCCGATGGCCTGGGGCGAGACCTTCACCGCCGTGCAGCAGGGCGCGGTGGACGGGCTCGAGATCCCGCTCGCGGTGATCGAGGCCAGCCGGTACAACGAGGTCACGAAGTATCTCTCGCTGACCAACCACATCTATTCGATGATCGGCCTGCTCAGCGCCAAGCGCAGCTTCGACCGCCTGCCGGAGGACCTCCGCGCCGTCGTGCGCGAATCGGCCGCTGCCGCGACGGCCACGCAGCGCGCCGCGTCGCTGGCCAATGCGCGCACCATCACGGAGAGCCTGCGCGGCAAGGGCATGGCGGTGAATCCGGTGGCCGACCCGGCGGCGTTCCGCCAGGCCGTGCTGCCGATGTATGAAAGCTTCCGCGGCGCCATCGGCGCCGACATCGTGCAGGAAGCCCTGGCGGCGTCGCGCTGATGCGCGCCATCGCGGCCGGATTGGCGGGGCTGGCGGCGCTGCTGCGCTGGAGCCTCATCCTCGCCACCGCCGCGATGCTGGGGCTGATCTTCCTCCAGGTCGTCATGCGCTACGGCTTCGCGCGCGTGCCGCCCTGGACGGAGGAGCTGGCCGTGCTCGCCTTCTCCTGGGCGACGATGGGCGGCATCGCTCTCGGCGTGCGGGAGGGGTTCCATGTCCGCCTGACCCTGCTGAGCGATCGCCTGCCGCCGACGCTCGCTTCCCTGTGGGAGGTGGTGGTGAACCTGCTCACCGCCGGTTTCGGTGCCTATCTCGCCTGGTCCGGGATGCGCTTCCTGGAGATCACCTCGGGCAGCACCTCGGCCGCGATGGAATATCCGATCGAATTGCTGAACGGCATGGCGCCCGTCGCCGGCGCGCTCGCCTGCCTCTTCGCGTTGGGGCGCATCGTCACACCCCCGCCCCCGCCCGCCGCGATGGCCGAGGCATGAGCGTCTCCCTGCTGCTGACGGCTGGCTTCGCCGGCCTCGTCATCCTCGCCGTGCCCTTCGCCATCGCCATCGGGCTGGTGACGATGGGCTCGCTCATCACGGCGGACATCGAGCCCGCCTTTCTGGCGCAGCAGCTCATCGCCGGCTCGCAATCCTTCAGCCTGCTGGCCATTCCGCTCTTCATGCTGGCGGGTGAGATCATGTCGGCCGGCGGGCTCTCGCAACGCCTGGTCGAGGTCGCTTCCACGCTGGTGCGGCACCGCACGGGCGGACTTGCGATCGTCACGGTGCTGGCGGCGCTGGTGTTCTCCGCCATTTCCGGCTCGGCGCCCGCCACCACGGCGGCGATCGGCGCGATCATGATCCCGGCCATGGTGAAGGCCGGCTATGACAAGGCCTTCGCCGCCTCCATCGCCGTCAGCGCCGGCGTGCTGGGGCCGCTCATCCCGCCCTCCATCGCCTTCGTCATCTGGGGGATCGTGGCCGAGCAATCCATCGGGCGGCTCTTTCTCTCCGGCGTCATTCCGGGCTTCGCCATCGCGGCGGGGCTGATCGTGCTCTGCTGGTTCCATGCGCGGCGCCACAAGGTGCCGACCCTGCCGGCGGCGAGCTGGGCGGAGGTGCGGCAGGCGGTCTCGGCGGGCAAATGGGCGCTGCTCTCGCCGGTCTTCGTGCTGGGCGGCATCTATGGCGGCGTCTTCACGCCGACCGAAGCCGCCGCCATGTCCTGCGTCTATGCGCTGGTCGTGGGCTTCCTCTTCGAGCGCAAGCTGACGCTGCGCGGTCTGCCCGAATTGTTCCTGCGCTCGGCGCGGACAAGCGCGATGGTGACCGCCATCATCGCGGTCTCCGCGGGCTTCGGCGTCCTGGTGGCGCAGGAGCGGATCGCGGTGGATTTCGCCGGCTGGATGGCCGAGAGCCTGGGCGACAAATGGCTGGCGCTGGCCGCCCTCAACCTCGCCTTCTTCCTGCTGGCGGCCGTCATGGACGAGATCGCGATCATGGTCGTGCTCGGCCCCATGCTGATTGCCATCGCGACCCGCTTCGGCGTGGACCCCGTGCATTTCGGCGCCATCATCGTCACCAATGTCGCGATCGGCATGGCGGCGCCGCCCATCGGCTATTGCCTCTTCGTGGGCATGGCGATCAGCGGGCTGTCGCTCGCGCGCATCTCACGCGCGATCTGGCCGCAGATCCTCATCATGCTCGTCGTGCTGATGCTCACCACCTACATTCCCGGCTTCGCCCTGCTGTTGCAGCCGCGCTGAGGGCGCTATCCTTGACGCCATGAGCACGAACCAGAAGATCAACGGTCCCCGCCTGTGGGACACCCTCATGGCCATGGCCGAGATCGGCGCGACGCCCAAGGGCGGCGTGAAGCGCCTCACCCTCACCGAGGTGGACAAGGCCGGCCGGCAGCGCTTCACCGCCTGGTGCGAGGAGCTGGGCCTCACCATGCGCGTGGACGCCATGGGCAACATGTTCGCCCGCCGCGAGGGGCGCGACCCCAAGCGCCTGCCGGTGCTGCTGGGCAGCCACCTCGACAGCCAGCCCACCGGCGGCAAGTTCGACGGCGCGCTGGGCGTCATCGCGAGCCTGGAAGTCATGCGCTCGCTGAATGATTTGAACATCACCACCGAGGCGCCGATCGAGCTGGTGAACTGGACGGATGAGGAAGGCAGCCGCTTCGGCCATTCGCTCATGGGCAGCGGCGTCTGGGCCGGCATTTTTCCGCTGGAGGAGGCCTATGGCTTCACCGACCTCGACGGCGTGAACGTCAGCGAGGCGCTGGATTCCATCGGCTACAAGGGCGCCCACCCTGCCGCCCCCTTCCCCGCCGATGCCTATTTCGAGCTGCATATCGAGCAGGGCCCGATCCTGGAGCGCGAGGGCAAGCAGATCGGCATCGTCACCGGCGCGCAGGGCCAGGTCTGGTACGACGCGGTGATCATGGGCCAGGACGCCCATGCCGGCACCACGCCGCCCTCCGCGCGGCGCGATGCGCTGGTGGCGGCGTCCCGCGTCATCGCCCTGGTGGATGACCTGATGCGCGAGCGCGGCGAGGATGGTCGCGGCACGGTGGGCCAGCTCCAGGTCCTGCCCAACAGCCGCAACGTGGTCCCCGGCGAGGTGCGCTTCAGCATCGAATTCCGCCACCCCGACGATGCCCAGGTGCAGGCGCTGATGGCGCGCTTCCCGGGCGAGGCCGAGGCGCTTGTCGCGCAGAATGGCTGCCGCCTGGAACTGACCAAGCTCTTCGACATCCCCGCCCAGCCCTTCGACCCGTCCTGCGTGGACCTCGTGCGCCAAGCCGCCGCGCGGCTGGGCTACCCGGCGCGGGAGATCATCTCGGGCGCCGGGCATGACGCGGTCTATGTCGCGCGGCGCGTCCCGGCCGCGATGATCTTCACCCCCTGCAAGGACGGCCTCAGCCACAACGAAGCGGAGAGCATCCTGCCCGAGGAGGCCGAGGCCGGCTGCCAGGTGCTGTTCGAAGCGGTGGTGGCGCGCGCCAACCGCTGAGGCCGGCCACCCGTTGGTGCGCTATTTGGCGCGGCTGAAGAAGATCCGCTTCAGCTCGCCCTTGCCCAGCACCTCGCCGATCACGCGCAGGACGAAATAGGGCAGCAGGATGACCCAGAGCAGGATCGCATAGGCGAATTTCTCCCGCAGCGATCCATCCGCCAAGGCGCGCAGGGCTTCCACCACCGGGCGGCCGTGCAGCAGCGCGACCACCGCCTCCTCGATCATGCTGAAGGCGATCAGCATCACCATGAAGAGCGAGGCGCGGTACAGCACGTTCTCGAAAAGCCGGCGTCCGCGCAGCCGCTCGCCCAGCCGCGCGGCGTGGCCCAGCACCATGAACTTCGCCAGCACCAACGCCTTCACCAGCGCGAAGCCATAGGCGCCATAGGCGATGCCCTGCGCCTGCAGCACCGCGTCCCGGTAGAAGATCACCGCCGCGAAGGAGATGTAGAGATAGGCGAAGATCGTCCCATACTCCTCCAGCTCATGGAGGAGGCGGGCCTTCAGGCCCCTGGGGTGGGTCGCCTCGCTCACACGCCCTCGGGCACGCGCGTCGCCTGGCTCGCCGCCAGCATCCATTCGCCATCCACCCGCGCCATCATCTGCACCCAGCGGACCTGGACGACGCGGTTCTCGGCGATGCTGCGGATCGGGCTGCGGCCGGTGATCACCGCCGCATCCGGGTTCAGCACGCGGATCGAAAGCTCCTCGACGGCGGCGAGCTCGATCACCGGCTCGCCGGCCAGGATGGAAACGAGGCGCGCATCGCGGCCATCCACCTTCCCGGTGGTGTGGGTGTGGGTGAAGGAGGGGGCGAACATGTCGCGGAGCTTCACCACATCCCGCTCGCGCGCCGCCGCCTGGAGGCCGACGCGGAAGGCCATGACCTGCTGCTCGATATGGCCGGCACGCTCGGCCGTCAGGTCGTGATGCGGATGGGCCAGGGCGATGGAGGCCGGAATCGTCATAACCAAGGCGAGAAGCGCGCGGCGATGCATGAGGGGGCCTCCGTGTTGCATCGCAAAGTTTGACCGCCGCTGCCGGGCCGGTCAATCGCTGCGCGGATGCGCCATCCGCCAGGTGGCCAGCAGCCCCTCCGCATCCACGGCCACATAGCGCTGCGTCGTGGAAAGGCTCGCATGGCCCAGCAGCTCCTGGATGGCGCGCAGATCGGCGCCGCCGGCCAGGAGATGGGTGGCGAAGGAATGGCGCAGCGCATGCGGCGTCGCGTGCTCCGGCAGGCCGGCCAGGCGGCGGTAGTCGCGCAGCGTGCGCTGGGCCACGGCGGGGTCGAGCCGCTTGCCGCGCGCGCCGAGGAACAGCGGCTCATCGGGCTCAGCGCCGCCGCGAAAGGCCATCCAGCCCGCCATCGCCTGGCGCACCACGGGCAGCACGGGGACGAGGCGCGTCTTGCCGCCCTTGCCCAGGATGCGCAGCGCGGCGTCCTGGCCCGGCAGCGGCGCATCGGCGATGTTGAGGCTGAGCGCCTCGCTGATGCGCAACCCGCAGCCGTAGAGCAGCGTGAACAGCGCCACATCGCGCGCCGCCTGGAATTCCGGGCGTTCGGCGTGGTGGACCTCGCCGATCTCGGTGCCGGCGGCGCGCGCATCGGCGCGGTTCAGCGCGCGGGGGACGGGCTGCACGCGCTTGGGCCCGCGCATGGCGGCGATGGCGAGCGGGGCGATGCCGTGGCGCTTCGCCAGGAAGCGGAGGAAGCTGCGGATGGCGGCCAATTGCCGCGCACGCGTGGCATTGCCCGCCCCCTCCTGGGCGCGCAGGGCGAGGAAGGATCGGAGATCGGCGGGCTTGAGCGCGCCGAGGGCCGCGAGATCAGGCTCGGCCCCCTGGTGCTTCGTGAGAAAGCCCAGGAATTCCGCGACGTCCCGCCCATAGGCTTCCAGCGTGTGCGGGCTGGCGCGGCGCTCGGTGGCGAGCCAGGCGAGGAATTCGGCGCGGGCGGAATCGCCGGTCATCGCGCGAGCGCGGTGGCCAGGGCGCGGGCCAGGAAGGCCAGCGATTCCGGCTCGTTCGGGAGATCGGCAGGTTCGCGCGCGCCGAGGGCCAGCGTGGCCTCGCCGACGCGCAGCAGCGCCTCGCGCCGGATCAGGGGGGCGGCTTCGCCATGCAGGGCGGCGCTGGCCACCGTCACGTCGCGCAGCACCAAAGCCGAGCCGGGGACGAGGGGGACGAGCCGGCAGGATTCGAGCCCGAGTCGCGCGGGCCATTCATGGCGCAGGCAATCCTCGGCATCGGGGTTGGCGAGCAGCGCCAGCACCGCCTCGGCCACCTTGGCCGCGAAGGCGCCGCGCGTGCGGCCCGCTTCGAGAAGCCCCCGCCATTCCTGCCGCCCGGCCTGGATCATCGCCGCCATATGGTCCGCCACCACCTCGCCATGGATGCGGCGGGGCGGGGTCAGGATGGCATAGAGCTGCGGCCGCTCCGCCAGGAAATCCGGATGGGCCAGCAGGAAGGCTTCCACGGCCGCGGGGTCAGGCGCCTTCACGACAAGACCGCGCAAAACGAAAAGGACAAGAGCCGCCCTCCGAGAATCCGGGCCGAATAGGCCCGGCGCAAAGCTTCAGCTTTGCGAAGCCAAGGCGGCGGAGCCGCCGCCCGGCGTCTGAGGGCGTCAAAGAATACTCTGCCCGGTCTTCGCCCAATCGGCCAGGAACGCCTCCAGGCCGCGATCGGTCAGCGGGTGCTTCATCAGCCCGCGGATCACCGCCGGCGGCATGGTGCCGACATGGGCGCCCAGCTTGGCCGATTGCAGCACATGCACGGGGTGGCGGATCGAGGCGACCAGCACCTCGGTCCTGAAATTGTAGTTGCCGTAGATCTGCACGACATCCGCGATCAGCTCCATGCCGTCCTGGCCGATATCGTCCAGCCGGCCGACGAAGGGGGAGATGAAGGTCGCCCCCGCCTTGGCCGCCAGCAGCGCCTGGTTGGCCGAGAAGCAGAGCGTGACGTTCACCGGCGTGCCCTCGTCGGAGAGCACCTTGCAGGTGCGCAGCCCGGCTTCCGTCAGCGGCACCTTCACGCAGACATTGGAGGCGATGCCGCGGAGGTAGCGGCCCTCCTTCAGCATCGTCTCATGGTCCGTCGCCGTGACCTCGGCCGAGACGGGGCCCTCCGTGATGGCGCAGATCTCGGCGATCACTTCGCTCATCTTGCGGCCGGACTTGGCGATCAGGCTCGGGTTGGTGGTGACGCCGTCGAGGAAGCCCGTGCCCACGAGGGAACGGATTTCGGCGACGTCGGCGGTGTCCACGAAGAACTTCATGTTTGGGGGTATCCTGCGCTGGCGGCGAATCGGGGGCCGGGGATTGACCATTGGCCGCCCCGTCGCGAAGGGAATAGCCCATGGCGACACCATCCCGAAAGGCCGGTGAGGGGGGAGCAGGCCTGCGTGTCAGCGTGCTGCTGCCGCTGCCGCTGGAAGGCGCCTATGACTACCGCCTGCCGCCCGGGCTGGTGGCCGGCCCCGGCAGCTTCGTCGAGGTGCCGCTGGGCGGCCGTGTCTCGCTGGGCGTCATCTGGGACGAGGCGCCGGGCGCGGAGCATGTGGCCGAGGGCCGGCTGCGCGAGGTGATCGCGGTCAAGCCCGCCCCCCCGATGCGGCCCGCGCTGCGCCAGCTGGTGGATTGGATCGCCGCCTACACCCTCTCGCCCCCCGGCGCCGTGCTGCGGATGGCGATGAGCTCACCGGCCGCGCTGGAGGCGCCCGCCCAGGCCGCCGGCTGGCGGCGCGTGACGGGGGCCGAGGCGCGGATCACGCCCGACCGTGCCCGCGCACTGGCGGCCCTGGGCGAGGAGACCTTGCCGGGGACGGAGATCGCCCGGCTGGCCGGCGTCTCGCTCGGCGTGGTGCGCGGCATGGCCTCGGTCGGGCTGATCGAGCCGGCGCTGATGGGCCGCGCCGCGGCCTTCCCGCGCCCCCTGCCCGATTTCGCACCCCCCATGCTGCGCCCCGAACAGGCCGAGGCGGCGGCCGCCTTGAGCGAGGCGGTGCGCGCGCGCAGCTTCGGCGTGACGCTGCTGGAGGGCGTCACCGGCTCCGGCAAGACGGAGGTCTATCTGGACGCCGTGGCCGAGACGCTGCGCCAGGGCCGCCAGGCGCTGGTCCTGCTGCCGGAGATCGCGCTCTCCACCCAATGGCTCGCGCGCTTCGAGCGGCGCTTCGGCGCACCCCCGGCCCTCTGGCATTCCGAGCTCTCTTCCCGCACGCGGCGCGTGACCTGGCGCGCGGTGGCGGAGGGCGACGCGCCCGTGCTGGTCGGCGCGCGCTCGGCGCTGTTCCTGCCCTTCCCCGATCTCGGCCTGATCGTGGTGGATGAGGAGCACGAAACCGCCTTCAAGCAGGAGGAGGGCGTGATCTACCACGCCCGCGACATGGCCGTGGTCCGCGCGCGGCTCGAACGCGCCACCTGCGTCCTGGTCAGCGCCACGCCCAGCCTGGAGAGCGTGGCGAATGCCGAAGCCGGGCGCTACCGGCGGCTTGGTTTGCCGGTGCGCCATGGCGGCGCCGCCATGGCCGAGGTCAGCGCCATTGACCTGCGCCAGCACCCGCCGGAGCGCGGGCGCTTCATCTCGCCGCCCCTCGTCGCCGCCGTGACGGAGACGCTGGCGCGGGGCGAGCAGGCGATGCTCTTCCTGAACCGGCGTGGCTATGCGCCGCTGACACTCTGCCGCGCCTGCGGGCATCGCATGCAATGTCCCAACTGCACCGCCTGGCTGGTCGAGCATCGCGCACAGCGCCGCCTGCTCTGCCACCATTGCGGCCACACGGCGCCCACACCCCCCGCCTGCCCCGAATGCAATGCGGAACACTCGCTGGTGCCTATCGGCCCCGGCGTGGAGCGCATCCAGGAGGAGGTGGCCGAGCTGTTTCCTGAAGCCCGGCGCCTGGTGATGGCCAGCGACACCATCCCCGGCCCCGCCGCCGCGGCCGCCGCCGCGCGGCAGATCGAGGATCGCGAGGTGGACCTCATCATCGGCACGCAGATCGTCGCCAAGGGATGGCACTTTCCGCATCTCACGCTGGTGGGCGTGGTGGATGCCGATCTCGGCCTGGGCGGCGGCGATCTGCGCGCGGGCGAGCGCACCATGCAGCTGCTGCACCAGGTGGCGGGGCGGGCGGGGCGCGAGGAGAAGCCGGGCCGCGTGATGCTGCAAAGCTTCTCGCCCGAGCATCCGGTGATGCAGGCGCTGATCCGCGATGATTTCCCGGGCTTCCTGAAGGCCGAAGCCGCACAGCGCGAGCCGGGCCATTGGCCGCCCTATGGCCGGCTGGCCGCGCTCATCATCAGCTCGGAGGATGCGCGGGCCGCCGAGCGCGGCGCGCGCGAGCTGGGGCTGGCGGCCCCGGTGGGCGAAGGCCTGCAGGTGCTGGGCCCGGCGCCCGCGCCGCTCGCGCTGCTGCGCGGGCGGTATCGCCACCGCCTGCTGCTCAAGGCCGCGCGCGGGGTGAAGGTGCAGCCGGTGCTGGTGGATTGGCTCGCGCGGGTGCAACTCCCGCGCGAGGTCCGGGTCCAGGTAGATGTGGACCCGGTGGGGTTTCTCTAGAACACAAACCTCGAGCCGATGATCACGCTGCGCCCGGGCGTCTGGAAGCCGTTCACCGGTTCCCACTTGCTGTCCGTCAGGTTGCGGCCCTCCAGATAGACATTCACCTGGGGCAGCACGGGATAGGTCGCCGTCAGATTGAACAGCGTGCCGGACTTGTTGTAGCGCATCGCATTCACACTCGCCCCTGAGTTCAGGTAGGTGGCGAAGGCGCCCTCCGGCGAACGCCCGGTAAACAGCACCTGCGGCGTGATCACGAAGCCACGCAACGGCTCCACCCGCGCCGAGACGGTGACGATGCTCTCCGGCCGCCGCGGCAGCGGCGCGCCGGTCTGCCCATCCGTCGCATCCGTGATGGTCCAGGAGACGTCGGTGGTGAGCCAGGAGGCCGGGCGCAGCGCCCAGGCCAGCTCCACGCCCTTGATGTTGGCGCTCGCCACATTGGTCAGCGTGCTGAAGCCTGCGTTAAAGTTGATCAGGTTCGTCACGCGCTGCTGGAAGAAGGTGAAGCCGACGGTGGAGAAGCGCGGCTGGTTGAAGGCGATGATGTCCATCTCCGCGCCGAACTCGTAGCCGATGCTGGTCTCGGGCTGCAGGTTCGGATTGCCGCGGAAGGTGTTGCCGATCACGCCGAAGCGCTGGTTGAGCGAGGGCGCGTTGAAGGCCGTGCCGCCGGAGGCGCGGATGCGCACGGCGGTTTCCGGCACCGCCAGCACCGCGCCGACGCGCCAGCTCGTGTAGCCCGCGAAGTCGGAGACGTTGTCGTAGCGCACGCCACCCGTGACATCGAGGGCATTCCAGAAGCGGTACTGCATGGCCGCATGCCCGGCCGTGCTGTCCTGCTGCGCATTGGTGACGGAGCGGAAGGGCGCATTTCCGGCGTAGCTCGTCGCATCCTCATGCGCGTAGTTGATGCCGAAGGTGACGGCGCCATCCGTCGCGGGCCCGAAGCCGGGCAGGCGCACCACATTGCCCCAATCCACGCTCTGCCGCGTGCCGCGGTAGTAGTCCTGCGTGGTGGCGCTGCTGAGGATGTCCGGCAGGTTGGAATAGGTCCGCCGGTCCTGCGTGACGGCGAGGCGCAGGCCGGTGGTGAGCCGCCCGTCGAACAGGTTGGACTCGCCGCGGATCTGGCCCATCCAGCGGCGGTCATTGCCGGTGTAGTTCGGGTCGTCGCGCGGCACGCTGTCCACGCCGAAGGTGTTCTCGCGCCAGCGGATCTGCCCTTCCACGCGGGTGCCGGGGATGAAGGTATAGCCGAGGCGCGCCGTGGCATTGGTGCTGTTGAAGCCATCCGTCTCGCCCAGCGTGCGCCAGAAGCGCGTGGCGGTGGCGTTGGATGCCTGGGTGGAGATGTTGTTCAGGCTGGCCAGGTAATCGAAATTGCCGACGGTGCCGGCGACGCCGCCGCCCAAGCGGAAGGTGCTGCTGGAGCCATAGGCCACCTCGCCATAGGGCATCACCTGGCGGTCCGGCGGCGCGCGGCGGGTGACCAGGTTGATCACGCCGCCCACCGCGGCACTGCCATAGAGCGAGGAGGCGGGGCCGCGCAGCACTTCGATCCGCTCGATGTCGAAGAGCGTCTCATTGCCGAAGTTGAAGGCGCCATTCGCGTCCGAAACATCGTTCACCGGCACCCCGTCCATGAGGACGAGCGTCGAGCGGCTGGAATTGCCGCGGATGAAGACGCTGGCCTGCTGCCCCGGCCCGCCGGATTGCGCGACGCGCAGGCCGGGCACGGTGGCCAGCGCCTCGGCCAGGTTGGCGAAGCCATTCTCCTCGATCGCCTTGCGGTCGATCACGGTGATGGAGGCGGGCACGCGCGCGAGCGGCGTGGGAAGGCCGGTGGCGGTGACGATGGTGTCAGGCACCGCGATCAGATCCTGCTCCGGCGAGGAGCGGGGCGTGGGGTTGGTGTTCTGGGCAAGGGCAGGCGTCACCGACGCCATAAGGGCGGCGGTGCTGAGCAGGATACGGCGCATGGGACATCCCCCGTGTTGCGCATGACGACATGCCAGACGGGAAAATCGCCCCGCCTGACGGCTGGCGCCGAGCTCGCAAACGGAACAAGTCCGTGGCACCGGTGCACCCCGCCCGGTACGCGCGAGAACAACTCTGTGAAGGCCGGTCTCCTGGCTCGCGGGTCACTGCCCTGGTCCGCCTTCTCACCCCCCGGCAGGGAGCAATGGCACATGGACCGGAACTCGCCGCCTACAGTTGCGGGGGCAGCCGCGGATTGACCGGCATGGCCGGCGCGTCGCGCGTTCCCGTTTCAACCCTCATCGGGTCACCTTCACATGTGCGGGAGTCTAGACCCGTTCAGACGATCCAGCCAAGGGCCTGGATGCCCACCCAGATCAGCGCGCCGATCACGAAGCTGGCGAAGAGGCAGCCCAGCAGCGTGATCAGCGCACCGATGCCGATGACGCGGTTATCCGCTTCCACCACGCCGAGCGACATGATGATGGTGCCGAAGGCCGGCGGCCCGTTGGTGCCGGGCCCCGGCAGGATGAGCATGATGGCGGAATAGACCGTGAGCCAGCCCACCATCTTGTCGCCGAAGGGGCTGGTGAAGAACCCCGGGCGCGGCTTCACATATTGCTCGATCCGCTTGATCCAGGAGGAGCCGGAGGCGCCGGAGAGGCGCAGCAGATCCTCGCGCTTGATGGACTGGCGGGCGATGAAGCGCGGCAGCTTCGGCACGCGCCGCCCCATGCCCATCTGCACGCCCAGGATCAGCATGGGAATGCCGAAGACGGAGGCCATGCCCGGCAGCAGCGAAGGCAGGCACAGCAGCAGGATCAGCAGGCCGAAGGCGCGGTCGCCAAAGGCTTCGGCCATCTCGCCGAGCGTGATGCGCGCCCCCGGAAACTGGGCCGCGACCTCGGTGACGATCCTCGAAATCGGCGCGAGATGTTCATCATGCTGATCAGGTGCAGGTTGCGCCGTGCCGTCCAAAACCCTGTCCTTGTGACTGTCCCCTCCGCGGGGCCCGCAGATGAACGGGAACTTAACGAGATATTGCGCGGAGACCAGTGAAAATTTCGTGGGCGGCCTCATCCTGCTGGACAAGGCCGCCTTTTTTGAGGCGGTCAGGCACCCGTGAAGACGGGCTTGCGCTTCTCCATGAACGCGCGGCGGCCTTCGCGGTAATCGGCGCTGTCGAAGCAGGCATCCTGGTTGGCGGCGATGGAGGCCATGTCGCGATCCGCCCGGTCCGCCAGGACCGCGCGCACCGTGCGCTTGTTGGCGCGCAGCGAGAGCGGCGCATTCACCGCGATGGTCGAGGTGATCTTCGCCACCTCGGCATCGAGCGACTCCGCCGGGTGCAGCTTGTTGATGAGGCCCATGCGCTCGGCCTCGGCGGCCTCCAGCCGGCCGCCGGTCATCAGGATGAAGTGCGCGTGCGCGGGGCCCACCAGGTTCACCAGGTTGGTCACCATGTCGAAGCCATAGGCGATGCCGAGCTTGGCGGCGGGGATGCCGAACTCGCTGCCCGTGCCTGCGATGCGCATGTCGCAGGACATGGCGATGCCGAGGCCGCCGCCCATGCAGAAGCCCTGGATCTTCGCGATCACCGGCTTGTCGAAATTGGCCAGCCGGTCACGGCCATGGCTGGTCTTGATGTTGTACTGCCGCTGCGCATCGGCGTCCGAGCGGTTCTTCTCGAACTGGCTGATGTCCGCGCCGGAGACGAAGGCCTTGCCGCCGGCGCCTTCGAGCACGACGCAGCGCACGGCGGCATCGGCCTCGAAGATGTCGAGCGCCTCGGCCATGCCGTCCCACATCGCGATGCTCATCGCGTTGCGCTTCTCGGGCTGGTTGAAGATGATCGTGCCCACGCCGCCTTCGCTGCGGGCCAGGATCTTTCCATCGGCGAACTGCATCTCACTCACTCTCCCAAAACCTTTTTCGCCCGCAACGCGGCGATCTCCTCAGGACTCAGCCCGGCTTCCGCCAGGATCTCGTCGGCATGCTCGCCGAGGGCGGGCACGCCACGCCGGATGCCGGGCGTGTGGCCCTCGATGTTGATGGGCGTGCGCACCACGCCCGCCTTGCCGAGCTTGGCGTGCGGCACATCCCACACCATGCCCAGATGCTGCACCTGCGGGTCCTCGAAGACCTCGCGGATGTTGTTGATGGGGCCGCAGGGGATGCCGGCCTCCTCCAGCAGCGCGATCCAGTATTCGCTGGGCTTCTGGCTGGTGACCTCGGCGATCGCGGCGTTCAGCGCGGCGCGGTCGGCGGTGCGGCCCTCGGCGGTCTTCCATTCGGGCTTGTCCAGCCAGTCCTCGCGCCCCGCCGCCTTGCAGAAGACGGCCCAGAGCTTGGGCGAGGAGGCGGCGATGTTGATCGGCTTGTCGGCGCTCGGAAACACGCCCATCGGCGTGTTCACCGGGTGGTCATTGCCAGCCTGGCCCGCGATCTCGCCCTTCTGCAGCCAGCGCGTGGCCTGGAAGTCGAGCATGAAGACCTGCGCCTCCAGCAGCGAGGTGTGGACCCAGCGGCCCTTGCCGGTCTTCTCGCGTTCGTAGAGCGCCATCATCACGCCCATCGCCAACAGGTTGCCGGCGGTCAGGTCGTCAATGGGAATGCCCACCCGCATCGGCCCGCGCCCGGGCTCGCCGGTGATGGACATGAGGCCGCCCAGCCCCTGCGCGATCTGGTCCACGCCGCCGCGCGTGGAGTAAGGCCCGGTCTGGCCGAAGCCCGAAATGCTCGCATAGACGAGGCGCGGATTGATCCTGGACAGCGTCTCGTAGTCGATCTTCAGCCGGTGCTTGACCTGCATGCGCATGTTCTCGACCACGACATCCGCCGTGGCGGCCAGGCGCAGGAAGGCGGCGTGGCCCTCGGGGCTCTTGAGGTCGATGGCGAGGCCGCGCTTGTTGCGGTGCAGGTTCACCGAATCGAAGCCGTCCCGCGCGCCGCCGAAGCCGTCATTATTGCCCGGCGGCTCGATGCGGATGATGTCGGCGCCCCAATCCGCCAGATGCCGCACGCAGGTGGGCCCGGCACGGGCGAGGGTGAGGTCGAGCACGCGCAACCCATTCAGGGGCAGCTTGGGCTGTTCGTCTTCAGGCATGGAACGTTCCTTCTTGCCCCCAGGCTACGCGTTGCCGGGTGGCCTGAACAGACCAAGCCCGATCAGCCCGCGATAGATCGGACCCAGCAGGAAGTTGCACAGCAGCGTGCGCGTCAGGTGGAAGGCCAGCACCAGCGGCACCGCGACGCCCAGCGCCTTGGCCGTGACACCCATCTCCGGCATGCCGCCGGGCGCCATGCCGAGCATGACGGCCGAAGGCGGCAGCCCCACCGCCCAGGCCAGCCCCGCGCCGAACACCGTGCAGAACAGGCACAGCAGCAGCGAGGAGATCAGCGCCGCGCGCATCAGCCGGCGGGAGCCGAGCAGGAACTCCTTCGTCATCTTCTGCCCGAGCCCCGCCCCCATCCCCACCTGCGCGGCGTCAATCAGCCAGCCCGGCACGGCCGAGGGCAGCTGGCCGAAGGCGGCGGCGGTGATGGCGAGGAAGCACGGCCCGATCATCCAGGGGTTGGCGATGCCCGTGCGTTGCAGCAGCAGCGCCGCGACCGAGCCGACCGCGAGCATGCCGAGCAGGCCCGGCGCATCGAAGGCGAGGCGCGGGGCCACGAAGGCGCTGAAATCGCCATGCGGCGCGATGGCCGAAAGCGTGGGCGGCATGACCAGCACCACCACCAGAACGCGCAAGGTCTGCGCGAGCGTGACCGGCGCCAGCGGCGCGCCCTCGCGCTGGGCCAACACCGCCATGACGATGACGCCGCCGGGGATGGTGGCGAAATAGGCGGTGCGCGCATCCGTCCCCGCCATCCGCGTGAAGACCGGGATGGTGGCGATGCCGGCCAGGATGGAGAGGAACCCCGCGATCAGGATCGCCGGCGCCGCCCCCAGCAGCGCGGAGAGTACGGGGCCGGAGAAGGTCTGCCCGAAAGCGAGGCCGATCACGATCAGCGCCGATGGCCGCGCCGCCGGATGCACCGCCGGCGCCATGCCGAAGGGCCGGAACCAGGCCACGGCCGCCGTGCCGAACATGGCGCCGATCATCCAGGCCAGCGGCACATGCAGCAGCGCGAAGACGAATCCACCCGCCACGGCGGCGGCCAGCGTCAGCAGATGTGCGGCAAGAGGGGGAGGAAGGGTCACGCTGCCAACAGAATCGGCGCTCACGCCCCGCGCGTCAAACCCATGCGGGGGCTTCACGCTTGATTAACCAGCGGCGTGGTTTCTGGGACGGTCCTTCACCAAGCTGAGCCTGGCCCATGAAACCCATCGGCACCTACCTCCCGAGCGGCCTGCCCGCCGGCCCGCCCGCCCCTTCCGCGCCCGCCGCGACGCAGCCACCGCCGGCGCCACCGCCCATCGGCCCCAATCCGCGCCTGCGGCTGGACCCCGCGCTCGGGATCGTGGTGATGGAATTCCTGGATTCCGGCGGCAAGGTCGAACGCAGCGCGCCCAGCCAGGCGCAGCTGGAGGCCTATCGCAACGCGCAGCGTGGGCTTGGCTGAGCCGGCGTCAGACGGTGAAGCCGCGCGGCGGGAAGCCGAACCGCGCCAGGATGTCGGCGCCATCGGTCGCATTCTCATTCGCGCGGTTCACCAGATAGCGCTCCGCCAGGCGCTGCACCTCCTTCGGATCCTCGAGCTTGGTGATGTCGAGCCGCGCCCGCACGGCGCGCGCCTGCGTCTCCACCGGCTGGATCGCGATCTGCATCGGCAGGCCCAGCGCGCCGGTGACCACGCGGCGGATGATGGGGTCGCCCAGCACGGCGTAGATGTTGCTGTCCACCGCCGTCGCGCGTTCGCGGAACAGCACGGCATCGCCCAGGCCCGGCTGCTCCTTCTCCAGGTTCTGGTTCCATTGGGCGCGGCGCAGCCCGTCGGCGAGGCTGGCCTGCAGGTTCGGGTCGCGCAACGCGGCGATGCCCCGCCGGCCGAGGTCCAGCGTCTCGGCGGCCGATTTCCAGCGCTTGTCGCCCAGCGTGTTCGCCAGGCTCTTCTCGTCGCTGAGGTCGGAGAGGAGGACGCGCGTGGCCAACCCCTGCTGGCTGGCGCCCTCGGGGATGCCGAGCGCGGTGGTGATGACCTGCAGCACGCGCGGGTCGCGCAGCGCGGTGCGGATATCCGGCGCGCGGTCCACGGCGCGCCTGAACTGCTCCATGGCGCGTTTCTGCTGCGGTTCGGTGGCGATGCGGCTGAGCGCGCGCTCCTCCTCCCCAGGCTTCAGCACCCGGCGAAAGGCGGCGACGGCGCCCGCTGCGTCAGCCATGTGCGCCCTCGGCCGGTTCGCGCCGCGCCGCCGGCAGGGGCGCCAGGCCCAGCACCTCCTCCTCGTGGCGCATCACGCGGCGCGCGATCTTCAGCGCCAGGTAGCAATCATCCTCCTCGGCGGCGACCAGCGCGCGCGCCAGCATCTCCCGCACGAGGACGGAAGTGGTGGCCTCCTTGAACTCCTCGATCAGCGCGCGCGCGGCGGCGAGGCCGGGCTCGCGCTCCTCCTCCGTGCCGATATAGGCGGTCTGCAACGCGAAATAGATGCGCCGCGCGGGGGTATTGGCGCCCTCGGGCGCCATGATCTGCTTGCCGAAGAGGAAGCGCGCCTTGGCCGCCAGCTCGATCCGCGTGCGGTTGCGGAACCGGATCGGCGCACCGTTCACCACCATCAGGTCCCCCTGGCGGAGTTCCAACACGAGCGTGGACATGTTTTTTCCCTTCAAGTCGCTCCGGCAGGAAATCCGCGCCTTCCCCGAGGGGGAAGCGCACGGCCGGCATGGGCCCTCATGGCTCCCTGCCGTTCCTCCGATGCCGGGGGTCACCCGGCACGGAAACATTCTGCGGCGGGTGGGGTTAATGCCGCTTGAAGACGGGCCCCGAATGTCCTGCGCCGATCAGCGCAGGAAGTTGGCCAAGGTCAGCTCGCGCAGCGAGCCGATGGCGCGGTAGCTCGCCTCCAGCGCGTTGCGCGTGGCCTGGAGGCGCACCAGCACATCCGCCACATCCACCTCCTCGATGTCGGAGAGCTGCTGCGAGAGCGCGGTGGAGAGGTTGTCGTGCCGCCGCTGCGTCGCCTCCATCCGCGCCTCGACGGTGCCCAGCGCGCCCGCCTCCTCGCCCAGCGCCAGCTCGGCCGAGGAGAGCCCGTCGCGCAGGCTGCCGATGAAGCCGTCGAAGGTCGCGCGGTCGCTCATCTGCTCCGGTGTCAGGGCGGCGAGGCTCATCAGGTTGCGCATGAGGTCGCGCGCCCAGCTGCCGGTCGTCTCGCCCTGGCTGATGGCGTCCGCGTTGCGCCCGGCGATGATGCCATAGGCGATCACCTGGCCATCGGCCGCCGGCACGCCGCGCCGCGCTTCCTGCGCCTCGGGCGGCAGCAGCGCGTCGGCCGTGAGCCGGTCGGAAAAGGGGCTGACGCCCGCCGCGTTGCTCTGCGCGATGCCGCGCGTGGCGGCGATGGTGGCGACCATCCCCTGGGTGGGAAGTGCGGCGACCTCCGCCGCGATGTCCTGCGCCATCTGACCGGTCGCCAGCCCCTCGGGGTCGGGGATGGGCGGGCGCGTCAGGTCGCTGCCGCCGAACAGGTATTCGCCCGCATGCCGCGTGTTCAGCAGATGCGCCACCTCGGTCAGGGCCGCGCGCGCATCGCTCTGCACCGTCATAAGCGAGCCGGGGTCGCCGGCGGTGATGCGCGTCGCCGCCTTGGTGCGGAATTCGCGGGCGATGTCGGTCAGGCGGTCCAGGCTGTCCTGCATCACCGCGGTGCGGCCCAGCGCCTCCTCCATCGCCTGGCCGTAGAGCTCCCGCCGGCCGATCTCGGCGCGCAGCGAGATCGCGCGCGGCACCTCGGCGCCGAGATCGCCGAGGCGCTCGGCCTTCATGCCGCTGGTGGATTGCCGCGTCTGGGTTTCCAGCCGCGCGCGGAGCTGCATGGTCTCCCCGGTCAGGCGGTTGAACAGATCGATGCTGGACATGGCGCGTCATCCCTTCCCGTCATCGCCCGATGGATTGCAGCTGTTCCCACATCTGCTGTGCGGTGTTCAGCACGCGGGCATTGGCCGCATAGGCGTTCTGCAGGCGGATCAGCGCCGCCATCTCGGCATCCGGATCCACGCCGGATTCGCGCTGGAAGCGCGCCTCCATGCCGGATTTCAGCCCCTCGGCGCGCTCCCGCGCCGCGGTCGCCGCCGCGCGGTCGCCACCCTGCACGCCGATCAGCGTGGCGACGTAATCGCCGATCGCGCGCGGCGGGATGAAGGGCGAGCCGAGGCTGCCATCGGGCCCGATCCCGCCGGAGGCGATGGGCGGCCAGCCCACGCCGTCCCGCGCCGTCTCGCCCATCGCATGGGTGATCACGCGGTCGAGCAGGGTCGCGAAGCCGGCCGGGCCATCGGGCGGGTTGGGCGTGAAGGCGCTGGCGCCGCCGGGCGCATCGGCCACGGCATGCGTGCCGTCGCGCATCAGGGCGGGATTGCCGGCGACAGCATCGCTGATCCGGATCTGCCGGGCGAAGCCGATCTGCCCGCTGGCCGGGCTGGTATAGGGCAGCGCGGTATCGGGCACCTGGCCGGAATTGCCGGTGAAGAGGCGCAACCCCTGCTGGTCGAAGCGCGAGGCGAGCGTGGCGGCGGCGAGATCGAGCTCGGCCTGGTAGCGGGGCAGCGTCGCATCGCGCAGCGCCACATATTCGCCGAGCCGCCCGCCGCCCAATTGCCGCGTGATGTCGGCGCCCCCCAGCAGGATCGGCGGAATGTCGCCCCCCGGGCCGTGGAAGGAGCCGGGGCCGAGATCGGCGATGCTGGCCGAGATGGCATCGCCCTCCGGCTCCAGCGGCAGGGCGAAGCCGCCGCGCGAGAGCAGGACCATCCCGCCATCGGCCTGATGCAGCGCCTGCACGGGCAGGCTTTGCGACAGCCGCGTGAGCGCCTGGTCCCGCTGGTCCTCGAGATCGGCGGTGCTGAGCCCGCGTGAGCGGTCGCCACGGATCGCGATGGTGAGCTGCGCCACGTCCCGCAGGCCCGCATTCACCTGCGCCACCTCCCGCACCATGCCGTCATGGGCCTGCTGCCGCGCATCGGCCACCGCACCCGCCAGGTCCTGGAAGCGGGCGACGACGCCGCGCGCGGCGTTCACGGCATCGCGCTGCAACGCGCCCTCCTGCGGTGCGGCGCGCAGGCGGGTCAGGCCTTCCTGGAGGGCGGCGACGGCATCGCCCAGCGTCTCGCCGGCGCCGGCCGTGCCGCCCATCGCCTCGATGCCCGAGAGCAGGCGCTCGCGCACCGCGGCCCCCGCCGCCTCGCCGCCGCGGGCGTCGCGTTCGCTCAGCAGGGCCTGGTCCACCTCGCGCTGCGCATCGCCGAGCCGCACGCCGAGCGGCATGCCGCCGGCCGTGCGCGATTCCGCCGCACCGGTCTTGCGGGTGTAGCCCGGCGTCTCGGCATTGGTGATGTTCTGCGAGACATTGGCCAGCGCGCGCTGCGTGGCCAGCAGGCCGCTGCGCGCGATGCCGATGGCGAGGTCGAGGCTCATGGCGGTATCACCCTACGTGGCGCTTCAGCGTTTCATCTTGCCCGAGCGCGTCAGCGCTTCATGTTGCCCAAGCGCGTCAGCGCTTCATGTTGATGGTGTCCTGCAGCATCTCGTCGGCGGCGGTGACGAGCTTCGTGTTCGCGGTATAGGCGCGCTGCGCCACGATCAGCTTCGTGAACTCGGAGCCGATATCCACGTTCGACTTCTCCAGCGCGCCGACGACGAGCTTGCCCACGCCATTGCTCGCCACATCCGTCACCTGCGCCTCCCCGCTCTCGATCGTGCGCATGAAGCCCTGGCCGTCCAGGCGCTGCAGCTTGTCGGCATCGCTGAAGGAGACCAGCGGCACGCGCGCGACGATGCGCGACTGGCCATTGTCGTAGTTCACGGCGATGTCGCCATTCTCACGCACCGCGAGGCCGGAATACCCGCCGGGCGGCACGCCATTCTGCGAGAGGTTCCGCAGCGAGAAATCCTTGCCCGCATATTGCGTGATGCCCTGCGCCACGCCGAAGCGGCCGATGTTGAGGGTGATCGCCTGGTTGCCCAGGCCGAAATCCATCTCGAAGGGGAATTCCACGGCGGTGTTGGCCAGGCCGGCCACGCCGTTGAAGCTCTCGATCGTGCCGTTGGTGCCGAAGATGATCGGCACGTCCACGCCGCCGGTGACGGGGTTGGGCGTGATGGTCATGTTCCAGCCGCGCGGCGTGCCATCCGTCATCTGCGCGAAGGTGAGGGTGACCGGGTTGCGGTTGCCCACCTGGTCATAGATCTGCACCTGCGTGCTGTAGGATTTCGCATCGGCCGGCGTGGCCGGCGGGTCGATCGCGGGCAGGTTGGCGGACATCTCGATGGTCGAGGTCGCGATGGGGTTGAACACCTCCTGGCTCACCCGCACCGGGGCCAGCGTCGTGCGGTCCACCACGCCCTCGCCATCCACCGGCCAGCCCTGCAGGAAGTAGTTGGCGCCGTTCACCAGGTAGCCGTCGCGGTCCATCCGGAAATCGCCGGCGCGGGTGTAGAATTGCCGCTCGTCGAAGACCGGCAGGCCGCCCGCGCTGCCGCGCGACTGCGCAACACTGAAGAAGCCCTGCCCCCCGATGGCGAGCCCGAGCGGATTTTCGCTCTGCTCCACCGTGCCCTGCACCGTGTTGGTGAAGTCCGGCCGGGCGATGACGGAGCCCGGCGAGTGCGAGTTCGAGCTCGACTGCGTGACGAGATCGGTGAAGTTGGAATCGATCCGCTTGAAACCCGTGGTCTGGCTGTTCGCCAGGTTGTCCGAGATATGGCCGAGCGAGCGCGACTGCGCGTTCAGGCCTGAGATCGCCGTGGTCATCGCACCAAAGAGCGACATGCTGGGGCTCCATTGCCGAGGGGAGAAGGCTGCGGCGGCCCTCGCAGGATGCGTGCCAGCGTGCGGCAGGGCGGAGGCGGCAGATCTTGCCGCGCGCGGTCCGAAGCTGCCGGCCGCAGGGCCGTTCCTGCCGCAGGGCGCATGGCGGGCGCTGGCCCGTGGATTGCAGCCTCTCCCCGGCGACCAGGGAGGTGCGGGCATGGGGCCTGCCCGCGGCGCACGGAGAGCGGATCAGCATGATGGAGGGCGGCTTCCCCATCGGCACGGCGCCCACGTCCGCCTTCGGCATGGGTGCCGCGCTTCCGCCCCCGGATGCCGGGGCGGAGGCGGGCTTCCAGGAGGCGCTGACGCGCAGCCTCGCCCTGCCGCCCGCCGCCACGGGCCTGCCCCATGGCCCACAGGCCCTGGCTGGCGGCGCCATGCCCCAGGCCGCGCCCCCCGCGCTTCCTGCGGCGCCCTTCACCGCCGCCGCGTCCCCGGCCTTGCCGCTGGGCTGGGAGGGCCTCGGCAGCCCCGAGACCGCCTTCCTGCCCGCCGCGCCGCCGCCCCCGGACGCGTTGCCGTCGCCGGAACCGGCGCCGGCCCCTGCACCCGCGGTGCCGGTGCCGCCTGCCGGGCCCCCGCCACCCTTGGGCCTGCCCGGCGCGCCCTTGCCCGGCGCCGTGGAGGATGCCGGGGCCGCCATCGCCGCGCTTGCCCCCGCCTCGCCCGAGGCGGAGGCCGATGCGGCGAGCCCGGACGCGCCCGGCGCGGACAGCGCCCCCTGGGCCGAGGACGCGGCTCCGCCGGCAGCCGACCCGCCCGTGCCTGTGACGCCCGTGCCGATGTCGCCGGAGCAGATGACGTCGGACCCGGCGCCGCCGGGGCCGATGACGCCTTCGCCCATGACGGCCGCCGCCCTGATGCCCCCCTTGCCGATGCCCGCGCCGCCCCTGCCTGAAGCCGGGCCACAAACCCCGTCCGATGCCGCGACAGAACGCGCGCCGCTGGCCGCGCGGAGCGTGACGCCCGCGCCCGCCACCACCCGCCCGGTTCCGATCGCGCCCGCAGCGCCGGATGCGGGGGACGAAGCGCCGGTCGCCATCCCCGGCCTCGTGCCGCCCGCCGCGCGCGAGCCCGCCACCCTGCGACCCACGGCCAGGCCGCCCTCCGCCGAGGGGCCCGAGGCCGCCCCGCGCGGCCTGCCGGACGCGACCGACCAGACGATGCCGCTGGCGGAGGCCCCCCCCGAGGAAGCGCCCCTGGCGCGACCGCCCAAGACCCACGAGGCCGGCATGGCGGCCATCGAGCCGCGCACCCCGCCGCCGGTCTCCGCGCAGCAGCAGGCGCCGGTCATTCAGCCCCTTGCCGCCGAAGCCGCCGCCACGCCCCTCCGCGGCGCCGACGCCCCGCCGCCCGCCGCCAGCCCGCCCTCGCCCGGCGCGCCGCCACCCCCGCCGGTGCGCCAGGTCACGCCCATCGCCGTGGCCCTCGCCTTCTCGCCGGGCGGGGCGAATGGCTTCCAGCTCAGCCTCGATCCGGTGGAGCTCGGCCGTGTCGAGATCCGCGTGCAGCGCGAGGGCGATACGCATGCCGTCCGCATTATGGCCGAGCGGCCGGAGACGCTGGCCCTGCTGCTGCGCGACCGGCAGGAGCTGGATCGCGGCCTGGCGGATGCCGGGCTGCGCGTGGAGGCGAAGGGCATCGAATTCTCGCTTGGCAGCTCCTCGAGCCAGGGCGAAGAGCGATCCCCGGGTGAACAGCGGCCGGGCGCAGCCGCGCCGCAGAGCGGCGGCCGCGCGGCCGGCGCTTCCCCCATGGCGGAACCCGCCCCCGCGCGCGTGCTGCGCGGGCTTCTCGACCTCAACATCTGACGCGACGGAGACGACATATGAGCGGCAGCATCAGCGCGACCCAGGCGGGCCCCACGACGACGGGGCGCAGCGCCAGCGGCAACGGCACGGGCATCGGCGCCGACTTCAACACCTTCCTCACCCTGCTGACGACGCAGCTGCAGAACCAGGACCCCACCAACGCGATGGATGCGAACCAGATGACGCAGCAGCTGGTGCAATTCGCCACCGTCGAGCAGCAGATCAAGGTGAACACCAACCTCGAACGCCTGTTGGGCGTGGAGCAGGGCAACCAGCTGGTCTCCGCGGCGCCGCTGATGGGCCGCGTCGTGGAGGTGGAGAGCGACCGCCTGGCGCTCCAGGGCGGCCAGGCGCAGCTTCGCCTGCCGGCGGCGGGCGAGGCGCGCCGCGCGCAGGTCACCATCCAGGACGCCAATGGCCGCACGGTGCGCGGCGCGGAGGTGGCGCTCGGCAGCGCGCCCGCGAACTGGAGCTGGGACGGCAAGGATGCCAATGGCGCGCAGCTGGCCGATGGCGCCTATCGCTTCACCGTGACGGGCAGCCGCGCGGATGGAACGGCGGCGCCCGTGACGGCTGGCGTGCTGGCCCGCGCGACGGCGGTGGACCGGCGCGACGGCGAGGTGCGCCTCAGCCTCGGCGGCCTCTCGGTGCCCTTCGACAAGCTGCGCGGCCTCGCGGCGAACTGAGTGCGATCCGGCGGATCCCGCCCCGGGCGTTAAGTCTTTCGCAACGCGGCATGCGGCAAGTTCTGCCCAGGGCACAGGATGAGCCCCCGGGAGAATTTGCATGTTGGTGTGCAGCGCGCCGCGTCGGATGGTGCCATGCAGAACCTGATCGGCCAGCTGCGGGCGCTGGGCCGGGTCCAGCTGATCGCGCTGGCGGGTGTGGGCCTCGGGGTTCTGGGACTCATCGTCTTCCTGGTGCTGCGGGCCGGCACGCCGCCCATGGGCCTCCTCTATGGCGATCTCGAAACGCGGGATGCGGGCGCCGTCGTCGCGGCGCTGGAGCGCCAGCGCGTGCCGTATCGCCTTGCCGCCGGCGGCACGCAGGTGCTGGTCCCGGCCGAGGATGTGCCGCGCCTGCGCCTGGCCCTCGCCCGCGAAGGCCTGCCGGCCGGCGGCTCCATCGGCAATGAGCTGTTCGACCGCAACGAAAGCCTGACCACCACCCCCTTCCAGCAGGAGATGAACCGCCTGCGCGCCATGGAGGGGGAGTTGGCGCGCAGCATCCGTGCGCTGAGCGGCGTGCGGGGCGCGCGCGTGCACCTCGTCCTGCCCCGGCGCGAGGCCTTCTCGCGCGAGCGGGCCGAAGCCCAGGCCAGCGTGCTGCTCACCATGCAGGGCGCGCAAAGGCTGGACCGCGAGGGCGTGCAGGCGGTGCTGCACCTCGTCGTCGCCGCCGTGCCGGGGCTGCGCGCTCAGAATGTCTCCATCGTGGACAGCCGCGGCGAATTGCTGGCGCGCGGCGGCCAGGCGCTGAACGGCCCCGCCGGCGCGCAGACCCAGGAGGAGCTGCGCCGCGGCCAGGAGGCCCGCCTTTCCCGCGCCGTCGAGGAAATGCTGGAGCGCGTGCTGGGCCCCGGCCGCGTCCGCGCCGAAGTGGCGGTGGAGATGGATTTCGACCGCGTGGAAACGCGCGAGGAGCGCTTCGACCCCGAGAACCAGGTGGCGCGCAGCACCCAGTCCAGCAACGAGACGAGCCGCAGCCAGGAGGGTGGCGCCGTCGGCGTGGGCAACAACCTGCCGGGCGCGGAGCCGGGCGGTGGCGCCGGCGGCAACCAGGAAAGCCGCCAGGAGGAGACCACGAATTTCGAGATCGGCCGCACCATCCGCAACGCGCTGCGCGAGCATCCCGTCACCCGCCGCCTCACCGTGGCGGTGCTGGTGGATGGCGTGACCGAGGCGCGCCCCGACGGTGCAAATGGCGGCCCCGCCACCAAGCGCGAACGCACGCCGGAGGAGCTCTCCCGCATCGCCGCGCTGGTCCGCAACGCGGTCGGCTTCAACGAGCAGCGCGGCGACCGCGTGGAAGTCGTCTCCATGCGCTTCGCCGATCCCGAGGAGGCCCCGCGCGAAGCCGGGATGCTCGGCCTCGACATTCCGCAGGCGGTGCTGGCGCGGCTCCTGGAGACGGCTGTCATCGGCGTGCTGATCCTGCTGACGCTGCTGCTGGTGGCGCGGCCGGTGGCGCGCAAGCTCTCGCTCTCGCTCAACCCCACGCCGGCGCTGGCCGGGGCGGGCGCCATGGGCGCCGCCGGGATGGTCACGGGCGAGGCCGGCGCCGCCGCCCTGGCCGGCACGGGCCAGCCGGGCGACCCGGCGCTGCCCCCCGGCGAGCGGCCGGCCGGGCTGTTGGGCGCCGAGGGCGGGTCGGACTCCGAGGAGATGGTCCATCTCGCGCATGTGCGGGGGCAGCTGCGCGCCTCCTCCATCACGCGCATCACCGCGCTGGTGGACCAATACCCGGACGAGGCGCTGGTCGCCATCCGGCGCTGGCTGACACCGGAGGATGAAGAATGAGCGGACGCAGACGCATGGCCGGCACGCAGAAGGCGGCCATCCTGATGCTGGCGCTCGGCGAGGAGCACGCGACGCGCTTCTTCGAGCGGCTGCACGAGGACGAGATCCGCGACCTCTCGCACGCCATGTCCCAGCTCGGCGCCGTGCCGTCGGAGACGGTGGAGGCGATCTGTGACGAATTCGCCGGCCAGATCGGCCAGGCGGGCAGCCTCGTCGGCTCCTACGAGAGCACCGAGCGCCTGCTGCTGCGCACCCTCCCGCCCGAGCGCGTGACGCAGATCATGGAGGAGATCCGCGGCCCCGCCGGCCGCACCATCTTCGACAAGCTCGGCAATGTGAACGAGACGGTTCTCGCGAACTACCTGAAGAACGAATACCCGCAGACCGTCGCCGTCGTGCTCACCAAGGTGAAGCCGGACCACGCGGCGCGCGTCCTCTCCATCCTGCCCGACGGCTTCGCGATGGAGGTCGTGATGCGCATGCTGCGCATGGAGAACGTCCAGAAGGAAGCGCTGGACGGCGTCGAGCGCACGCTGAAGATGGAGTTCATGTCGAACCTCGCGCGCTCCACGCGCCGCGACGCGCACGAGATGATGGCCGACATCTTCAACGGCCTCGATCGCCAGGCCGAGGCGCGGATCATGGCCGCGCTGGAGGAGCGCAATTTCGAGGCGGCCGAGCGCATCCGCGCGCTGATGTTCACCTTCGACGACCTGAAGCGCCTGGACCCGGCGGGGCTGCAATTGCTGCTGCGCTCGGTCGAGAAGGAGCGCCTGACGCTGGCGCTCAAGGGTGCGGCCGAGGAAATGCGCGACCTCTTCTTCCGCAACATGACCGAACGCGCGGCGAAGCTGCTGCGCGACGATATCGCCGCCCTCGGCCCCGTGCGCCTCAAGGATGTGGACGAGGCGCAGGCCGCCGTCGTCCTCGCCGCCAAGGACCTCGCGGCGCAGGGCCAGATCCAGCTCTCCGAGGGCAAGGATGACCAGCTTGTTGAATAGCAGTGACAATCGGCAGGAGGCCGCATGAGCGACGCGACGGATGATTTCGAACCCGCCACGCCCGGCACGCCGCTCGGCGGCGAGCGCGCCGCCAGCCTGCCGCGCGACCTGGAGGCGGTCTATGACATTCCGGTCCAGGTCAGCGCCGTGCTGGGCCGCGCCACCATGCAGGTGAGCCAGCTGCTCAAGCTCGGCCGCGGCGCCGTCGTCGAGCTCGACCGCAAGCTGGGCGAGGCGGTGGACATCTACGTGAACAACCGCCTGGTCGCGCGCGGCGAGGTGGTGATGGTGGAGGATAATCGCCTCGGCATCACAATGACGGAAATCGTTAAGGCGGATCGCGGCGTATGACGCGGCTGCTCATCATCGGCTCGCTCGCGGGCGAGCTGGGGCATGCGGCCCGCATCGCCGCCGCGCGCGGCGCGCAGCTGACGCAGGTGGAGGGTGTGACCGCCGGCCTCGAGCGCCTGCGCGGCGCGGGGGCGGACCTGATCCTCGCCGATGCCGCGCATGACCTGCCCTGGCTGCTGGAACGCCTGGCCGAGGAGCGCATCGCGACCCCGCTCATCGCCTGCGGCCGCAATGCGGATGCCGACGCGGTGCTGCGCGCGATCCGCGCCGGTGCGCGCGAATTCCTGCCCCTCCCGCCCGAGGCCGAGCTGATCGCCGCCATGCTCCAGGCGGTGACGGCGGCGCAGGACGCGCCCGTCTGCCGCGACCCCGTGATGCAGGCGCTGCTGGCCCGCGCCGAGCAGCTGGCCCGCGCCGAGGCCTCGGTGCTCATCATGGGCGAGAGTGGCACCGGCAAGGAGGTTCTGGCGCGGCACATCCACGCCGCCTCCAAGCGCGCGCGCGGCCCCTTCGTCGCGCTGAACTGCGCGGCCCTGCCCGAGGCGCTGCTGGAGAGCGAGCTGTTCGGCCATGAACGCGGCGCCTTCAGCGGCGCCGTAGCCGCCCGCAAGGGCAAGTTCGAGCAGGCCGATCGCGGCACGCTTCTGCTGGACGAGATCGGCGAGATGGATGTGCGCCTGCAATCCAAGCTGCTGCGCGCGATCCAGGAGCGCGAGGTGGACAAGCTCGGCGGAACGCAGCCGGTGAAGGTGGATGTGCGGATCCTCGCCGCCACCAACCGCGACCTCCAGGCCGAGGTGCGCGCGGGCCGCTTCCGCGAGGATCTCTATTTCCGCCTAAACGTCGTGCAGCTGCGCATCCCGCCGCTGCGCGAACGCGGCGGCGACATCCTGCCGCTGGCCGAGCATTTCGCCGAGCGCTACGCGGCAGCCAACGGCCTGCCGGCGCGCCCGCTCTCGCCCGCCGCGACCGCGCGCCTCATGGCGCATCCCTGGCCCGGCAATGTGCGCGAGCTGGAGAACGCGCTGCACCGGGCCGTGCTCCTCGCCAGCGGCCGCGAGATCGGCGCCGAGGCCATCGAGCTCGGCACCGTGCTGCCCGAGGCCGTGGCCCCCGGCGAGGCGCCCCGCACCCCGCCGCCGCCTGCCCATCCCATCGCGGCCCTCGTCGGCCGCCGCATGGAGGAGGTGGAGCGCGAGCTCATCCTCGAAACCCTCGGCCGCTGCCTCGGCAACCGCACGCGCGCGGCGGAGATCCTCGGCATCTCCATCCGCACGCTGCGCAACAAGCTGGCCGAGTATCGCGGCCAGGGTGTGGCCGTGCCCCTCGCACCCGGGCAGCTGCCCGAGAGCTGGCGCGTCGCGTGAACGCCACCGCCCTCCCCGCCTGGCTGCGCAACCTCCGCCTCTCCTCCGAGGCGATGCTGGTCGCCGGCGTCATGCTGGTCATGATCATCCTGATCGTGCCGCTGCCGGCCGTGCTGCTCGATGCGGCCCTCGCGCTGAACATTGTGCTCTCCGTGCTCATGCTCATGGTCGCGCTGCTGCTGACGCGGCCGCTCGATTTCCAGTCCTTCCCGCAGCTGCTGCTGATCACCACGCTGTTCCGCCTCGGCCTCAACGTCGCCACGACCCGCGCCATCCTCGCCAATGGGCATGAGGGGCCGGAGGCGGCGGGCGGCGTCATCGCGGCCTTCGGCAACTTCCTGATGAGCGGCGACATCCTGGTGGGCATGATCGTCTTCGCCATCCTGCTCATCGTGAACCATGTCGTCGTCTCCAAGGGCGCGGGCCGCATCGCGGAAGTCGCGGCCCGCTTCCACCTGGACGCCATGCCCGGCAAGCAGATGGCGATCGACGCCGACCTCTCGGCCGGCACCATTGACGAGGCGCAGGCCCGCCACCGCCGCCGCGAGCTCCAGGAGGAGAGCGGCTTCCACGGCGCGATGGACGGCGCCTCGAAATTCGTGAAGGGCGATGCCGTCGCGGGCCTCATCTCCACCTTCATCAACCTGCTGGGTGGGCTCGCCATCGGCCTCGGCCGCCACGGGATGAGCTTCGGCGACGCGGTCGAGACCTATTCCATCCTGACCGTGGGCGATGGCCTCGTCGGCCAGATCCCGGCGCTGCTGGTCAGCGTCGCCGCCGCCATCGTCGTCACCAAGGCGGCGAAGGAGGAGCAGGCGGACCAGCTCATGGCGCGGGAGCTGACGGGCTGGAAGCCGCTCGCCATCGCCTGCGCCTCGGCGCTCGTGCTGGGCGTGATGCCGGGCATGCCGCTGCTGCCCTTCCTCATCATCGCCGGCGCCACCGGCGGCGCGGCCTGGTTCCAGCGCCAGGCGAGCCTCGCCGCACCCCCCACGCCCGAGGAACCGCCGGCCATCCCGACCGAACCCGCCGTCTCCGAAGCGCTCAGGATGGATCTGCTGCGCCTCGAACTCGGCTATGGCCTGCTCTCGCTCGCCTCGGGCGAGGCGCCGCGCCTGACCGAGCAGATCCGCGGCCTGCGCCGTTCCATCGCGCAGGAGATGGGCTTCGTCCTGCCCTCCGTCCGCATCCAGGACAATCTGGACCTGCCGCCCGACACCTACATCCTCCGCGTGAAGGAGATCGAGGCGGTGCGCGGCTCGCTGCGCCCGCCCTTGCACCTCGCCATCAACCCCGAGGGCGGCCTGCCCGACCTGCCCGGCGAGAAGACGACCGAGCCCGCCTTCGGCCTGCCCGCCCTCTGGATCGAGGAGAATCTGCGCGAGGAAGCGCTGGCCCGCGGCTGCACCGTGGTGGATTGCGCCGGCGTGCTCGCCACGCACCTCACCGAAGTGGTGCGCGAGAACATGAGCGAGCTGCTCTCCTACAGCGAGACGGTGAAGCTGCTGGATGAACTCCCGCGCGACCAGCAGAAGCTCGTGCAGGACCTGATCCCCTCCCAGGTCAGCATCGGGCTGCTGCAACGCCTGCTCCAGGCGCTGCTGGCCGAGCGCGTCTCCATCCGCGACCTGCCCACCATCCTGGAAGGCCTGCAGGAGGCGGCCGCGGCGAATATGCGCTCCCTGCCGCAGATGCTGGGCATCGTCCGCATGCGGCTCAGCCGCCAGCTCTCCGAGGCGGCGCGCGGGCCGCAGGGCTATGTGCCCATCGTCATGCTCTCGCCGGAATGGGAGGTGGCCTTCACCGAATCCCTCGCGGGCCCGCCGGAGGATCGTCAGCTGGCGATGGAGCCCGGCCGCCTGCAGGCCTTCATGCAGCGCCTGCGCGACGTGCTGGACGCCCAGGCCGCGCAGGGCGAGCACCCGGCGCTGCTCTGCTCCGGCGCGCTGCGCCCGCATCTGCGCGCCATCATCGAGCGCTTCCGGCCCAGCACGCCCGTGCTCTCCCAGGCGGAGATCCATCCGCGCGTGCGCATTCGCAGCCTGGCCAGCGTCTGAGCCATGCGCCTCAGGGTGTTTCATGCGCGCAACGCCACCCTTGCCCTCACCGCCGTGCGCGAGGCGCTGGGCGAGGAGGCGGTGGTGCTCGGCACGCGGCGGGTGGCCGGCGGCGTCGAGGTGACGGCCGCCCTCGACCTCGCCGAGCCCGAGCTGATCGAGCCGGAGCCGGAGCCGCCGCCCTCGGAACTGGCGCGGCACAATCTCTCGCCCGGATTGGGCGCCGCCTTCCCGGGGCCGGATCTGGCGGCGGCACTGGGCGCGCGCCTCGGCTTCGAGCCGCTGCCCGAGGATCGCCCCCTGCTGCTGGTGGGCCCGCCCGGCGCCGGCAAGACGCTGACCTGCGCCAAGCTCGCCGCACGGGCGAAGATGGCGGGCCACACGCCCATCGTCGTCACCGCCGATGGCGCGCGGGCCGGCGCGGTGGAGCAGCTCGCCGCCTTCACGCGATTGCTGCGCGTGACGCTGGCCGTCGCCGCCGTGCCGGAGGCGCTGGCCAAGGCGCTCCAGGCGCGCGCGCCGGGGCAATTGGCCCTGGTGGATGGCTTCGGCTGCGACCCCTTCGACGAGGCCCAGGCCGAGCGCCTCTCCCGCCTGATCCGCGCCGCCGAGGCGACGCCCGTGCTGGTGCTGCCCGCCGGTCTCGACGCCGAGGAGAGCGCCGAGATCGCCCGCGCCTTCCATCAGCTCGGCGCGCGCCATCTGCTGCCGACCCGGCTCGACATGGCGCGGCGCCTGGGCGGCGTGCTGTCGGCGGCCGCCGTGGGGCTCACGCTGACCGAGGCGGGGATCGGCCCGCAGGTGGCGCATGGGCTGCAACCGCTTTCCCCCGCCTGGCTGGCCGCGCGCCTCTCGGGCGGCCCTGACCGTGAGACCATGCCATGACCCACCCCCGCCTGATCGCCTTCGCTTCCGGCAAGGGCGGCGTCGGCAAGACCTGCCTCGCCATCGGCCTCGCCCAGGCGCTCGCCGAGGCGGGCGGCCGCGTGGCCCTCGTGGATGGCGATCTCGGCCTCGCCAATGTGGATGTGCAGTTGGGCCTCGATCCCCGGCATGACCTGGGGGACGTGCTGACGGGGCGCTGCACGGCCGAGGCCGCGCTGGTGCATCACACGGCCGGCTTCGCGGTGCTGCCGGGCCGCTCCGGCTCCACCGCGCTGGCCACGCTGGATGGCGCCGGCGCGCGCGAGGTCACCGCCATGCTGCGCGGCCTGCCGATGGATTGGGTCGTGCTGGACCTGGGGGCGGGGATTGGCGCCGCGCAGCGCGGCCTGGCCGCGATGGCCGATCTGCTGGTCGTCGTCGCGACCGAGGAACCGACCTCGCTCACCGATGCCTATGCCGTGCTGAAGCTGCACCGCCGCGACGCGCCGGCGGGCGAAGCGGGGTTGCTGGTGAACATGGCCGCGCAACCGGCCCGCGTGCATGCGGCGCTGGACGCGGCCTGCCGGGGCTTCCTCGGCCAGGGGCTCACCCTGCTCGGCGCCGTCCGGCGCGACCCACGCATCCCGGCCGCGATCCGCGCCCAGGCGCCGCTGCTGACGCGCCACCCCAACACGCCCGCGGCGGAGGATTTACGCCGGATTGCCACTCATTTGCACCAGGCGCGACAACTCGCCTGAGGCCATGTAATGACGGCGCATGTCCTCCCTTTCCGATCGTCAGGCGCGGCGTGTGCGCCGCTATTACCGCTGGCTCGACGGCATTTCCTTCTACCGCGAGCGCCGCGCGGCGGGCGAAGCGGTGCATCCCGTGCATCGCGCCCTGGCCGACCCCGCCGGTGGGCCTCCCTCGCCGCTCGTCATCCATCGCCTGATGCTGGAGGGGGTGGCCCTTCCTGACGCGCCCCGCGTGCTCGATGCCGGCTGCGGCTATGGCGCCACCATGCTCGACCTGGCGCCGCAACTCGGCGGTGACTGGACCGGCCTCACCCTCTCGCCCGAACAGGCGGCGCGCGGCAATGCGGCGCTGGCGGCGGCTGGGCTCGCGGAGCGCGTGCGGGTGCAGGTGCAATCCTATGATGCACCACCCGAAGGCCCCTTCGACCTGATCTATGGCATCGAGAGCCTGATCCACAGCGCCGATCCGCGCGCCACGCTGGCCG
>JAESGX010000221.1_pt1 | contig 35243 bp, 35 predicted proteins | sample 9269801 | NCBI WGS metagenome assembly JAESGX01 (sample SAMN16773122, study PRJNA677054) | algae metagenome | isolation source: Pleurocapsa minor GSE-CHR-MK-17-07R and co-occurring heterotrophs from wet... | place: USA: Lower Calf Creek Falls, Grand Staircase Escalante National Monument, UT ... | reverse complement strand
ACACACGGGGGAGGGCGGGCAATCGATCCGGGTCCGCGATTGCGCGATGATGTGGACGCAGGCGGCCGATGCGATCGACAACAACAACCGGCAGTTCATCGCCAGCGGCCTCAACGAATACGAGCGCTGCACGATCACGGCGAACGCCTCGCGCGCCGACACAGGTGGCGGCCTCGCTCGCCTGCCATTCTCGGGCAGCAATGTCGGCGGCCGCCATGTGCTGCGGGGCGGCAGCGTCACCGACACCCGCCTGGCGATCGTCGGCGGTGCTACGGTGGAACTCCACGGGGTTGCGCTGACGCGCAGCAGCTGGCGGGTCGAGGACGGCTCGCTGGCGTTTTCCGGCTGCACGCTCGATGGCAAGCCCTTGCCGGACGTGACCGTTGCGCCCGGCTGAGATGCCCGCCACGAGGCTATTCCGCAGCAGCGGCAGCGGCCAGCTTCAGCGGCCGCCTTGCGCTTCGCGGCACTTGGCGTCCGCGAACCACGGGCAGGCATCCGCCGCCACCGCGTGGTTGCCCGGCAGCACCTCGACCGGATAGCGGACGCCGCGCCGGGCGGCATCGAAGCGCATCTCCCGGGCACGTTCACGGCCCTCCAGTGGCAGCCAGGAGCGCTCGTGGCCCCACAGGCTTGGCCCGTCGGTCACCTGGTGTGGCTCCCAGGTCTCGGGGTCGATGGACGAGCCGCCCCAGCCGCACTCCACCATGAAACCGGACGGGGAGAAGGTGTAGAACGACGTCATGTGGTCGTTGATGTGCCGCCCGAGCGTGGTGGCGATCCGGTCCGGCTGCAGCAGCGCGACGTCGTAGCCCTGGCCAAGATCGTCGAGGCTCAGGTTCTCCAACATCAGATGGTGGATGCCGTTCTTGCCGGTTTCGAGCAGCGCCAGGCTGTGGTGGCGTGCGTTGATGTGGAAGAAATAGACGCGGAACGGCGATAGCACATAGTCGCTCAGCCGAAAGCCGAGGATGTCGGTGTAGAACGGCATCGCGTCCTCGATGCGCTGCACCGTTAAGACGGCATGGCCGACACCGAGCGGCCCGGTCCGGAAGCCGGAAATGTTGCGGCCGGGCTGGAACGGCTCGTCGGCGACTTCCGGGCCGTGGAAGACCTCGAGGCGATTGCCAGCCGGGTCGGCGAAAACGATCAGGCTTTTGACACGGCGCTGCGCGGCGAGCGCGGCCGAGCCCTGCGCCACAGCGACACCGTGCGCCTCCAGACGCGCCGCGAAGGCATCGAGCGTCGCCGCGTCCGCCACCTCCCAGCCGAACCGATGCGGCGCGGGCTGGTCGTCCCGTTCCACGACGACCCGTTGCTTGCGATCGTCCATGCGGAAAATCAGGCTCGTTCGCGTTCGCTCGACAAGCTGCATGCCGAGCAAAGCCGTTCCGTAGGCTGCCCAGTCCTCGAGGTTGTCGGTGCGGATGCCGACGTAGCCGAGCGCCGTGAGCGTCATGGCGTGCCTGCCTGTTTGTTTCTGTGGGCCGAAGCCTCTGAGCTCCCGGTGGCGCTGCGGTTCGAGATTGCCGTGCTGTTTCGCCGATCGTGGCTATCCGAGCCGGCTTTCCAGCAGTCGGTAGCGTCGACCTCGATCCTTAGATTGTCAACAAATCTGTTGACGGATTTCGGCTGGCGCCACACCCTCGCCTCGAGGAGCAGGGGACAAGGCCATGTCGCCGATGCAGTTGGCCGAGACGCCAAGGCCGCCGTCGCCGCCCCGCAAAGTGGAGGCACGGCCGCAGGATCGCGTCTTCCAGGCGCTTCGCCGCGACGTCCTGCTCGGTCGGCTGCGGCCACGGGAGCGCCTTGTCGAGGAAGACCTTGCTGCCCGCTTCGCCGTCGGTCGCTATGTGGTCCGGGCGGCACTGGACGAGCTCGTGCGGATCGGCCTCGTCGCGCGGCGGCCGAACCGGGGCGTCGTCGTCTGCGACTATGATCCGACCGAGATCGAGCAGCTCTACGAAGTCCGCGAGATGCTGCAGCGGGCGGCGATCGCCCGCATGCCGCTGCCGGCACCCCGAGCGCTCATCGACGAACTGACGGCGATCAATCGGGCCTACGCGGAGTGCCTCGCCCGCGGCGAACTCGATGAGGTGGCCGAGGCGAATGCCGGCTTCCACCGCGTGCTGTTCGGCGCGTGCGGTAACCCGCTCCTCGCCGCGGCGATCGAACAGCATTGGGAGAGGTCGGCACTGGTGCACGGCTACGCCATCGGCGTTCCCGCACTCGCCGCCCGCTCGCATGACGACCACGCGGCGATGATCGTCTGCCTGGCGGCGGGCGAGCGCGGAAAACTGGCCGATCTCTGCAGCCTGCATATGCAGCCATCTCTCGAGGCCGTGCGGACGAGCGCGCGGATGCGGCCATGACCAACCGTCCAGGTCGGGGATCCCGATGACGAAGGCGACCATCCTCAAGGTGGAGGAGATCCGGACCATTGCCCGCGGCGGTGGCATTCTCACCACGCCGTTGATGACGCATCACGTCCGCCCTGACGTGCGCTTCACGACCGGCATGAGCGTCTACCCGAAGGGTAAGGGCGCGCCGCTGCACCACCACAACTGCGATGAGCAGGTGACGCTTCTGGAGGGCGAAGGCGAGGTCGAGGTGGACGGCCACATCAAGCCGCTGCGTCCCTACGACAGCACCTACATCGCCGCCGGCCAGATCCACGCCTTCCGCAACACCGGCGAGCGACCGATGCGCATCCTGTGGATCTATTCCTCGGCCACTGTCACCCGCACCTTTGTGGGCAGCGACGAGGCGGTCGAACATCTCTCCGCCAAGGACCTGATGGGCTGAGGCCCGCGTAGCCGCCCGCCAATCCTCTGCCGACGGGAACCCGTTCATGCATGTCTTCGACGCTGTCGACACGCGGCTCGCCTGCCGCGCCTTCATCGACCGACCGGTCCCGGCCGAGACGCTGCGCGATCTGGTCTCGCGCTCGGGTCGCGCGGCCTCCGGCAGCAACCTGCAGCCCTGGCGGCTCCAGGTCGTCACCGGCGAGGCCTTGCGGGATCTGAAGGCGATCGTCGCCGCCGATGTCGAGGGTCGCGATCCTCGCCATACGCCGGCCGAGTACCCGTTCGTTCCACCCGACCTCTGGGAACCTTACCAGGAGCGCAAGGACCACCACGGTGCGGAGCTCTACAGCGCCCTCGGCATCCCGCGCAGCGACACCGAGGCACGCCTCGGCCAGTACAAGCGCAACTTTCAGCTGTTCGGCGCGCCGGCCGCCGTGTTCGTGACGATGGAGCGCCGGTTCGGCGTGGCGCAATGGGCGGATCTCGGCCTCTTCGTCGCCACGCTGATGATCCTCGCCCGCGGCTACGACCTCGATACCTGCCCGCAGCAATCCTGGTCGCGCGTCCAGAAGCCCCTGTTCGCCTATCTCGGCATTCCCGACAGCGAGATCCTCTATTGCGTCGTCGCGGTCGGCTATGGCGACCGCGACCAGCCGGTCAACAGCTTCCGCTCGACCCGCGCCGACCCCGCCGAGTTCACGACCTTCGTCGACACCCCGCCGGCGTCCGGCACACTCGGAACCTGACCGCACCGCGAACCTGCAGGAGACGCTCCATGCGTGCGGCCATTGACTGCGGCGACAGTCGCGTATCGGCGGTGGCGTGATGAAGGCCATTGTCATCCGCGAGACGGGCGGGCCCGCCGTGCTGGAGTGGACGGAGGTGCCGACGCCGCGACCCGGGCCCGGGGAGGTGCTGGTGCGCGCCGAGGCGATCGGCGTGAACCGGCCGGATGTGCTGATCCGCAAGGGCGAATATCCCTGGATGCCGCCGCTGCCGACGATCCCGGGCATCGAGATGTGCGGTGTCGTCGCCGAGGTAGGGGCGGGGGTGACGGCGCTGGCGGCCGGCGAGCGGGTCGTCGTCAGCGCCCGCGACCTGCCGACGCGCGGCGGCTGCTATGCGCAGTTCATCGCCGTACCCGTGGCGGCCGCCTATCCGGTGCCGCCGGGGTGCGACGCGGCCGCGGCCGCCTGCCTCGCCAACTACCAGGTCGCCTACCTGCTTCTGACCGAGGCGACGCGCGGGGCGAAGGTCGGTTCCGTCTACGTTGCCGCCGCGTCGGGCGGGATCGGCAACGCGCTGGTCGAACTCGCTCACAGCGCCGGCCAGCGGGTGATCGCCGGCGTCGGCAGCGCTGCCAAGGCGGACGCGGTCACGAAGCTCGGCGCAGACGCGGTCATCGTCACCAGCGCCGGCGACGTCGTGGACGGCATTCTCGACGCGACAGCGGGGCAGGGGGTCGACCTCGTGCTCGACCCGATCGGGGGGCAGACATTGGCGCGCATGTTCGGAGCGCTCGCCCCGTTCGGCCTCGTCGTCTCCTACGGGCGCCTGGCGGGCCGCAAGCAGGAAGACATCTACGAGGCGATGTTCCGGCACCAGACCCGCAACCCGGGCTTCCGGCTGTTCACGATGCACGCTTTCGACGGCAACAACGACGTGCGGCGCAGCGCCCTTCGCCATCTCCTCGCGTTGCTGGGGGAGGGACGCATCGCTCCGTCCATATCCGCGCGGTTGCCGCTCGAGCGGGCTGCCGAGGCCCACATCTTGATGGAGTCCCGCACCCTCGTGGGCAACATCGTGTTGGTGCCTTAAGCCGGCTCAGCAGTTTCCTCCACGCCGGCCCGGCGCCACCGATTTCAGCGCAACACGCCAGGAAGTCGCCGCAGTCTCGCACTACGATGCAGCGATCATCGCCCTGGTGCCGGCGTCCAATGGGCGACATCAAAAAATGACCGGAATGCCGGGTGGTTCCAGATGCCGGCGCGCTGGTGTGCGCGGTCGGGAACTTTAACTTACTCGGCCCGTTCTTGTGCGCATCGGGAGGACATTCGATGTCGACGGCAACCATCACACAGTTGGCGGTGAACCGCCGCGAGAAGACGACGGTCCGGCAAGACAAGACAACGCCAGGGGTCTGGCGCGTCGAGGCGGTCGACTACAGCGGCGGCGGAATGGCGGAGATCGCCGTCTTCGTCGGTGTCGATGCTGAAACGAGGGCGCGTGAATACGCCCACTGGAAGTACCGCGCCGCATCCTGACGCGACCGCAGGCGATCAAGCCGCTCATGCTGCGGCTCGTCGACCGGCCTCTTCTGGCTTGCAGTGCCGAGCCGGACCTCGCAAGACGTGGTGGTTTGCGAAGAACGTTCGGCCCGCCAACTTGATCAGCCCAGGAAGGGGGGCGGCGGCGCGAAACTCGGAATTGCCTCGTGGCGGTAGACCTGCCAGCCGAGATAGCGCCCGACGGCTTCCTCGACGATCGCCCCCCAGTGACCGCGCACCATCGCGACGTGATGCTCGAAGCCGTTGCGCGCGATGAAGCCGAGCAGGTCGCGCAGCCGCGGTATCGCCGTGACGGCGATGCCACCGTCCATGCCGAACGGATCGTCGGTGAAGGCACCTTCGCCGACATAGGTCTTCAGGACGCCACGGCGGTCGTCGGTCGACAAGCGGAAATAGGTGAGGGGCCCCGGCTGCACCTTCCCCTTCACCGCACCGAAGCATTTCTCGGGACCAACGACGGTACCGATCACGCCGAGGTTCGAGATTTCCGGTTCTTCGCCGATGAAACTCTTCGGGAAGTTGCCGCAGTGCGTGCAGACGCACTTGTCGACGGCGTCACCGTAGTTGTTGTTCCAGTCGAGCAGCGCCGGTGGCGTGCCGGCCGCCAGCGCGAGCGCATACATCGAAAGGGCGCCAGCGACGTCGACCTCACAGGCGCTCGGTTGCAGCTTTTCGCCCATCATCGACATCGACAGGCAAGTCGCACAGCCGAAATTCTCCTGCATCGACGTCCAGCACTGGATCGAGGAGGCGTCGCACTCGTTGGCGGCCATCCAGCGGTCGACGGCGACGCCGAAACAAGCCTGCCGGACGATGTTGCTGCGTTCGATGGAGGCCGGGATCCTGCCATAGGCGAAGATCTCGTCGAGGCGTTCCTTCACTTCCGCATCATCGGCGCCGAGCCTGCCCGCGTCGGCAATGATCTCGGAAAGGTCGACCGTGACGACCGAGATGCCACTCGCCTGCAAGAGCTTCTCGGAAAAACGCATGGTCTGGAACGGAGCCGTCCGTGCTCCGATCGCGCCGATGCGGGCGCGCCGCAGGCCCCGCACAATCCGGCAGATGCGCACGAAGCGGTCGAGGTCGCCGGTAAACTCCGTACCGTCGAGATCGTTCGTATGTGAAGTCGTGTCGGTGAACGGGATACCATATTGGTAGAAATTGCTCGTCACGGAGATCTTGCCGCAGAAGGCATCGCGGCGGCCCTTGAGATCAACCTTGTCGACCGTGTCACTGCAGGCTTGCACAAGGATCGGCACGTCGAGATCAGACATGGCGATGGTCTCGACGACGGCGATCTCGTCGCCGAAATTCGGTAGCGAAACGACGATACCGTCGATTTCGTCACGATGTGCCCGGAAGAACTGTGCGTACTTGTGGGCATCGGAGCGGGTCTCTACGGCTCCGTTCGGCGTCGCTTCCGCCGGGAGGATGAGATAGCGAATGCCGAGACCTTCGCACTGCGCCACCAGTTGCGCCCGTGCGGTCGGTGCATAGGCGGCGTTGAAGAAGGCGCGGCTGGTGACGATCAGGCCGAGGGTGACCGCGCGGTTCATCCGCTTCATTCGTTCCTCCCGAGGGACGTTGGGAGGCGAGAGCCTCCTTGTTTTGAGGCAGTCTAACCGACCCCTTTCCAGCGCCGCAACAGAGAATATTCGCGAATTCTGCTGGCTCGGCATCTCTGAAGAAGGCCAGACCCTACAGTGGGTTAAAGACAGTGACGATCTGGGAGGGACGTTGACATTGCCATTGTCCTCGGGCATTGGTCAAAAAACGAATAAAACCGCGATGATCCGAAAAGGACGCGATCGGGAGGGAGGGGAGAGGAATGCGTGTGCGATCCTGGACGGTCGCGCTGCTCGTGGCAGCTGCGGCGCCACTCGCCGGTTGCAAGATCGTTCCTATTGCCGAACACATCGCCGGCGAAGAAAAGCCCGACATGGGCGGGCGGGCGGAAGCCATCTGGAAGGACCAGGCCCCGGCCTTCTTCGCAGAAGCTGCGCGTCCACTGCCGGAAGTGCTCGCGGCCATCGCGACAGATCTCGCCACCGCCGGCCCCCTCTATGGGCGTCGACAGAACGCCGAGGGGGCCCCGTGGACCTTCGTCGTTACTGGTGGCGGAACCATCAAGGAAAAGAACACCGCCTCGCGTGCCGGGACACTCACGGTCACCCTCGACGGGACGTCACCTCCCCGAGACGTCGCCCTCCAGATCGGCCCCGTCCTTCGCGGCAACACCGTCCGGGATAGCCTGCCGTTCATCGCGTTCGAAGATTTCGAGAACCAGCTCGACTATGCCGATATGGGAAAGGCGCTCAACGCGCTGGTGCTCGCCGCCATCGAGGGTCCCGCAGCACGGGCCAGCGCGGGCGGGAGGGTAACCTTCACCGGCGTGATCGGCCTGACCTCCAACTCGGACCGCATCCTCGTAACGCCAATCATCCTGGAGGTTGGGCCGTCATGAAAGTGCGCGCTTCCGACAGCGACGTCGTCTTGCGAGCCGAGCGCATCACGAAGCGCTTCCCCGGAACGGTGGCGTTGCAGGAGGTCGACTTCGTCGTCCACGCCGGATCGGTCAACGTGCTGATCGGTGAAAACGGCGCCGGCAAGTCGACGCTGATGAAGATCCTCGCCGGTGTCGAGCGTCCGAGCGAGGGCACCATCATGATGGGGGGCGTCCCGGTCGCCTTTACCTCGGTGCGTGACGCGGCGAGCAAGGGTATCGGCATCGTCTTCCAGGAGCTCAATCTCTGCCCAAACCTGTCCGTGACGGAGAACATCTTCCTCGGTCGCGACATCACCGTCGCCGGTTTCCATATCGACCGCGGCGCACAGCGCCGAAGGGCGGCGGAGATCCTGAAGCGGCTGGAGGCCGACATCGACCCGGATACACCGGTTGCCGGTCTAATGATTGGCCAGCAACAGATCGTCGAGATCGCCAAGGCACTCGCCGAAGATGCCCGCGTCCTCATCATGGACGAGCCGACTTCTGCGCTGTCTGCTTCCGAGGTCGAGGTGCTGTTTCGTATCATTGGTGAACTGAAGCGAAGCGGGGTCGCGGTCATCTATATTTCGCATCGTCTGGAGGAGCTGGTGCGGATTGGTGATCATTTCACCGTACTGCGCGATGGCCGTCTACAGGCGACGGCGACGAAGGCCACCGTCTCGATCGGCTGGATCATCCGGGAAATGCTCGGCTCCGATCATGTCGCAGAGCGACGGGCGGCGGAGCGGCCGGCTGGCGAGCCGACGCTCACCGTGGAAGGGCTCTGTGTCGGCAGGCGCGGCGGTGCGCTGGCCGTCGATGGCGTCTCGGTCGCCTTCCGCGCGGGCGAGATCACCGCCATCTATGGCTTGCTCGGTGCCGGCCGCACGGAACTCTTCGAGAGCCTCTATGGACTGCGAAGTCACACTTCCGGCGTGGTTCGCCTGGGGGAGCGCGAGATCGGGGCGCTCCCGGTCGCGGAACGCCTGAAGCAGGGCATTGTGCTGGTTCCCGAGGATCGGCAGCGCGATGGGCTGGTGCAGAACCTCACGGTTGGCGGCAATCTGGGGCTTTCGTGCCTGCGTCGCTTCACGCGCTTCTTCAGCATCGTCCGGTCGGCAGAGGCGCGGATCCTCGGCGACGTCGCCCGTCGGCTGCAGATCAAGACGGCCGGTGTCGATGCGCCGATCACGTCGCTTTCCGGTGGAAATCAACAGAAAGTCGTGATCGGCCGGTCGCTGCTGACTGAGCCGAAGGTGCTGCTGCTCGATGAGCCGAGCCGCGGCATCGACATCGGCGCCAAGGCCGAGGTCTTTCGCACCATGCGCGAACTGGCCGATGCGGGCATGACGGTCGTGTTCACCACGTCCGACCTGAAGGAGACGCACGGCGTCGCCGATCGCATCCTGGTGATGGCCTACGGGCGGATCACCGCTGATTTCCGCGCCGAGGTGGCGACCGACGAGGCGATCGTGCGTGCCTCTACCGAAAAACAAATCCCATCGTCCGCCGCCGCGGTCGCTGCCTGAGGGAGGCCGCAATGTCCGACACCACCGCAAATCCACCTGCGGCTCCTCATGTCTCGGCGCTTCTGGTGATCCTGAAGCTGCGGACGTTCATCGCCTTGATCGCCGTGACGGTGTTCTTCGCCGTGATGGCCCCGAACTTCGTTTCGGTGGCGAACGCGGTGATCATCTCCAAGCACGTGGCGATCAATGCGATCCTGGCGATCGGCATGACCTACGTCATCTTGACGGGGGGCATCGACCTGTCGGTCGGCTCGATCGTCGGCCTCACCGGCATGGTGGCGGGCGGCCTGATCGCCCACGGTCTCTGGATCGAACCCCTCGGCGTCATCGTCTACTTCAACGTCTTCGAGGTGGTGCTGATCGCTCTCGCCGTCGGAACGGCGATCGGTGCGATCAACGGGCTGTTGATCACCAAGCTCGGTGTCGCACCTTTCATCGCCACGCTCGGCACCCTCTATGTGGCGCGGGGCATCGCATTGTTGCTGTCCGGTGGCGCCACATTCCCGAACCTCGTCGGCAAGCCGGAACTCGGCAACCAGGGCTTTCCGATCATCGGCTCCGGCACGCTGTTCGGGATACCCTTTTCGGTGCTGATCCTCGTCGTGCTCGCCGTCATCGCCGCCTATGTGGCGCAGCGCACGCCGTTCGGCAGACGTGTCTATGCCGTCGGAGGCAACGAGCGAGCCGCGGCGCTGTCCGGCGTCCGCGTCGACCGGGTGAAGATCGCCGTCTACATGATCTCCGGCTTTTGCGCCGCCGTCACTGGCCTGATCGTCTCGTCGCAACTGGTCGCCTCGCATCCCGCCAGCGGCGAGACGTTCGAGCTCAATGCGATCGCTGCGGCGGTGCTCGGGGGGACGTCGCTCTCCGGCGGTTACGGCCGCATCGGCGGCACCATCGTCGGCGCCTTCGTCATCGGCGTCCTCAGCGACGGACTCGTGATGATGGGCGTTAGCGAATTTTGGCAGATGGTGATCAAGGGTCTTGTCATCATTGCGGCTGTGGTTCTTGATCAACTCCAGCGCAGACTGGCCGCACGCGACCGGCAAGGCTGACTGCCGTGGGGCGCGACAGGGCGAGAATGACGGATCAGCTTCCAGGAAACCTGCCGGCGAACGCGCCGCGCGCCCGTGTTCGTCGTGTCGCGGCCGATCCGGCACGGGCGAACCTCCTCGCCGAGCCGCGGCGCATGCGCATCCTCGAGTGGCTGCAGGAAGAGGGCAGCGCCCGCGTGCGTGACCTCTCGGCCGCCTTCGGCGTCTCTGAGGCGACCGTCCGTCAGGACCTGGAGCGCCTCGACACCGAAGGCTTCATCGTGCGCGAGCACGGTGGTGCCTATCTCAAGTCTGTGCCGCAGCAAGTCCAGTCCATGTCGCTGCAACACATCGCCAATATGGATCAGAAAAGGAAGATCGGCCGCGCCGCCGCCGCCGAAGTGGAGAACGGGGCCAACATCATCATTGACTCCGGCTCGACGACGACGGAACTCGCCAACTGCCTGATGAACCACGAGCACCTCAACGTCGTCACCAATGCGATCAACATTGCGCTGCTGCTCGGAGCCCTGCCTTCTACAACGGTTCATATGCCGGGTGGACAGTTCAAGGCGCCGACGCTCTCCTTGACGGGGGAGAAATCCGTCGCCTTCTTCGACGGCATCTTCGCGGAGAAATTGTTCCTGGCAACGGCCTCGATCTCCTTCGAAGCAGGTCTGACCTATCCCTCGCTGGCGGATCTCCACGTCAAGCGCGCGATGATCAAGGCGGCGTCGAAGGTCTATCTTCTGGCCGATTCCACCAAGATCGGCCGAACATCCTTCTCGGCGCTCGGCCCGATCTCCCTCGTGCATTGCCTGATCACAGACGATGGCATCCGGCCCGAGGATCGCACCGAGTTCGAGCGCCGCGGCATCGACGTCATCATCGGCCGCTGAAGCCTCCGCGATCGATCGTGGTCGGCTCCCGCTGTCCGCTGTCGAATAGCATCCGACTATCGCGAACGTGGCGTTTGCGTCCTGTCTGCTTGCGTCCCGACAGCACTCTGGACGTCAGCAGGATTGACGCCTTTTGGATACCGCTATAATCCTTACATAACGAAAAAAAACCACACCAGACGAAAGATCTGGTTGGGCAACCGGGGTCGTCCCTTGGCGATCCCACTGGGAGGAACGACCATGAAGCTCTCGACAGTTTTCGCCGCCGTGGCGCTCGGCGCCTTGGCGATATCGAGTGTCGCCGTGCGCGCCGCCGAGCCGTTGATCGTCATCATCACGCCGAGCCACGACAATCCGTTCTTCGCCGCCGAGGCGAAGGGGGCCGAGGCGCGCGCCAAGGAACTCGGCTACGCCACCAAGGTCTATTCGCATGACGACGATGCCAACAAGCAGAACGAGTTGATCGACGTGGCGATCGCCTCCAAGGCTGCGGCGATCGTGCTCGACAATGCCGGTGCGGACGCTTCCGTGGCGGCGGTGCAGAAGGCGAAGGACGCCGGCATCCCGTCGTTCCTCATCGACCGTGAGATCAACGCCAAGGGTGTTGCGGCGGTGCAGATCGTTTCGAACAACTACCAGGGCGCCACGCTCGGAGCCGAGGCTTTCGTCGCCGCCCTCGGTGAAAAGGGTAACTATGTCGAGCTCGTCGGCAAGGAGTCCGATACCAACGCCGGCATTCGCTCAAAGGGATACCACGACGTCATCGACCAGTACCCGGACATGAAGATGGTGGCCCAGCAGAGTGCCAACTGGAGCCAGACGGAGGCCTTCAGCAAGATGGAATCGATCCTGCAGGCCAATCCCGACATCCAGGGTGTTATCGCCGGCAACGACACGATGGCGATGGGCGCGCTCGAGGCCGCTGGGCGCAAGGACGTCAAGGTCGTCGGTTTCGACGGCTCAAATGACGTGCGCGACGCTATCCTCGCCGGCAAGATCGTCGCGACGGTCCTGCAGCCGGCCTATCGTCAGGCCCAGTACGCCGTCGAGCTCGCCGACAAGTACATCAAGACCGGATCGACCGGCGTCGAGGAGAAGATCTCGATGGACTGCGTGCTGGTCGATGCGAGCAATGCCGCGCAGCTCGAGACCTTCCAGATGAAGAACTGATCCTCTCTGCACACCACGAGCCGCCGGAGCCGCGTGCTCCGGCGGTCTGCAGCAAGGCGGGCTCGAAACAGGTTGGGTCCGCCGCTTTGGCCTCGGTAGGGTCGATGCTGGCGGGATCGCTTGCCGGCACACCCCCGCCCACGAACCGGACTGCCGCCGTGGCGGCGGCCCGGCTGTCGACGGCGGACGATCCTTCTCGAAAGCCCACCGGGGACGGCGATTTCAGCCGAACAGCTCCTGGTGGCGCTTCAGCGCCGTCAGGGCGTCGAGATAGGCCTCCTGGTGATCGACGTTCCAGTATTTCAGCTCGTCGATCGGGATCGGCAGGCCGGTGACGGCGCAGCGGACGAAGGTGCCGGGCGACAGCACGTCGAAGTCGCCGTCGCGGTAGCGCACCCGCGCCTCGCCGCCCGAGCGGGGCGATTCGTATCGGTTCATCTGCGCTCCCGCGCGTTCTTGCCACCGCCCGAGGGCGCCGCGATCTGCCGCTCCCGGGCGGCTTCAACCCTCGATAACGCGTCGAGGGCCGGACGTCACCCCTGGGGCGTCACGGAAGTGCGACCGGGTCGACCCGGGCGGGGCGCTCGCCTCAGGTCTGCGTGCCGCCGATGGTGAGCGCGTCGATGCGCAAGGTCGGCTGGCCGACGCCGACCGGCACGCCCTGGCCCGCCTTGCCGCAGGTGCCGATGCCGGGATCGAGGCCCATGTCGTTGCCGATCATGCGCACGCGCGTCAGCGCATCCGGGCCATTGCCGATCAGCATCGCCCCCTTGATCGGCTCCGCCACCTTGCCGCCGCGGATGCGGTAGGCCTCGGTGCACTGGAAGACAAACTTGCCGGACGTGATGTCGACCTGGCCGCCGCCGAACGAGACGGCGAAGATGCCGTCCTCGACGCTGGCCAGAATCTCCGCCGGGTCGTGGGCGCCCGACAGCATGTAGGTGTTGGTCATGCGCGGCATCGGGATGTGGGCATAGGACTGGCGGCGGCCGTTGCCGGTCGGCCGCATGCCCATCAACCGGGCGTTCTGGCGGTCCTGCATGTAGCCGACGAGAATACCGTCCTCGATCAGCGTCGTCGTGCCGGTTGGCGTGCCCTCGTCGTCGACGGTGAGCGAACCGCGCCGGCCGGGCATCGTGCCATCGTCGACGATGGTGACGCCCGGCGAGGCGACGCGCTCGCCCATCAGGCCGGCGAAGGCGGAGGTCTTCTTGCGGTTGAAGTCGCCCTCGAGCCCGTGGCCGACGGCCTCGTGCAGGAGAACGCCGGGCCAGCCGGGGCCGAGCACGACGTCGAAGGTGCCGGCCGGGGCGGGCCGCGCGTCGAGGTTGACGAGCGCCTGCCGCAACGCCTCATCGACGGCACCCTGCCATGAGGCCGGCGTGATGAAACGCGCGTAGCCCTCGCGGCCGCCCATGCCCATCGAGCCCGATTCGCGCCGGTCGCCCTCGCCGGCGACGATGGCGACGTTGAAGCGCACCAGCGGGCGCACGTCGGTGACGCGGTGGCCGTCGGCGCGGAGAATCTCGACGCTCTGGTGGGTGGCGGCGAGCGACACCGTCACCTGCTTCACCCGCGGGTCGCGCGCCCGGGCGTAGGCGTCGATCTCGGCGAGCAGCGCCACCTTGTCCTCGAACGGCTCCGGTGCCAGCGGATCGTCGCCGGAATAGAGCCGGGCGTTGGTGCGGGCAGGGGCGTCGGAATAGGTGCCGGAATGGCCGCTCTTCACCGCCGACACGGCATCGGCGGCGCGCTTGAGCGCCGGCTCGGACACCTCGTCGGAATGGGCGTAGCCTGCGGCCTCGCCGGCGACGGCGCGCAGCCCGAAACCCTTGGTGATGTCGTGGGCGGCCGATTTCAGCCGGCCGTTGTCGAAGAGCAGGCTCTCCGACCGTCGCACCTCGAGAAACAACTCGCCGTCATCGGCGCCGTCGAGCGCATTGGCGAGGATCCTCTGGGCCGTCTCGGGGGAGAGATCGGCGCCGGCGAACAGGCTGTCGTGGGACGTGGTCATGGCAACTCCGGTGCGTCGACCCCTAACATAGGTCGGGGAGCGCCGGAGTTCACCCTCTGCGAGGACGGTGGTTCGGCCGAGACCATACGGGAGGAGCGCCGGCGCAAGTGCCATCAGTGCCAGCGGCCCCAGTTCGGCGCGCCAGCTGGCGAGCATCGCGAGGTAACCCCCCCTTTTCCTCGGCCGAAGGCGGGGAGAAGGTGCCCGAAAGACAGACGACGGCGCACCGCGAAGTGGTGCGGAGGCCCGTCGCGAGGTCCGGGGCTTGCGACTTCGGCGCGCGGGGCGCGCCGCCCATAGCCCGCGCTTCGCGCCACCTTCTCTCGCGGAGCTGGAGAAGGAAGCACTCCTTACGCAGCGGTGGCGCGGAAGAGATAGTAGCCGATGGTGGCGAACAGGTGGTCGGCGCGGTAGTTCGCCTCGAGCTCGGCCTGCCAGGTGGCAGCCTCGGCGTCGGTGATGACGCCGGCCTCCCAGGCTGCGTGTCCGAGCTGGCCGAAATAGGTGTAGGCGAGGTCCGGCGTGAACAGCACGATGCGGGTGTCGATGTGGACGTCGCGGAAGCCGGCGCGGCGGAGCATGCGGGCGAGGTCGCGCACCAGCCAGCCGTTGACGACGCCGCTGTCGCAGGCGTGGGCGAGCACGCGCCGGGTCAAGAGGCGGTCGGAGAGGTTGATGGCGTTGCTGTCGAAGTCCGGCTCGAGCAGGGCGACGGTGCCGCCGGGTTTCGTGACGCGGCGCAGCTCGCCGAGCGCCTTCTCGGGATCGGCGAGGTAGGTCAGCACGCGCTCGGCGCGGGTGGCATCGAAGGCGGCGTCGGCGAAGGGCAGAGCCTCGGCGTCGCCGGCCTCGAAGCTCGCGTCGATGCCGGCGGCGGCCGCGCGCCGGCGCGCCTCGGCGATGAAGGCGGGGCTGTGGTCGAGGCCGACGGCACGGCCGCCGGGCTGGACAAGGGCGGCGAGGCGGCTCGTCTCCAGCCCGAAGCCGCAGCCGACGTCGAGGACCCTCTGGCCCGGGCCGATACCAATGCGGGCGAGCGCCTTCAGCTGTTGCATCTCGCGCAGCGCGTCGAGGGACTCGAGGGCGCCGACATATTCATGCACGTCGCCGAACCGGTCGGAGCAGTCCTTCGGGTCGGGGCCGGTGTCGGCCGGGCCGGATGCCGTCTCGCCCATCTCCAACCTCCGTTGGTCGCGAGTCGGCGGGCCGACCGGCACCGTCAGTAGAGCGTCGCCGTGTAGTCGTCGGCGATGTCCTGCTCGGTCATCACGGCGCCGAGCTGGCAGTGGTCGCGGAAGATGATGCCCATCGGCGGCAGCACCGAACGGTCGACCCAGGTGTCGGGCTTCCACAGCTGCGAGCGGACGAAGGCCTTGCCGCACTGGATGTAGGCTTGGCGGACGTGGACGACGACGACGGAGAGCGGTAGCCTGCCGTTCGTCTCGAAGAGCGCCTTCAGCGCGTCGTCGTCGCGGATCTCGGCCGTGCCGTTGACACGTAGCGTCTCGGACAGCCCAGGCACGACGAAGAGCAGGCCGACGCCGGGGTTGTCGAGGATGTTCGTCAGCGTATCGAGGCGATTGTTGCCGGGCCAGTCGGGTAGCACGATCGTGTGGTCGTCGAGGACCTGGATCTGGCCGGTGCGGTCGCCGCGCGGGGTGACGTCGCCGAGGCCGTCCGGCCCTTGCGTGGCAATGACGTAGAAGCGGCTCTCCGCGAGGAGGGCGCGGCAGTGGCGGTCGAGGAACGGCAGCTCCTTGACGACCACCTCCCGCACCGGCTCGTCATAGAGGCGCCGGAGCGCCGCCCTGTCCGCGATCTTCACCATCGCCTTGCTCCTCCTGATTCGCGCCGTCGCCGAATGCTGTCCCGAGGCGGCGGCGGCACTCAGGGGAGCGCGTCGAAGCCCGGGCCGAAGCCGGTGAGCGAGATCGGGATGCCGATGCCCTCTTCCGGCGTCTGGAAGATGATGAAGGTGGCGGTCGCGCCGCCACGCAGGCGGGCGATCAAGTCGTCCTCCAGCACCACCTCGGCGATGCAGCCGTTCGGCAGGCAGCGCACGAAGCCGGCGCGGCCGACATTGTGGTCGAGGGTGTCGATCTTGATCTCGGTGGCGTCGTCGCCGGTCCAGCGCAGCACGGCGTTGCCATCGCGGAGGCTGACGACCTCGAGGGTGCGCTGCGGATCGGCTGTGCCGACGATGTCGCCCGGCTGCAAGGCGAGACCCTGCGGCACGGCGGCGCGCGCCAGCGCCTCTTCACCGCTGCGGTCGATCGTGACGGGCAGGGTGGTGTCGACGTCCTCAAGCACGCGTAGCCCGAGGCCGGAGGGTAAGAGCACGCCGAGCGGGGCGAGCACACGCAGGATGCGGGCGCTCTGGTCAGCGGTCTTCAGCACGATGACGGTGAGGCCGACATTCTCGCGGTCGGCGGCGGTGACGTTCTGCAGGAGGGCGCACTGCTCTTCCTCGGCGCCGGGCAAGGTATCACAGCGGATCTGCCAGTCGCCGTGCACGCCGCGCACCTCGCCCTGGGCGAAGCTGGCGGACGGGAGGACAACGGCCGCAGCGGCGACGAACACGGACGCTGCCGCACAGAGAAAACGGCGTGGCAAGGGAGGCTCCTTCCAGGCAGACGGCGGGCGCAAGGTGCAACGATTCGGCGGCACACTGCCCGATCGTCGCGGCGGATGAAAGGCCGGGACGCCGGGCGCAGCCGACACGACCGCGCGATCCCACCGACGTGGTGGCAGCAAGGCGGCGGGCTCTCGGCAGCATTGCGGCCGCCGAAGGGCCTGCGGCGCGGTGCCGCTTTCTTCATCGCCGGTCCTGCGCCATAACAGTCTCGGCCGGACAGTGGACAATTTGCCCACCGGACGGGAGCCCGCCGGGAGCACCGGGCCGGCGCTGCACTTCAGCGTTCGGCCTAGACCCGACGGCTCGGCCAGCGTCCATCCACAGGATGGACATCGGGACAAACTCAGGGACGACCCTGCACCCGGCCGCGGCGCCAGACGACGCGTCCGGCAATTGACTTCGAGGAGAGCCACCGGTGACGACCCTTGGCGTGATGTTCGCTCGATCGCTCCAGCGCCTCGCGCTCGGCGTGGCTGCAGCCCTCGGCTTGGGCGGCGCGGCGCTTGCCGAACAGCCGGTGCCCTGGCAGCTCGGGCTTCAGCCGGCAGCGACGGAGGTGATGGCCTCGATCCGCTGGTTCGAGAGCTTCACGCTGATCATCATCACGCTGATCACGCTGTTCGTGCTGGGGCTGCTCATCTACTGCATCGTGCGGTTCAATTCGAAGGCGAATCCGACGCCCTCGCGCACCTCGCACAACACCGCCATCGAGGTGGTGTGGACGGTGGCGCCGATCCTCATCCTGGTGATCATCGCCATCCCGTCGTTCCGCCTGCTCTACAAGCAGCTCGACATTCCGGAGTCCGACCTGACCGTGAAGGTGACGGGCTACCAGTGGTACTGGGGCTACGAGTATCCGGACGAGAAGTATGCCGGCATCTCCTTCGACAGCTACATGCTCGACGACGGTGCTCGCCAGCAGCTGATGCAAGAGAAGAAGCTGACGGAGCAGCAGGTGCCGCGTCTGCTCGCCGTCGACAACGACGTCGTCGTGCCGGTGGGCAAGGTGGTGCGCGTGCAGGTGACGGCCGGCGATGTGCTGCACTCGTTCGCGATGCCGGCCTTCGGCATCAAGATCGACGCCGTGCCGGGCCGGTTGAACGAGACGTGGTTCCGCGCCGATATTCCGGGCGTCTATTACGGCCAGTGCTCTGAGCTCTGCGGCACCAACCACGCCTTCATGCCGATCGCCATCCGCGTCGTCTCGGAAGAGCAGTTCGAGGCCTGGGCCGAGGCGGCGAAGACCGATGTCGGCGCGGCGAACGCGCTGCTCGCGGAAATGCAGAACACCGACAAGGCGACCGAGACGGTCGCGTCGACGGAGTGATCGCGTCGACGGAGTGATCGGTTCGACAGAGTGATCGGTTCGACAGAGTGAGCCGGCGACGCCGGACGATACGGACGGACAGCCGAAACCGCCGAGGCGTGACGGCTGGAAGGCAAAAGGGAGCCTGAAGACATGGCGAGCAGCGCGGCGCACGCGGGGGCACACGGCCACCCGACCGGATGGAAGCGCTACGTCTATTCGACGAACCACAAGGACATCGGCACGATGTACCTGATCTTCGCCATCATGGCGGGGATCGTCGGTGGTTTCCTGTCGGTCGGCATCCGGGCGGAGCTGCAAGAGCCCGGGATGCAGATCTTCACCAATCCGTGGACATACAACATGTTCACGACGGCGCATGGCCTCATCATGATCTTCTTCATGGTGATGCCGGCGTTGATCGGCGGCTACGCGAACTGGTTCGTGCCGATCATGATCGGCGCGCCGGACATGGCGTTTCCGCGCATGAACAACATCTCGTTCTGGCTGCTGCCGCCGGCGTTCCTGCTGCTGATATTGTCGATGTTCGTGGAAGGCGGCCCGGGCTCGCACGGCGTCGGCGGCGGCTGGACGATTTACCCGCCACTGTCGAGCACGCTCGGCACGCCGGGGCCGGCGATGGATTTCGCCATCCTGTCGCTGCATCTCGCCGGCGCATCGTCGATCCTCGGCGCCATCAACTTCATCACCACCATCTTCAACATGCGCGCGCCGGGCATGACGCTGCACAAGATGCCGCTGTTCGTCTGGTCGGTGCTGGTGACGGCGTTCCTGCTGCTGCTGTCGCTGCCGGTGCTCGCGGGCGCCATCACGATGCTGCTGACCGACCGCAACTTCAGCACGACCTTCTTCGATCCGGCCGGCGGTGGCGACCCGATCCTGTTCCAGCACCTGTTCTGGTTCTTCGGCCACCCCGAGGTGTACATCCTGATTTTGCCGGGCTTCGGCATCGTCAGCCACGTCATCTCGACCTTCGCGCGCAAGCCGGTGTTCGGCTACATCGGCATGGCCTACGCGATGGTGGCGATCGGCGTCGTCGGCTTCATCGTCTGGGCCCACCACATGTTCACGGTTGGCCTGTCGGCCGACACCCAGGCCTACTTCGTGTTCGCCACCATGGTGATCGCGGTACCGACAGGCGTGAAGATCTTCTCCTGGATCGCCACCATGTGGGGTGGCTCGATTGAGTTCCGAACGCCGATGCTGTGGGCGATCGGCTTCATCTTCCTGTTCACGGTCGGCGGCGTCACCGGCGTGCAGCTCTCCAACGCCGGTCTCGACCGGGCGCTGCATGACACGTACTACGTCGTCGCCCACTTCCACTACGTGCTGTCGCTCGGTGCCGTGTTCGCGATCTTCGCAGCCTGGTACTACTGGTTCCCGAAGATGAGCGGCTTCATGTACAACGAGACGGTCGGCAAGCTGCACTTCTGGGTCACCTTCGTCGGTGTGAACCTGCTCTTCTTCCCGCAGCACTTCCTCGGTCTCGCCGGAATGCCGCGCCGCTACGTCGACTATCCGGACGCCTATGCTGGGTGGAACTTCGTGTCGTCGATCGGCTCCTATATTTCGGCAGTGGCGGTGTTCATCTTCCTCTATGGCGTCGTCGAGGCGTTCATGAAGAAGCGGGTCGCGGGTGACAATCCGTGGGGCCCGGGTGCGACGACGCTGGAGTGGACGCTGTCCTCGCCGCCGCCGTTCCACCAGTTCGAGGTGCTGCCGCGCATCAAGTGATGCACTGACGGATCGAACGCCGCGGCCGGCGCCGGGAAGATATCCCGCGCCGGCCGTCGTTCCTCGCCCACCTCGGGCCTTGGAACGAGACCAATGAAAGTGCCCGGTGGCACTTGCTGAACAGGACGGGACTGAAGAGCGTGAGCGACGTCGGCTCGATCAACGAGCGCTATGAGACGGGCGAGGGCGTCGGCGACGCATCGGTCGGCGATTTCTGGGCGCTTCTGAAGCCGCGGGTGATGTCACTCGTCATCTTCACAGCGCTGGTCGGGCTCGTGCTCGCGCCCGGCCACCTGCATCCGGTGCTGGCCGTCACCGCGCTGATGTGCATCGCCATTGGTGCCGGCGCCTCCGGCGCCCTTAACATGTGGTACGACGCCGACATCGACGCGCTGATGTCGCGCACAGCCAAGCGACCGGTTCCGGCCGGCCGGGTCACCCCCGGCGAGGCGCTCGGCTTCGGGCTGACATTGTCGGCCGGCTCGGTGCTGATCCTCGGGTTGATGGTCGACTGGTTGGCCGCCTCGCTGCTGGCCTTCACCATCTTCTTCTATGCTGTCGTCTACACGATGTGGCTGAAGCGCTCGACACCGCACAACATCGTCATCGGCGGCGCCGCCGGGGCGCTGCCGCCGGTGATCGCCTGGGCCGCTGTGACCGGCACGGTCGATCTCGCGCCGCTGTCGCTGTTCCTGCTGATCTTCCTGTGGACGCCGCCGCACTTCTGGGCACTCGCCGTGCTGAAGACGCGCGATTATGCCCGCGCCGGTGTGCCGATGCTGCCGGTCGTCGCCGGCGAGCGGGCGACACGCTGGCAGATCCTGCTCTATTCGGTGCTGCTCGTACCGGCCGGCGTGCTGCCGGCGGTCTGCGGGATCGCCGGCACACCCTATGTCATCGTTTCGGTCGTGCTCGGCCTCGCGTTCGTGTGGTTCGCCGTGGCGATCGTGCGGGCGGGCGACCAGGCGGCTCTCGCCAAGGCGTGCGGCCGGCTGTTCGGCTATTCGATCCTCTACCTGTTCGCGGTGTTCGCGATGTTGCTCGTCGAGCGGGCGGCCGGGGTGGCGCCGCTTCCGGCGCTGATCGGCGGATGAGCGACAGCATGGTGGATGATCAAAACGGCATACGGCTCACGGCCGAGCAGCGGCGCAGACGGAAGACGCGCTCTATCGCGATCGCCCTGGTACTAGCGGGGCTGGTGGTGCTGTTCTACGTGGTGACCATCGTCAAGCTCGGCCCGGGCATCCTCGACCGGCCGATGTGACAGGAGCAGTAACGTGACGACGGGTGGAACGGAACGACGGGCGGGTGGCTCTAACCTGCGGGTGGCGACGTACTGCCTGGCGTTCGCTGGCGCCATGGCCGGCGCCGCTTACGCGTCGGTGCCGCTCTATGAATTGTTCTGCCGGGTCACGGGCTATGGCGGCACGACGCAGCGGGTCGAATCGGCGGCCGTGACGCCGATCGACCGGACCGTCACCGTCCGCTTCGATGCCAATGTTCGCAGCGGTCTGCCGTGGTCGTTCACGCCGATGCAGCGCTCGGTGACGCTGCGCGTCGGCGAAGTCGCCGAGATCTCCTATGTGGTCGAGAACCTCTCCGACCAGGAGACGGTCGGGACATCGACCTTTAACGTCACGCCGATGGCGACGGGGGCCTACTTCGCGAAGCTCACCTGCTTCTGCTTCACCGAGCAGCGGCTGAAGCCGGGCGAGCGCCTGGAGATGCCGGTCGTCTTTTACGTCGACCCGGCGATCGTCGACGAGCCCGAGCTCGATTCGGTGAAGGAAATCACGCTGTCCTACTCGTTCTTCCCGGTGAAGGAGCCCGCTCGCCCTGTGGCGGCGGCACCTGCCCCGGTGGCGGACCAGGACAGTCTCTGAGCAACGAACGGAACGGGCGGCCGCACACTCGGGCGGCCGGGATCGAGGATGAAGGCGATGGCCGAGGCGCAATCCAAACACCACGACTACCACCTGGTGAACCCGAGCCCGTGGCCGTTCATCGGCTCGTTCGGCGCCTTCATCATGGCGCTCGGCGGCATCGGGCTGATGCGCTACCTGAAGGGCGAGGAGCTGGTGCTCCTCGGCATCCCCTTCCACAGCTGGTGGGTGTTCGCCGTCGGCACCGTCATCGTCCTCTACACGATGGCGATGTGGTGGCACGACGTCATCAAGGAGGGCCAGGAGGGCCATCACACGCGCGTGGTCGACTTGCACCTGCGCTATGGGATGATCTTCTTCATCGCCTCGGAGGTGATGTTCTTCGTTGCCTGGTTCTGGGCCTATTTCGACGTCGCGCTGTTCCCCAATGAGTTGATCCAGTATCAGCGCGTCGAGGTGACGGGCGGGCAGTGGCCGCCGCAGGGCATCGAGACGTTCGATCCCTGGCACCTGCCGCTCCTCAACACTCTGATTTTGCTAACGTCCGGCACGACGGTGACGTGGGCGCACCATGCGCTGCTGAACAACGACCGCGAGGGCCTGAAGTGGGGCCTCGTGCTGACGGTCGTGCTCGGCGTGCTCTTCTCGGTCTGCCAGGCCTACGAGTACAGCCACGCGGCGTTCGGATTCTCCGGGTCGATCTATGGCTCGACGTTCTACATGGCGACCGGCTTCCACGGCTTCCACGTCATCGTCGGCACGATCTTCCTGTTCGTCTGCCTGCTCCGGGCGATGGCCGGTCAGTTCACGCCGAAGGCACATTTCGGCTTCGAAGCGGCCGCCTGGTACTGGCACTTCGTCGACGTGGTCTGGCTGTTCCTGTTCGCCTGCATCTATGTCTGGGGCGCCGGCCAGACCGCCCATTGACCTCGCACCGGCGGGGAGGGCGGTCGACGCCCTCCACCCGCGGACGGATATGATGAACGAACCGGTCCGGCCGACCCCGTCGGCCGACGAGTACCCGCCGCAGTCGGCGGTTTCCGTCGGACTGTCGTGTCGCTGTCCGCGGTGCGGCCAGGGGCGCCTGTTCGACGGCTTTCTGACGACGGCGCCGCGCTGCCGGGCCTGCGGCCTCGACTACGACTTCGCCGATTCGGGCGACGGTCCGGCCGTCTTCATCATGATGTTGGTCGGCTTCCTGATCGTCGGTGCGGCGCTCGTCGTCGAGTTGAAGTTCGAGCCGCCGATCTGGGTCCATATGATCGTCTGGCTGCCCCTGACGGTAATCGTCGCGCTGGCGCTGCTGCGGCCGATGAAGGGGCTGATGATCGCGCTGCAGTATGTCAACAAGGCGCGCGAAGGCCGGATCGAGCCGTGAGTTCCAGCGGGGTAACACGCCAGCCACCGGCGTGGCGTCAGATCTGGCTGCCGACGGTGTTCACGCTGCTGGCAGGCGCCGTGCTCGTGGCGCTGGGCAACTGGCAGCTCGACCGTCTCGCCTGGAAGCAGGCACTTATGGAGGCTGCGACGTCGCGGCCGGACGCGCCCGCGGTCACGCCCCCGCCGCCAGAGACCTGGGCCGCGACCGACTGGACTGCCGCCGACCTCACCCGAGTGACCGTTTCCGGCAGCTACCGGGCCGGCGAGGCGTTCGTCTATACGGTGCTTTCGGACGCGCAAGGGCCGCTGTCGGGTCCGGGCCTGTGGGTGATGGCCCCGTTCGAGACGACGAACGGCTGGGTCGTGCTGGTCAACCGCGGCTTCGTGCCGACCGGCATGGATGGCGCAGCACCCACCGTGCCACCGCCGCCGGCGGGTGAAATCGTGCTGGACGGGCTGCTGCGGCGGCCTGATCCGCCGGGGCTGTTCACCCCCGATCCCGACCCACAGAAGAAGCTCTGGTTCGTGCGCGATGCGGCGAGCATGGCGTCCGCCTTCGCGCTCGCTGCCGGGACCAAGCTCGCGCCTTTCACGATCGACGCCGCGGCGTCGACGACGCCACCCGGCGGCGTGCCGCAGGCGGGCGAGACGCGGCGCCTCTATACGAACAACCACCTGCAATACGCGCTCACCTGGTTCGGACTGGCGGGGGCGCTGGCTGGCGTATGGCTGGTCTTCGTGATCGGAAGACTACGCCGCCGCTGAGGGCGGCGCAGTCTCCGTGTCGTGGCGCTCAGAGCGCGGCGAGGACCGCGGCGGCGCCGGAAACGGTCGCCTGTCCCGGCGCTTCCTCGATGTTGAGCACGGTGACCGTGCCGTCCTTCACCACCATGGCGTAGCGCTTCGAGCGCACGCCCATGCCGAAGCCCGAAGCGTCCAGCATGAGGCCGAGCTTCTGGGCGAAATCGGCACTGCCATCGGCGAGGAAGACGATCTTGCCGTCGCCGCCCGTCGCCTTGGCCCAGGCGTCCATGACGAAGACGTCGTTGACCGAGACGACGGCGATCTCGTCGACGCCCTTTGCCTTAATGGCGTCGGCGTTTTCCAGGAATCCGGGCAGGTGGTTGCGGTGGCAGGTCGGCGTAAAGGCGCCGGGGACGGCAAACAGGACGACAGTCTTGCCGCCGAACAGCGCGTCGGTGCCGACCTCCTTCGGGCCGTCCGCCGTCATCGTCTTGAAGGTCGCTTCAGGAAGCTTGTCGCCGACCTGGATCGTCATCGCCCCGTCTCCTCGTGATTTCGGATCGTGCCGGCAAGGCCGGCGGAGAATGCCTCGACGAGCCGCCCGCGGCATGCCTGCGTCCGCGGAGCGCACATCGCGGGCACAAATAGGCCATCACCGGGGAAGCGTCGAGCGCGCTCAGGGCACCGCGACGACGCGCTCGATCGCGCGATCACCGGCGATGAGGGTGAAGCGGACGAGACCGGTGGCGGCGCCGTGCGGGTCGAGGGCGACGCGCCATTGCGGGTGAGCCGGGTCGCCGGTCTGAAGCCGCACCGGCAGCCGCGGAAACGATCCGCCCGGTCCCTCGGCGAACAGGTCCGCGTCGGCGTCAGCGGGAACGATGGCGGCAGTGACGATGAGGACGTGCGGATCGTCGGTCGGCGCCACCGTCACGACGTCAAAGCTCTCCGACGGACCGGTGGGCACCGTCGCGGCAGCGGCGGCGATGAGCGCCGCAGCCGCCGGATCGACGCGGGTCGCCTGCGACACCATCAGCCGTGCCTCGGCGTTGGCGGGCACGCAGAGCTCCTTGCAGGCGCCGTAGAGAATGCGGGCATGCACCATCACCGGCAGCGCCGGGTCCTCCGGCCGCAGGTGGACCGGTAGCACCACCGAGCCGGCATAGCCGATCGAGGTGGAGCCGCCGTCGATGAACCGCCGTGGGGCAGGGAAGTCGATCGTCGCACCCGCGAGGTTGGTCGAGCCGGAGAAGTCGATCTCAGGCGGCAGGCCGGCCTCGCCTGGATGGCGCCAATAGGTCTTCCAGCCCGGTTCGAGCTCGATTTCGATGCCGACGGAGAGGGTTCCGCCGGTGGATGGGGGTCCGCCCGAGGCGATCAGGCGCAGCCGCGCCCCGGTCCCTTCGCTCCACGGCGAGACGGCGGCGAGGCCCTCAGCGGCCGTCGAAACGACGAGCATGACGGCGAACAGGCACCTGAGCATCAAGGAAGACACGGCCGGCATGATGTCTGCGACCTCGCGAACCGGAGCAATCCCCGTTGGCAGGCTAGTCTCACGGGCGGGTTTCGGTATAGCCCCGTTGCGCGACAAGCGACGGGTGCAGGCAGCCCGAAAGCGGTTCCCGCGGATTGGCACGGTGGCGTTCTCGACGATGCGCCGCCGTGAGAATACAATCGGCCGCGGGGCGGGGTGCGTGCAGGGCGGAGGCGATGGCTTGGGCTCGACGGCGCGAAGCTATCTAGACGGGCAGATCCTAATCGCTGTGCCCTGGATGTCGGACGAGCGTTTCGCTCGGACGCTGATCTATCTGTGCGCCCATTCGTCCGACGGGGCGATGGGCATCGTCCTCAACCAGCTGGTCAGCCACGTCTCGTTTCCCGAGCTGCTGGTGCAACTCGACGTCATTCCGGCGAGCCAGCAGATCCGACTGCCGTCGCCGGCACGTTCGATGAAGGTGCATCGCGGTGGGCCGGTCGAGACCGGGCGCGGCTTCGTGCTGCATTCGGACGACTTCACCATCGAAAACTCGACCCTGCCGATCGACGAAGGCATCTGTCTGACGGCGACGCTCGAGATTCTGCAGGCGATCGCCGAAGGGCGGGGACCGAACCATGCGCTCCTCGCGCTCGGCTATGCCGGCTGGGCGCCGGGGCAGCTCGAAAGCGAGATCCAACACAATGGCTGGTTGACGGTTCCGGCCGATCAGGAGCTCATCTTCGGTCTGGAGCTCGAGCAGAAATACGACCGCGCCTTCGAGAAGCTTGGTGTGCATCCGGGCTGGCTCTCGTCGGATGTCGGCCACGCCTGATCGGGACGGGGCTGGTCGGCACGTGACAGGTCGGCGTGCGTCTGGTCGGAGCGCGTCTCGTCGCGACGCGTCTGGCCGGACCGCGCGGAAGGCCGCCGCGAAGACCGGACCTGTCCTTGCCGCACCTCCGAGTGGCCGATAGGATCGCCGCCGGTTTCAGCGGCCGCGCCCAAAGGCGCCGGGGGCCGCGAACTTGGGAGGAAGCGCCGGCTTGCGTTATGTCAGCACCCGCGGGAGGGCGCCCGCGCTCGGTTTCGTCGACGTCCTGCTCGCCGGCCTTGCCCGCGACGGCGGTCTCTACGTGCCGGAGACGTGGCCCCGCATCGAGGCGCACCAGATCGCCGCGCTCGCCGGCCGCCCCTATCACGAGGTCGCCTTCGACATCATCCGCCGCTTCACCGGCGGAGAGATCGCCGATTCCGATCTCAAGGCGATGACGGAGGCGGCCTATGCCGGCTTCGGCCACCCGGCGGTGACGCCATTGTCGCAGCTCGCGCCCGGCCACTTCCTCTGCGAGCTCCACCACGGGCCGACGCTCGCCTTCAAGGACGTGGCGATGCAGCTCATCGCCCGCCTGATGGACCACGCGCTGGCAGCGCGCGGGGCGCGGGCGACGATCGTCGGCGCCACCTCCGGCGACACGGGTGCTGCCGCAATCGAAGCGTTCCGCGGGCGGGCGGCGGTCGACGTGGTGATCCTGTTCCCCGATGGGCGCGTCTCGCCGGTGCAGCGCCGGCAGATGACGACGCTGACGGACGACAACGTCCATGCGCTCGCCGTCGCCGGCACCTTCGACGACTGCCAGTCGATCGTGAAAGCGCTGTTCAACGACCATCGCTTCCGCGACCGGGTGGCACTCGCCGGCATCAACTCCATCAACTGGGCGCGCATCGTCGCGCAGGTCGTCTACTACTTCGTCGCCGCCGTGGCGCTCGGCTCGCCGCACCGCAAGGTTTCGTTCGCGGTGCCGACGGGCAATTTCGGCGACGTCTTCGCCGGCTTCGTGGCGCAGCGGATGGGCCTGCCGGTGGAGACGCTGGCGGTGGCGACCAACGTCAACGACATCCTGGTGCGGACGCTCGAGACCGGCCGCTACGAGGTGCGCGGCGTGATGGCGACGCAATCACCCTCGATGGACATCCAGGTTTCCTCGAATTTCGAGCGGTTGCTGTTCGAAGCGACCGGGCGTGACGCCGAGGCGGTCGCGCGGATGATGGAGGGCCTCGGCCAGAGCGGAGCCTTCACCGTGCCAGCCGATGCGCTTGCCGAGATTCGCGCGCTTTTCGTTGCCGGCCGCACCGACGAGGCGGCGACGGCGGCGACGATCGCCGACGTGCAGGCGCGCTGCGGCATCCTGCTCGACCCACACACGGCGGTGGCCGTGGCGGTGGCGGAGAACCACATCCGCGACGGCGTGCCGATGGTGACGCTGGCGACGGCCCACCCGGCGAAGTTCCCGGATGCGGTGGAGGCGGCGACGGGGATCCGACCGGCGCTGCCGGAGCGGCTCGCCGACCTGATGGAGAGACCCGAGCGCGTGACGAAGGTCGCAGCGGACGTCGGCGCGGTGGCAGCGCTCGTCGCCGCTCGCTCGCGCGCCGTGACGGCGGAGGCGTGACGATGACGGTAGAGGTCACCCGCCTCGAAAACGGCCTGACGGTTGCCACCGAGGCGATGCCGCATATCGAGAGCGCCGCCATCGGCGTTTGGGTCGGTGCCGGTTCACGCTCCGAGCGCGAGGGCGAGCACGGCATCTCGCACCTTTTGGAGCACATGGCCTTCAAGGGCACGAAGCGGCGCACGGCGCGCGAGATCGCCGAGGAGATCGAGGCGGTCGGCGGCGAGCTCAATGCCGCCACCAGCGTCGAGAACACCTACTACTACGCCCGCGTACTCGGTGACGACGTGCCGCTCGCCGCCGACATCCTCGGTGACATCCTGCTCGAATCGGCGTTCGATCCGGAGGAGCTGAAGCGCGAGCAGCACGTCATCGTCCAAGAGATCGGCGCCGCTGACGACACGCCGGACGACAAGGTTTTCGACCTGTTCCAGAGCGCGGCGTGGCCGGAGCAGTCGATCGGCAAACCGATCCTCGGGACCGTCGACACGGTGCGCGGCTTCGGCGCACCGGCGTTGCGCACCTATCTCGGTGCCCACTACCGGGCCCCGCAGATGGTGCTGTCGGCGGCCGGCGCGGTAGACCATGCGACGGTGGTGGCGCTCGCGGAGGAGAAGCTCGCCGGGCTGCCGACTTCCGACGGACCGGACGACCCGCCGGCGCGCTATTTCGGCGGTGAGCGCCGCGAGGAGCGCGACCTGCAGGAAACCCAGATCGTGCTCGGCTTCGAAGGACGCCGCTATGGGTCGGCGGACTATTACGCCGCTCAGCTGCTCGCTTCCGTCCTCGGCGGCGGCATGTCCTCGCGGCTGTTCCAGGAGATCCGCGAGAGCCGCGGCCTCTGCTACTCGATCTATGCCTTCCACTGGGGCTTCGTCGACACCGGGCTGATGGGCGTCCATGTTGCCACCGGCGAGGGCGACGTGCCGGAGCTCGTCGACGTGCTGACGGCCGAACTCGCCAAGGCGGCAGCCGCCATCACCGACACGGAGGTCGAGCGCTCGCGGGCGCAGATGCGGGCCGGTCTGTTGATGTCACGCGAGAGTGCCGCCTCACGGGCGAGCCAGATGGCACGTCAGATCCTTGTCTACCACCGACCGCTGACGATGCAGGAGATCCTGTCGCGCATCGATGCCGTGTCGGCCGCCGACGTGCGGCGCGTCGCCGAGGAGGTCATCCGCGGTATGCCGCCGACCCTCGCTGCTATCGGCCCGCTGCAAGGCCTCGTCCGGCTCGACGACATCGCCGGACGGCTCGACAGTGGCGTCGTGGCGCTCGCCTGAGCGGACGGGGAGGGGCGATGTTCCTACGCGGCGTCGCTCTCAGGGAAGCCGGACCGGTCATCCGCGGGGCCGGCATCCACATGCGCACGCCGACGATGGCCGACTATCCCGCCTGGGCACGGCTGCGCGAGGAAAGCCGCGCCTTCCTGGCGCCGTGGGAACCGACCTGGGCGACGGACGAGCTCACCCGTGCCGCCTTCCGCCGCCGGCTGAAGCGCTACGCGCGCGATCTGCGCGACGACGTCGGATATCCGTTTCTGGTGTTCCGCGACGGAGACGAAGCTCTTCTCGGCGGGCTGACGCTCGCTTATGTGCGCCGCGGCGTCACTCAGTCCTGTTCGCTCGGCTACTGGATGGGCGCCACGCATGCCGGCCGGGGCATCATGACGGCGGCCGTGAGGGCGGTGCTACCGTTCGCCTTCGGCACGCTGCGCCTGCACCGGGTGGAAGCGGCGTGCTTGCCCTCCAACGCGGCGTCCATCCACCTCCTCGAAAAGGTCGGATTCCGGCGGGAGGGGTACGCCCGCCGCTATCTGTGCATTAATGGCGACTGGCGCGACCACCTCCTTTTCGCGCTCGTCGCCGACGACGCGCGGGACGGGACGCCCGCCGCGACCTTCACCGACACCGGCTGGCCGCTGCTTGTGGAGGCGGGCTCCAGCCGGTAGGTAGCGTCGACGTCCCTCCTGGAGGCCCGCTCTTGTCCGTCCTCAACCGGTTCGTCGCTCTGCTGTTGCTGGCGGCGGCCACCCTCTGCAGCCAGGCCGCTTCCGCCGCCGAGGCGGTGCCGGTGCCGGTTGACGTGCGGGCGATCGACCTGACGCGCAGCCTCGACTACTACCGGAACCTGCAGGACCGCGTCGCCGTCTCCACCGCGCCGGGGGCGGACGGCATCGTCCGCCGCATCGAGGTGCGCTCGATCGACGGCACGCCGGCCTACTGGGCCGTGGTGGCCCTCTCCAATCCAGGTGACGAACAGATCGACCGCCTGCTGGTGTCGCCGTTCTACCGGTTGTCGCGGTCGAAGCTGATCTGGCCCGACCTCGGCTCGAGCCGCCTCGTGGCGGTGACGCCGAGCCAGGGCATCGCCCCGGAGCGGCTGCCGAGCCGCGACGCCGACGTGTTCCGCATCACCCTCGATCCGGGCGCCGTCGTCACCTATGTGATGGAACTGAGGGCACCCAGGCTGCCGCAGCTGACGCTCTGGGAGCCGGACGCCTATCGCAACAGCGTCAACGCCTACACCCTCTACAAGGGCATCGTGCTCGGCATCGCCGGGCTTCTGGCGGTGTTCCTCACCATCGTCTTCGTGGTGAAGGGCACGGTGCTGTTTCCCGCCACCGCCGCGCTCGCCTGGGCGGTGCTCGCCTTCATCATGATCGACTTCTATTTCCTCGACGACGTGCTGCAGATCAACGTCTCCGAGGACAGGTTCTATCGGGCCGCCTCGGAGGTGATGCTGGCCGTCACCATGCTGGTGTTCCTCTACGCCTATCTCAATCTCGGGCGATGGCACGTCCGCTACAGTCACGCCCTGATCGGCCTCATCATCCTTCTCGCCGCCCTGCTCGCCGTCGCCTTTGCCGAGCCGCGCGTCGCCGCCGGCATCGCGCGCGCCTCGCTGGCGGTGATTGGCGGCATCGGCCTGATTCTGATCGGTGTTCTGGCCGTGAAGGGATCCGACAGGGCGGTGATGCTGATCCCGACCTGGGCGCTGTTCGTCGCGTGGCTGGTCGGGGCGGGGCAGGCGATCACCGGCGGCATCGTCAACGACATCGTGCAGCCGGCGTTGTCGGGCGGCCTCGTTCTGATCGTGCTCCTGATCGGCTTCACGGTGCTGCAGCATGCCTTCGCCGGCGGCTCGGTCATCCAGGGTCCGGTAAGCGATGTCGAACGGGCTGCGCTGGCGCTGACCGGCTCGGGCGATCCGATCTGGGACTGGGACATCGATCGCGACCGCATCTTTACGAGCCGCTCGATCGAGCGGCAGCTCGGCCTCGATGCCGGCCGCCTGCAGGGGCCCGCGTTGAACTGGCTCGAGGTGCTGCACCCCCAGGACGGCGACCGCTTTCGCCTTCTCCTCGACGCTGTCGTGGAGCAGCGCCGCGGGCGGCTGTCGGAGGTGTTCAGGCTGCGGGCGGCCGACGGGCACTTCCGCTGGTTCCACCTGCGGGCTCGGCCGATCGTCGGCGCCGACGCTTCAGTGGTGCGCTGTATCGGCACGCTGCTCGACGTCACCGACATCAAGGGTGTCGAGGAGCGGCTGCTGCACGATGCCATCCACGACAATCTGACCGGCCTGCCGAACCGCGAGCTCGCCGTCGACCGGTTGGAGATCGCACTCAACCGCGCCCGCCACGAGGCGGCGGCGCGGCCGATCGTCGTGGCGCTCGGTATCGACAATTTCCACATGGTCAACGAGGCACACGGCCCGTCGATCGGCGATTCGGCGCTCTTGACGGTGGCGCGGCGGCTGCAGCGGCTGATGAAGCCGCTCGACACCTTGGCGCGCGTCGGCGGCGACACCTTCGCCATCGTCGTGCTGTCAGAGCGCGATCCGGCCCGCGTCGCGGCGCTGGCCGACGAGATCCGCCGGCAGGTGCGCGCCGCCATCGCCTTCGGCGACCACGAGATCTCGCTCACCGTGTCGATCGGCATCGCTTCGGCGGAGCCCGGCTCGCGCTCGGCCGCGGAGCTGCTCTCGGACGCTGAGCTCGCGATGGTGCATGCCAAGCGCCTCGGCGGCGATCGCTCGGCGACCTTCACCCCGGTGCTGCGGCGGCTCGCCGGCGAGCTCGCCTCACTCGAGACCGACCTCGGCCGGGCGATCGCCGAGAACGAGATCCGCATCGAGTGCATCCCGATCCACAGCCTGAAGGACCGCGCCATCGCCGGCTTCGAACTGCTCGCACGCTGGGACCATCCGCGGCGCGGTCGCATCGATCCGCAGGCGACGATGCAGCTCGCCGAGCGGGGCGGCCTCGTCAACGAACTGACGATGTTCGCCATCGACCGATCCGCCAAGCTCCTGTCCGAGTGGCAGGAGCTGGCGCCCCGCGACAAGCCGCTGTTCGGCTGGATCAACCTGCCGGCGGTGGGCGTGATGAACCACGAGCTGATCGCCGACGTGAAGGCGGCGTTGGCGCGCACCGAAATCGCTCAGGGCACGTTGCTCATCGGCGTGACCGAGGGCGCCGTGACCGAGAGCCCGGAACTGTCCGCGCTCATACAGCGCCGCCTGTACGAGCTCGGGGCCGGCCTCGCTCTCGACGAGATCGGTGCCGAATGGTCGGCCATCGGTGTGTTGAGCGGCCTCGCCACCGATGCCGTGCGCATCCGGCCGGTGCGCTTCCGCGCCACTGAGACCGCGACGAAGGCGACGATGCTGAAGACCGTCGTGACGCTCTCGCACGGCCTCGGCGCACGGGTACTGGCGAGCGGGCTCGAGGCGGAAACGGACGCGGCCGAGGCGGCCGAGGCCGGTTGCGACTATGGCCAGGGCCGCTGTTTCGGCGCCGCCGTCAATGTCGACGCGGTGCGCCGGCTGTTGGGACGGCCGCTGCAGAAGACCGGAACCTGAGGGCGGACCGCACCTGAGCGAGGCTTGTGCTGGAAAGGGTCTGCGCCTACGCAAGACCCTCACTGGGCCGGCTCAAGGAACGATCACCTCGATCGGGCGAGCCGCCCGCGTGATCTCGACCGGCAGGGTGCCGAAGGTGTCGCCGTCGATCTGGCAGGGCACCCGGCCGGCGGACTCGAGCGTACAGGTCGTCACCTCCCGCGTGACGATGCTGCCGCCATTGCCGAAACGCCCGGCGAGCAGGGCGAGGCCCATGCGAACGACCGCCAGCGGATCGTCTCGGGTGACGGCGACGAGGTAGAGCTCGGGTCGGGAGGCGGAGGCCTGGCGGCAGACGAGGAACGGCCCGCCATAGCGCGACACCTTCAAGACCACCGCCATACGGCAAACGAGGCGCTCGCCGTCGGCGGTGACGACGACATCGGGGGATCGCGGGGCAAAAGCCAGGCGCAGAGCCGTCCAAGCATAGGCGATCTTGCCGCAGCGCCGCTTCAGCGTCAAAGGCACGGTGTGAACCACCGCGGCGTCGAAGCCGGCCGAAACCATCAGCACGAACGGGCGACCGTTGGCGAGGCCATAATAGAGCGGCCGTGTCCGCCTCCGGGCGATGACGCCGGCGAGGGCGGTCGCATCGAAGGGCAGCCGCAGTTCGTGGGCGAGCACGTTGGCGGTGCCGAAGGGAACGACGGCGAGCGCGGGGGACGTCGCGACCCTCTCGAAGCCGTCGATCGCCTCATTGACCGATCCGTCGCCCCCGGCCACGACGATAGTGGCTACCGTCGCATCGGGGCGGCTGCAGATTTCGGCGATCTCGCCGGCCCGGCCGGTGAGGTGGACGGTAACGGGGATGCCTCGGCGCGTCAGCTCGGCCGCCAGCGTGTCGAGGGTCTCGCGGCGATAGCCGCCGGCCGTCGGATTGGCGAGCACCAGCACGCCGGCGCGGGCGGGGACGCCGGCTGCCGGCGAAGCGGGACCTTCGAGGGTAGCGGCCGCCATCATGCTGCCGGCTCGCCAGTGGTGCCGGCGCGCACGTCGGCGATGCCTTGCCGGGCGAGTGCGTCGGCGCGCTCGTTGTCGGGGTTGCCGGCATGGCCGCGCACCCAGTGCCAGACGACGTCATGCTCCTTGCGCGCCGCGTCGAGACGCTGCCAGAGGTCGGCGTTCTTCACCGGCTTGCGGTCGGCGGTCTTCCAGCCGTTGCGCTTCCAGTTGTCGATCCACGACAGGATGCCGTTGCGGACATATTCGCTGTCGGTGACGAGGTCGACGGCGACGCGGCGGTTCAGGCTTTCGAGCGCCGCAGCGGCGGCGGTGAGTTCCATGCGGTTGTTGGTGGTGAGCGTCTCCCCGCCATAGAGTTCGCGCTCGTGGCCGTTCCAGCGCAGCACCACGCCCCAGCCGCCGGGGCCCGGATTGCCGGAGCAGGCGCCGTCGGTATAGGCCACGACGCGGCCGTTCTCGGCGGAAACGACGGGTGGCGGCGCCTCGGCTGCCTTCTTCGCGCGGGCGCGGGGGGCGGGGCGCTTCACGAATCGACCCCATAGCCGCCGAGATCGACGATCTTCTGGTGGAAGCGCAGCTTGTGCAGATACTCGAGCGGGTCCTTCGGCGTGACGAGGGCACCCGCCGGCACGCGCAGCCAATCGTGCAGGCGCGTCAGCAGGAAGCGCAGCGCGGCGCCGCGCGCCAGCACCGGCAGCGCCGCCATCTCATCCACCGACAATGGCCGCACCGACCGATAGGCAGCGATCAGCGCGCGGGCCTTCGTAACGTTGAACGAGCGGTCCGGCTCGAAGCACCAGGCGTTGAGGCAGATCGCCACGTCGTAGACGAGCGCGTCGGTGCAGGCGAAGTAGAAGTCGATGATCCCCGACAGCCGGGTGCCGAGGAAGAAGGCGTTGTCGGGGAAAAGATCGGCATGGATGACGCCGCGCGGCAGCGTCTCCGGCCACGTCGCGGCGAGGGCGTCGAGGGCTGCGTCGATCTCGGCGGCGAGGCCGGGGCTGACCTCGTCGGCCCGCGCGCGCGAACGGTCGAACAGCGGCCGCCAGGCCGGCTCGCCGAGGGCGTTCGGCCGCTCGATCGGGAAATCGACCCCGGCGGCATGCAAGTGCGCGAGACCCGCGCCGAGCGAACCGCAGTGCTCGACCGACGGCCGCCGCGGCCAGACGCCGTCGAGGAAGGTGATGATGGCGGCCGGCCGACCGGCGAGCGTACCGAGGCAATCGCCGGCGCGGCTCGCCACCGGCGTCGGGCAGTCGACACCGCGCTCGGCGAGGTGGCGCATCAGGGCGATGAAGAAGGGCAGGTCGGCCGGGTCGACGCGTTTCTCGTAGAGGGTGAGGATGTAGCGGCCGACGGTGGTCTGCAGCAGGAAGTTGGAGTTCTCGACGCCCTCGGCGATGCCCTTGAAGGACGTCGGCTCGCCAATGTCGTAGGCGGCGAGGAAACCCGCCAGGTCCTCGTCGGAAACCTCGGTGTAGACGGCCATCGGCGGGGTGGTCCTACTCCGCCGCGCTCTGGC
>JAESGX010000220.1_pt1 | contig 35348 bp, 31 predicted proteins | sample 9269801 | NCBI WGS metagenome assembly JAESGX01 (sample SAMN16773122, study PRJNA677054) | algae metagenome | isolation source: Pleurocapsa minor GSE-CHR-MK-17-07R and co-occurring heterotrophs from wet... | place: USA: Lower Calf Creek Falls, Grand Staircase Escalante National Monument, UT ... | reverse complement strand
GTCGTCCAGCTTCTTGGTCTGGTGCGTGGGGTTGAGCGACTCGCCCGACGCACCCATGCCGTAGCCCTTCACCGTCTTGGCCAGGATCACCGTGGGCATGCCCTGGGTGTTCACCGCCTGGTGGTAGGCCGCGTAGACCTTGTGCGGATCGTGGCCGCCGCGGTTGAGGCGCCAGATGTCGTCGTCGGACAGGTTCGCGACCATGGCCGCGGTTTCCGGATACTTGTTGAAGAAGTTCTCGCGCGTGTACTTGCCGCCGAAGGCCTTGCAGTTCTGGTACTCGCCGTCGACGGTTTCCATCATCAGCTTCTTCAGCACGCCGTCGGTGTCGCGCGCCAGCAGCGGATCCCAGTAGCTGCCCCACAGCAGCTTGATCACGTTCCAGCCGCCGCCGCGGAACACGCCTTCCAGCTCCTGGATGATCTTGCCGTTGCCGCGCACCGGGCCGTCCAGGCGCTGCAGGTTGCAGTTGACCACGAACACCAGGTTGTCCAGGCCTTCGCGACCGGCCAGCGCGATGGCGCCCAGGCTTTCGGGTTCGTCCGATTCGCCGTCGCCCATGAAGCACCAGACCTTGCGGTCGGACTTCTCGATCAGGCCGCGGTGCTCCAGGTATTTCATGAATTGCGCCTGGTAGATCGCCGCCAGCGGGCCCAGGCCCATCGACACGGTGGGCGTCTGCCAGTAGTCGGGCATCAGCCACGGATGCGGATACGAGGAGATGCCGTGGCCGTCGACTTCCATGCGGAAGTTGTCCAGCTGCGATTCGCTGATGCGGCCCTCCAGGAACGAGCGCGCGTAGATGCCGGGCGACGAATGCCCCTGCACGAACAGCAGGTCGCCGGGGTGGTTCTCGCTGGGCGCGCGCCAGAAGTGGTTGAAGCCCACGTCGTACAGCGTGGCCGAACTGGCGAAGCTGGCGATATGGCCGCCCAGGTCGCCGGGCTTGCGGTTGGCGCGCACCACGGTGGCCATGGCGTTCCAGCGGATGATGGAACGCAGGCGCCATTCGATGGCGGCGTCGCCGGGGGATTTGGCTTCCAGGTTCGGGGCGATGGTGTTGACGTATTCGGTGGTGGGCGAGAACGGCAGGAACGCGCCGGAACGGCGGGTCAGTTCCACCATGTTTTCCAGCAATTGGTGGGCGCGCAGCGGGCCTTCGGCGTCGATCACGGCCTTGATGGAATCGACCCACTCGCGGGTCTCCTGCGGGTCCGGATCGTTCTGCAACATCTCGTTCAACCAGTTCATCACCACTCCCGTTGCACCACGGCTGCGCGTGGTCGTTGTCGTTTTTTATGAGCTTTGGAGTGTAACGCAGCGCCCGTAATCCCGAGTCGCTACGCCGGCGTATGGAACCGGCCGCGGCGGCGCGGACTGGGCCTATGATTGACGCCCGGGAAAACGGAGCCGACGGCCATGCCCGAACCGCTTGCGCAGGCGCTCGCCGCACCCATCAGCAGCTGGACGCGCTGCTGGCCACGCGTCCGCACGCGCTGATGCTGGAGCTGGGCCGCCTGGACTACATCAGCAGCGCCGGCATCCGCTCCCTGTTCCAGGCGCGCAGGGTGCTGGGGCGGCAGGGCGGCAAGCTGCTGGCGGTGAATCCGCAGGCGCAGATCCGGGAAGTGTTGGAGCTGGTGCGCGCGGTGCCGATGAACAAAGTCTTCGCCACCGCCGAAGCGGCCGACGCCTATCTGGACGCGCTGCAGCGCCAGGTGCTGGAAGGCAGCGCGCTGCCGCAGGCACCCGCTTAGCGAGGCGGTCGCTACCGATCGACGCCGGTGCGCGCCTATGCGGCGCGGCGTTGGCGCCTGCGGATCAGCGCATCCAGCGCCATGTGCGGCACGGTCAGCGCGGCCAGCCCCATCACCAGCACCTGCACGCTGCGCTGTTGCAGCGGCAGCGTCGGGTCGCGCAGCAGCAGCCATGCGCCCAGCGCGAGCGTCGCCGCCAGGGTCGCGGCGATCGGCTTCCACGGCAACGCGACGGACTGTTCGCGCAGCTGCGCCCAGTGCCGCGGCGCATGCAGCGCGCAGAAATACACCGCGAAGCCGAGCGCCGGCGGCAGCGCCAGCGAGGCCAGCGCGATCCACGGCGTGCTCGAGCGCCACAGCGCCCAGCCTTGGGATGCGCCTGCAATCAGCAGCGCCGCGACGCAGGCGAGCGCCGCGGCCCAGGGCCGAAACAAGTGCGACATCGCTTCGGAAAGCCCCAGCCACTGCAGATAACCGGCCACGCTGGCATGCCAGAACACGAACGGCGCGGCGATCACGATGACCGCGTTGGCGTAGCCGACCGGCGCGCGCTCGCGATGCGCGTCGCACTCGCCGAAGTGCTGCAGCGAGATCAGCACGAACGCCAGCAGACCCAGCGCCGGCCATCGCGCGAACAGCCGCCAGACCAGCGCCGCCAGCAGGAAATAAAGCAGCGCCAGCCCCAGCGCGCCGGTCCAGCGGCGCGCCAGCCCGCGCAGCCGGACGATATCGGCGGCACCGTGCGGCGTGCCGATCGCGGCGATCGCCGCGACCGCCGCCAGCTCGGCGGCGCCGCGCCCGATCGCCCACAGCGCCAACGCCAGCAGCAGCGCCGCCGTATAGCGCCACGCTTCGGCCGCGCTCATGCGCCTGCTCCGCGCAGGCGCCGCCCCAAGGCCGCAAGAAACGGCGTCGGCGGCAGCGCGCGCATCAGCGCCAGCCGATCTGCCCAGTTCGCTTCGCCGGACAGGAATCGGATCAATCCCGGCGTCGGGCAGCGTTCGAACAGGCGCATGAACCACCCCGCCGCCTGATCCGGCGCACGCAGCAGGGCGTCGAGGAACAGATCGTCGAAGCCGTCGTCGATACGGGAGCGCGGCCGCACCCGCGCGCTCCGCGCCGGCGCATGGATCAGCGCGTGCGCCAGCCGCGCGGCCGCGCGCTGCGTGTCCAGGAATCCGTAACCGGTGGCCGCACGCACCCATCCGGCGGCGGTGCCGATGGGCCGCACGCGCAGGCTTGCCCGGCGATCATTGCGGTACCGGTGCATTGGCACGGCGCCGGATTCGACGCGCTGCAGTGCCTGCGGGTCCAAGCCGAGCTTGTGCGAGACATAGGCTTCCCAGTGCGCCTGCGCGTCGGCGGGCGGCGGCTGGCCGTGCGGCAAGAAGTAGGTCAGCTGCACCAGCACCGCGTCCGGCGGCTGCGGCAGCACGTAGGCGAATGCGATGTGCTCGGTTTGGCCCACGTCGAAATCCATCAGCACCGGCGCCGGCATCGGCTGCGTGGACGGTACGGCCACGTCGCCGCCGATGAACCACTGCAGCACGCGCGGCGCGGCCTGCGGCGGGCGTCCGTCGAACACGCGGTCGAAGCGCTGCACGTCGCCATCGACTTCGACGCTGGCGTGGTTCGCGGCTACGGTAACGCCCTGCACCGCCGCGCCCATGCGCAAAACGAAACGCCGATCGTCGGCGAGCAAAGCCTGCGCATGCGCATAGACCTCGCCCGCCGCCACGCAGGTGTACGGCGTCGCAGCGCAGCCCAGAATTCTTTTCGCACCCGGCCCGGCCACGGTCAATGCGGGATAGCGCTGCGCCGGGAGGCCCGAAAACGGATGCGCGAACAGCGGCCAGTACGACCAGCGGCGATCGTCGCGATACCGGTCGCGCGCCTCGAACAGCGTCGTTTCCCCACGGAAGCCCTGGCGCTGCAGCTGCACGGCCAGGCTCAATCCGGCCAGGCCCGCGCCGACCACGGCGATGCGTTCCCCGCTCACGCCGCCTCCAGGCGCGCCAGCTCGTGTTCCAAGACCGCGGGCAGCCGCTCCAGCGCGGGACCTTCGAACCGCGGCGAGCGACCGACGGCGAGGCCCGCCAGCAGCGCGCCCTTGCGCCACGGCCCGACCACCGCGCGCTGAGGCAATCCTTCGATGCCCAACGCGACGACTTCGCGGCCGATGTCGCGGTACAGGCGCGAGGCCGCGCGCACCGACCAGCGCGGCGGCACCGGCAGCCAGCGCAGGCCCTGTTCGGCCAGCGCGTAGAAACCTTCCGCCTGCCGCAGCAGCTGCAGCGCCGCGGCGTGCGCCTGGCGCATGGCCGCGGCATCGCCGTCGATCAGCGCCTGCGCCGTGACCTGCGGCGCCAGCGACTGCGGCAGATACACGCGGCCCAGACGGGCATCGGCCATCACGTCGCGCGCGATGTTGGTCAGCTGCATGGCGATGCCCAGGGCCACGGCCGACGGCGTGGCGCGCATGCGATCGCGCGCGCCCAGCAGCGGGCACAGCATCCAGCCGACCGCGCCCGCCACGCCGAAGGCATAGCGCAGCAGCGCGTCGGCATCCGCAGGCCGGACGAAATCGAACTCGCCTTGCGCTTCTTCGATCAACCGCCGCAGCCCGGCCAGCGGCAAGCCGTGCCGGTCGCGCAGCGCAAGCGCAAGCCGGACAAACGGCAGCGTCAGGTCGGCCCGCTGCACGCCGAGTTCCAGCGCCTGCAGCTCCGCCCGCCGCTGCGCGACCGGCCCGTCGCCATCGGCCACGTCGTCGATGTGCCGGCACAGGCGGTACAGCGCTTCGACCGCGCCGCGCCTGCGCCCGAGCAGCAGACTGGCGATGAAGAACGTGCGCCCGTGGCGACGCATCGCACTGCCGGCCAGCGCATCGGCGGCGAACTGCGCGTTGCTGTCAGGCCGGCGCATCGGCAGGCGCAATCAGGCGATCCAGCACCCGCGCCGAGGTCAGCACGCCGGGCACGCCCGCGCCCGGGTGGGTACCGGCGCCGACCAGGAACAGGTTGTCGCATTCCTCGGAACGATTGTGGAAGCGGAAGTACGCCGACTGCAGCAGGTCCGGATGGATCGAGAAGCCGCTGCCGTGCGCGCTCATCAGCGTGTCCGCGAAATACTGCGGCGTCACCGCGTGCGCGAAACGCAGCCTGGCGCGCAGGCCCGGCAGCGCGCGCGCCTCCAGGAAATCCAGCACGCGTTCGCGGAACGCGGGCTCGGCGGTATTCCAATCGATGCCGGCGCGCAGATTCGGCACCGGCACCAGCACGTAGAACGGATCGATCCCCGGCGGCCCGGCCTGCGGGTCGGTGGCCTTGGGCCGATGCAGATACGCGCTGAAGCGCGGCGGCAGCGCGTCGCCGTCGAACAGGTCGTCGAGCTGCGCGCGGTAGTCGGCGTCCAGCACGATGCTGTGGTGGGCCACCTCGGGGCAGTCGCCCTCGACCGCGAAATACAGCACGTACAGGCCCATGGAATGCCGCAGCTTGCCGAGCTTGCGCCGGCTCCAGCGGCGCGGCTTGGGTGCATCCAGCAGCTGGGCGTACAGCGTCACCGGATCCAGATTGCTGACCACGCAGCCGGGCGCGATGCGCGCGCCGTCGTCGAACTCGACCTCACGCACTTTCCCTTCTTGCGCATGCAGCTTGCGCACGCTGCGTCCGTAATGGAAACGCACGCCGATCGACTGCGCCGCGCGCTCCAGCGCCGCGACCAGCGCGCCGGTGCCGCCGCGCACGTACCACACGCCGTGGGCCTGCTCCAGATGCAGGATCAGCGCGTAGATCGACGAGGTGCGGAACGGATGCCCGCCGACCAGCAGCGGATGCACGCTGAGGATTTCGCGCAGGCGCGGATCGCGGATGTAGCGCGCCACCAGCGCATGCACCGAGCGGTCGGCGCGCAGCCGCAGCAGCGCCGGCAGCGCGGACAGCATGGAACCGAGGGTGTGGAACGGCGTATCGCCGCGGCGTTCGTAACCTTCCCGGTACAGCGCCGCGGCGTGCGCGCAGAGCTTGATATAACCTTCGCGGTCGCGCGGCGAAAAACGCGCCACCGCCGCCACCACTTCCTCGGCGCTGCTGCCGTAGTCGAACGTATCCCCGTTCGGCAGCAGGTAGCGGTACCAGGGCCGCACCGGCAGCAGCTCGATTTCGTCCTCGCGGCGTTGCCCGCACAGCGCGAACAGTTCGTCGATCAGGAACGGCGCGGTGATGACGGTGGGGCCGGCGTCGAAGGCGATGCCCTCGAAATGAAACGTGCGCGCCCGGCCGCCGGGCGCTTCCAGCCTTTCGTAGACGTCGACCTCGTGCCCGCGCGTGCGCAGGCGGATCGCCGCAGCCAACCCGCCGAGTCCCGCGCCCAGCACCGCTATCGTGGTCATGGATCGATACTACACAAGGCCCCGGACCATTACAGATCCGGGACCGGCGACGTCAGAGACTGCGCATCGCCTGGCGGATGGCCGCATCGCGGGTGATCTGGCGCGCTGCGATCAGGGCCACCAGGCCCAGGCCCGGCTTGTTGATCAGGTCGGCGATGTTGTAGACCAGTTCGCGCGCGATCTTGAATTCATCGCCCGGGGCGATCATCCCGATCACGAAGCCGATCGGATAGATCATCCAGCCGACCACGATGAAAGTGCGCATGTTGGCGAACGCGCGCTTGACCGGCGCCACCTTGTCCTTGGCCGCGTCGGCCAGCACGCTGTACATCATGTACAGCAGGATCAGGAAGGCCAGGCAGCCCATGCCGAACAGCACCCAGGCCTCGAACTCCATGCCGGGAATGCGCGAGTAGCGCTCGCCGAAGAAGCCGAACACGATCATCGCCACGTCCGCGGCGATCATCACGAACACCAGACCGCGTTTTTCCTCGGTGATCTGCAGCAGCATCATCAGGTTCAACAGCATCAGCGGCGTGGTCACCACCCAGTCGATGTAGCGGAAGTGCGTGGGCAGCGCGACTATCGCCGCCGGATCGCCATCCACGCCCACCAGCTGCGACATGCGCCAGTACATGAAGGCGGCGATCGCGGTGTAGATGCCGGCGATGGTCGCCGAACTGCGGAACTCGACTGCAAGCGTGTCGCGTTCCAGCCAGAAGTAAACGCTGGCGGCGGCCATGCCCAGCGTGGTGATCAGGAAAAGATATTGCGTGACTAGCGCCAGATTCTGCATTGGTGTCCCCTTGATTGTCCCCGTACCGGTAGGCCCGATACTTGCATGAGCATGGACAGATCAATGTGCGAATACAAGTATTTTGATTTTATTGATGTTTTTGACCGAGAAGCGGCAAAAAACCGGGGTCAGCAACTGACAAAAAACGTCGCAAACTGATAAAAAACAGTGACTTGACCGACTTTTTAATCGCTATACACTTCCCATCCAAATCGTGACAGAGTCGAGGTTGCCATGTTGATGTTCAATCAGGCCATGCTGAATCAGCGAGCCGCACAAGGGGGCGTTTCCATGATCGATCCATCGGTGATCTATCTCAAAACCGTCAAAGGCGAAGAGGCGGTGCGGGATCGCAAGTCGGATCTGCCTGCCGATATCCGCATGGTGCTGCTGCTGGTCAACGGTCAGCGCAACGTCGCCGCGCTGCAGGCGGTAAGCGAAGGCCTGCAGGAATCGATCGCGCCCTTGCTGTTCCTCGAGGACAACGGCTACATCGCGCTGTCGGGTGCGCAAACCAACGTGCTGTCGTTCCCGGGCAATGCGGCCGCCGCTCCGGCGCAGGCCTACGCAACGGCCGCCCATCCGGCGCCAGTCGCCGCGGTTGCACCGCTGGTCGCGGCGCCGCCGGTGATGGCCCAGCCCGCTCCGGCGATGGCGGCGGCGCCTGCGGAAGATCGGGCCGCGCTGCAAAACAAGCTGAGCGCGCTGAGCGCGTACATCGTGTCGACGCTAGGCGAGGACGCGGAGGGCGTGCTCAAGCGTATTCGCGAAGTGCAGACGCAGGGCGAATACGTGGCGCTGCTGCGCAAGCTCTACGACATCCTGCGCGACTACCGCGGCGTGCGCGAAGCGGAGAAATTCATGCAAAGCTTCGTACAGCAGGCCTGACCGGTGGCGGCCATGGAGGGGTTGTCCGGGGAACTGGTGTTCGCGCGAACGGAAACCGGCCGTGCGGAGCTGGCCAGCCATGCGCTGCTCGCCGACAAGCCCATGCAGTTCCTGCTGCTGATGATCAACGGCAAGCGCGACCTGATGGCGCTGCGCGGTTTGTCGCAGATCCTGCAGGAATCCGATCAGCCGATCTTCACCCTGCTGGAAAAAAACCTGATCGCGCCGGTCGCCGTGCCGGTCGGCATGCCGGTTGAATCGACCGCCGCCGTTGCGCCTTATCCCGCTTCATCGCTCGGCTCCGACGGCGCGCCGACAGCAGCGGCCGCGCCATCCGAGCGGTACGCGGCGGCGGACCAGACGCAGGCCGATACCACTGCCGCGGTGAGCGGCGCCGAAGCGCTGCGCATCGACGGCATGGACGCGTCGGTTGCGCCAGCAACTTTCGAAACGACGCCTGCCGAAGCAGCGCCGGCCTTCGCTGCGCCTGCGGCCAGGCCCGACTCCCGGCCGGACGCCAGCGCGGTGGGCGTCGTGGCCGCGCTGCTGCAGCAGGTGCTGGGACGCGACGCCGAGGACATGGTGGTCGCGCTCAAGCGCATCGACAGCGCAGGCGAGTTCAACGCCTCCGTTCGGCGCCTGGAAAACATGCTGCGCCAGAACGTGTCGGGCGGCATGGCCGAAGAGCTGCGCGCCCGCATTCCCGCCGCATTCGAGTGATGACTCCAGTCGCGGCGGCATCGCTTGCCGAGCCAGCGCTGGCGGCCGATGCGGCGCCCGGGGCGTTCGAATCCTGGGCCCGGCACCGGCATTCGCTGGTGGAGGCATCGATTGCGGGCTACGTCGCCGAGCTGCCCGCGCATTCGCCATTGGTCGCGCCGATCGCCCACGCGCTGACCGGCGGCAAGCGCTTCCGCGCACTGCTGGCGCATGCCAGCTGCGAGGCGTTCGGCGGTAACGCTGACGCCGTCGGCGACACCGCGCTGGCGCTCGAACTGGTGCAGGCGCAGAGCCTGATCCTGGACGACCTGCCGTGCATGGACGACGCCGAGCTGCGGCGCGGCGCGCTGTCCACCCACGTGCGCTTCGGCGAATCGCTGGCCGTGCTGTCGGCCGCCACGCTGCTGTCGGACGCCTATGCGCTGCTCGCGCGCAAAGCCGATGCGTCCACCGCGCGCCGGGTAATGGTGCTGGCCGAAGCCTGCGGCGCCCGCGGCATCGCCAACGGCCAGGCAATCGAACTCGCCGGCAACCCCGCGCTGGATTACGCGGCCAAGACCGCGCCGCTGATGGCCGCCGCCGCGGAGTTGGGCGCGTGCTGCGCAGGGGAAACCGACGCCCGTCGGCTCGGGGTCTTGCGCGCCTTCGCGCATGCGGTGGGGATTGCCTACCAGCTGCGCGACGATGCCATCGACGAACAAGCGCAGCATCCGCAGCTGGCCGCGCGGACCGCCGACGCGCTGTGCCGCGGCCTTGCCGATCTGGCCTGCGCTGGCGTGGACACGCGCATGCTGCGCGCATTGGCGCGGCACGCCGCGCTTCGCCCGCACTGAAGCCCGGCAGCTTTGCCCATGTGTTATTTCTTGCTCTACCGCAGCGCGGAAACCTACGAACTGGACGGCGACAGCATGATCAAACTGCTGGTCGACGCGCGCGGCAATAATCGGCGCCTGGGCGTTACCGGGCTGCTGATCCATCGCCACGGACATTTCATGCAGTACCTGGAAGGCGACCACGAACAGGTGCACGCGCTGTACAACGTGATCGCGCGCGATACACGCCACACCGATATCAAGGTGCTGGGCCACGGACAGCAGCAAACGCGCTTGTTCCCGCGCTGGAAGATGGCCTACGCCGAAGCGCCGATGCTCGAATCGGGGGTAAGCCCGCTCGATGGCGTGCAGTCCGATCTGCAGGCCATCGAGGCCCTGGGCAATATGGACCAGGCCAATCCGGTGGTCGCGGCGATGAACGGTTTCCTGGACTCGCGAACGCCGTAGCTGTCCGGCGCCCGCATCCCATGCGCTGCGCCGTCGTCCTCGATCGAATCACGCCACGCCGGTCGGACCGTGGATGGCCATCCGGATCCGGCGCAGCAGCTCCTGGCGGCTGTAGGGTTTGGCCAGCACTTCGAATTCGGATCCGCCCGCGGAGTCGCGCTCCATACCTTGATCCTGGGCTGGCGCCGCCGCGCTGCGCACGCCACGTGCGTGCGGTAGCCGTGGTCCTCCAGCAACATCCTGGCCAGGTCGGCCACTTCCTCGCGGTCCTCCACGATCAGGATGCTTTAGCGTCCTCTTCGGCCACGGTGACGTTGTGCGTCTCCACGGACACCTGCCGGCGCGCGCTGCCCGCCAGCGCGTCGCGCGCGTGGTCCGCACGGCGGCGACGAAGATGTCGTGGCTTCGGGGCGACAGGTCGGCCCGCTACTCCCGCTGCGCGCGGATCTGCGCGTCCACCGCGGCGATGGCGGTCATGTTCACCACGCGCCGCGGCGTCGCCGAGCTGGTGAGGATGTGCACCGGCTTGGAGATGCCCATCAGGATCGGACCGATGGCCACGCCGTCGGTCATCACCCGCACTAAGTTGTAGGAGATGTTGGCGGCGTCGATGTTGGGCAGCACGAACAGGTTGGCGCGGCCGCTGAGCGTGGTGTTGGGCATCATGCGCCTGCGCAGCGCCTCGTCCCAGGCGGTGTCGCCCTGCATCTCGCCGTCCACTTCGAGTTTCGGCATGCGCTCGCGCAGCAGCGCGCGCACCTTGCGCATCTTGTGCGCGCCGGGGGTGTCGTGGCTGCCGAAATTGGAGTGCGACAGCAGCGCCACTTTCGGCTCGATGCCGAACAGCTTGAGCCGGTAGGTCGCCTGCAGCGTGGCCTCGGCGATCTGCTCGGCGGTGGGGTCGTCCTGCACGTGGGTGTCGAGGAAGAAATACGCGCCCTGGTTGTTGATCACTCCGGTCATGGCCGAAGTGGACTGCACGCCCGGGTCCAGCGGGATCACGCTGCGCACGTAGCCCAGCTTCTTGTGGAAGCGGCCGACGATGCCGCTGACCAGCGCATCGGCTTCGCCGCGCGCCACCATCACCGCGGCGATCAGCGTGGGCCGCGAGCGCATCAGGTTCTTCGCCGCCGCCGGCGTCACGCCGCGGCGTTCGGTCAGGGCGTGGTAGTACTGCCAGTACTCGTTGAAGCGCGGATCGTCGTCCTGGTTGGTGAGTTCGAAATCCACGCCGGCGCGCATGCGCAGACCCAGGCGTTCGATGCGGGTCTGGATCACGTCCGGGCGGCCGATCAGGATCGGGAAGGCCAGGCCGTCGTCGATCACGGTCTGCACCGCGCGCAGCACCACTTCCTCCTCGCCTTCGGCGTAGACCACGCGCTGCTTGTCGGCGCGCGCGCGGTCGTACACCGGCTTCATCATCAGGCTGGTGCGGTACACGAACTGGCCCAGCTTCTCGCGATACGCGTTGAGGTCGGCGATGGGGCGCAAGGCCACGCCCGAATCCATCGCCGCCTGCGCCACCGCGGCGGCCAGATCCACCAGCAGACGCGGATCGAACGGACGCGGGATCAGGTATTCGGGGCCGAAGCACGGAATCTCGTCGCCGTAGGCCGCTCCCAGATCGGAGGCTTCGCGCCGCGCCAGCGCGGCGATGGCCTTGACGCACGCGGTCTTCATCGCCTCGTTGATGACCGTGGCGCCGACATCCAGCGCGCCGCGGAAGATGTAGGGGAAGCACAGCGCGTTGTTGACCTGGTTGGGGTAATCGGAGCGGCCGGTGGCGATGATGCAGTCCGGGCGCACGCGCTTGGCGTCTTCCGGCAGGATTTCCGGATTGGGGTTGGCCAGCGCCAGGATGATCGGCTTGGCGGCCATGGTCGCGACCATCTCCGGCTTGAGCACGCCGGCGGCGGACAGGCCCAGGAAGATGTCGGCGCCGTCGACGATATCGGCCAGGGTGCGCTTGTCGGTGTCGCGCGCGTAGCGCGCCTTGTCCGGGTCCAGATGCGCACGCCCGCTGTAGAGCACGCCGTCGCGGTCGACCGCCAGGATGTTGTCCGGCTTCAAGCCCAGCGCCACCAGCATGTCCAGGCAGGCGATGCCGGCGGCGCCGGCGCCGGAGGTGGCCAGCTTCACGTTCTCGATTTTCTTGCCCACCACTTCCAGCGCGTTGACGATGGCCGCGCCGACGATGATCGCGGTGCCGTGCTGGTCGTCGTGGAAAACCGGGATCTTCATCCGCTCGCGCAGCTTGCGCTCGACGATGAAGCACTCCGGCGCCTTGATGTCCTCCAGGTTGATGCCGCCGAAGGTCGGCTCGAGCGAAGCGATGATGTCGACCAGCTTGTCGGGGTCGTTTTCGTCGATCTCGATGTCGAACACGTCGATGCCGGCGAACTTCTGGAACAGCACGCCCTTGCCTTCCATCACCGGCTTGCCGGCGAGCGGGCCGATGTTGCCCAGGCCGAGCACCGCGGTGCCGTTGCTGACCACGGCGACCAGGTTGCCGCGCGCGGTCAGCTCGCTGGCCATGTTGGGGTCTTCGACGATGGCCTCGCAGGCGTAGGCCACGCCCGGCGAATAGGCCAGGGCCAGGTCGCGCTGGGTGACCATGGGCTTGGTCGGCGCGATCTTGATCTTGCCCGGCGGCGAAAGGCGGTGGTATTCCAGCGCGGCCTGCTTCAGGTCGGAGTTCTTCTGCTCTTCGTTGGACATGCGGCGCGGTTTCAGTGGACGGGCAAGGATTCTACCCCAGCGCCGGGAAGCGCCGGGCCGCGGTATTTGCGCGAAAGCGAGGCAATGCCACGAGCCTTGGCGGCGCGCGGTGCGAGTACGAATTCGCGGACCAGATCGGAGTCAGGCGACGCGGCTACGCGGGCGCGGGCCCGTCGACCAGCTGATCCAGGCGGATGCGGTTGGCGAACAGCGAGAACGCGAGCATCCCGGCCAGGCCGTTGGCGCGGCTGACCCACGGCGGCAGCCAGCGCGGCGGCGCCAGCTGGCCTGCTTCGAACAAGGGCGCGAACGCGCGCGCATCGTCCAGGGTCATCTTGCCGGCGAACAGCCAGCGGCACAGGCGCAGCTGGTCGTGCTGCAGCGCGCGGCGGAAGAAGGTGTGCACGCCGATCAGCCCGCGCAGATACACGGTGTCCTTGGTGAACGCCGCGCCGCCGCCGGTGGGCACGCCGCGGAACACGCGCTGCGCCGAGGAGAAGCTTTCCACCGGATCCTGCCCGGCGGCGATGAAATAGCGGAACACTTCGATGAAGTCGGCGCCGTCCAGGGCCATCGCCACCGCTTCGATGCGCAGGCTGATGCGCTTCATGCGCTCGATGTCGATGCTGCCGGTGATCTGTTCGGCGAAGGTGGCCAGGCCTTCCTGGGTCTCGGTGGCGCGCGGCGAGGACAGCGCCAGGCTCTGCATCTGCGGCTGCGCGCGGCCGTTGAGCGCGGTCAGCGAATGCACCAGCGCCTCGTGCTGCAGCAGCTGGCGGCGGTCGTAATCGCTGAAGGCCGCGCCCTGGCGCAGGCGAATGCGGGTAGCGCCGGCGGCGGCCTTGGCGATCAGCTCGGGGTCGAGCTCCACGCTGATCACGCGGCCGTCGAAGAAATCGTCCAGGTCGTTCTGCAGCTGCAGCTGCAGCGCGGTGGCCGACACCGGCACCTGTTCCTCCGGCGCCAGCAGCTCGCGGTCCAGCTCGTTAGCGATGGCGATGAAATGCCGCGCCGCCGCGCGTGTGGTCGGGCCGTTGCCGGGCAGCGCCTGATCGGGCGCGCCGAACAGCGCCAGCGAATGGGTGGTGACCGCATGCGTGCCCAGCGCTTCCAACAGCTGCGCGGCCAGCGCCCAGCTGCGCGTGGATTCGAGCAGGTAGTTGCCCAGCGGGTGCGCCGCATCGGCTTCGGCGCCGATCGCGTCCAGCTCGCGCCGGGTGTCGCTGAAATCCAGCGCGGGATATTCGATGTGCGGCAGCTGCGGCCGCCCGCGCGCGAAACTTTCCAGGAATGGGGCCTGCGCCGTCGCCGGCCAACTCGCCAACGCCAGCAGCTTGATCCCGCGCACGGCGTTGACCATGCGCTGGTCGAGGGCGGCGTGGTGGGCGATGTCGGGGGCAATGGTGGACATGGCTGGTTGGCTGGCGTTCGGCGGTTTTTGCTGTTGTCTTTTCGCTATTGAATCCCGTTAGACGCGGCAAGTGGGACAGGTCAAACCCTGCAGGGGCGGCGCACAAGGAGGTGCACCGTTTCCGGAGGCGCAGGATGCGCCTTACGGAAATTCCTGGCTCGCTTGCGAACCCCACGGCTCCATCGTGGGGGGCGCCGCCAGGGCGGCTTTCTTTTGGTTACTTTTCTTTGCCGTCAAAGAAAAGTGACTCGCGCATAGCGCGAAACGCTTTTGCTCTCCGAGCAAAAGCGCCCTCATCCGCCTTCGGCACCTTCTCCCGCAAACGGGAGAAGGACGCTTGAATTCAGTGCCTCCCGTACTTCTCATCCAAGCGCTTGTGAAACGACTTGCCCTGCACCTTCGCGTCCGACTTCTGCGCCAGCCGCGCCGCCAGCTTGTCGGCCGCCGCGGCCACCTCGTCGCGCAGTTTCAGGTAGTTGAGGAAGCGCTCCTCGTCCACTTCGCCGCGCTCGATTGCCGCGCGCACCGCGCAGCCGGGTTCGCGCTGATGCGAGCAGTCGCGGAACTTGCACTGTTCGGCCAGCGCTTCGATGTCGGCGAAGCCGCCTTCGGCCAGGTCTTCCTCGCCGGTGGGCTTGAGCTCGCGCATGCCGGGCGTGTCGATCAGGCAGGCGCCGGACGGCAGCGGGATCAGGGCGCGGTGAGTCGTGGTGTGGCGGCCGCGCGAATCGTTTTCGCGCACCGCGCCGGTCTTCATTTTCTCGGCGCCGAGCAGAGTGTTGGTCAGGGTCGATTTGCCGGCGCCAGACGAACCGACCAGCACCACCGTGCGGCCGGCGCTCAGCCAAGCGTGCAGCGAGGAAACGCTACCCGGATCCTTGGCGTTGACCGCGCGCACCGCGATCTTCTGCGCGGCCAGTTCGGCCAGGGTGGCGACGGCATCGGGCGCGTAGTCGGTCTGGTCGGCTTTGGTCAGCACCACCACCGGCTCGGCGCCGCCGCCGCCGACCAGCATCAGATAGCGTTCGATCCGGCGCGGATTGAAGTCCGCGTCCAGCCCGCAGACGATGAACACCGTGTCCACGTTGGCCGCGATCACCTGCTGCTGGTAGTGCTCGCCGGCCGCGCCGCGCTTGATCGAGGTGTGCCGCGGCAGCAGCGCGACGATTTGCCTGCCTTCCATCAGCACCCAGTCGCCGACCGCGGCGCGTTCGTGGGAAGGGACACTGGCTTTTTTGAAGCTGGGCGGCTTCTGCCATTCGGGCAGGGATTCGGCCTTCAGCGCGGCTTCGGGCCCGTCGGCGACCACATAGCCAGAGCGGTGCTGTTCGCTGACCCGCGCCGGCGTGGCCTGCGGATGCGCGGCGAAGGCCTGGGCCCACGCGGGATCTTCCGGCGGACCGGCATAAGGCCAGCCGATCTGGCGCAGGGCGGGGAAATCGAGGGGAATACCGGGCATGCAGCCATTCTAGTGGGTCGGAGCGGCGCGGCGCGGGAGCGGCATATCCGTTAAGATTTTGTCCCAGCCCCGCTACGCGCCGCCGCCGCCATGTCCACACCGCCCGTCAAACCGTTGGCCACGCGCGAACGCCTGTCCGAAGTCCGCTACGAAATCCGCGGCGAACTGGCGCGGCGCGCACGCGAGCTGGAAGCGCAGGGCCACAAGCTGATCAAGTTGAACATCGGCAATCCCGGCGCGTTCGGTTTCCGCGCGCCGGCGCATCTGCAGCGCGCGATCACCGGCGACATCGACCACACCGATCCCTACACCCATCAGCAGGGCCTGCCCGCCGCGCGCGAGGCCATCGCAGCCGCCTACGCCGCGCGCGGCACGCCGCACGCGCATCCGGACCGCGTGTTCGTGGGCAACGGCGTCAGCGAGCTGATCGACCTGTCGCTGCGCGCGCTGCTCAATCCCGGCGACGAAGTGCTGGTGCCTTCGCCCGACTATCCGCTGTGGTCGGCGGCGACCATCCTCAACGACGGCCGCCCGGTGTACTACCGCTGCGATCCGGACAACGACTTCCTGCCCGACCCGGCGGAAATCGAAACGCTGGTGTCCTCGCGCACCCGCGCCATCGTGCTGATCAATCCGAACAATCCCACCGGCGCCAGCTACCCGCGCGCGCTGCTGGAGCGCATTGTCGCCATCGCGGCGAAACACAAACTGCTGCTGATGGTCGACGAGATCTACGACCAGGTGCTGTACGACGCGGCGAAGTTCCAGCCGGTCGCGCCGCTGGCCGGCGAGGTGCCGTGCCTGACCTTCAGCGGCCTCAGCAAAGTGCACCGCGCCTGCGGCTGGCGCGTGGGCTGGGCGCTGCTGTCGGGCGACAACCAGGCGGTCGGTCAGTTCCACCACGCCATGGACCTGCTGGGCGCGCTGCGCCTGTGCGCCAACGTGCCGGGCCAGTACGCGGTGGAAGCGGCGGTGAACGGGCCGGACACCATCTCGCCGCTGTGCGCGCCGGGCGGGCGTCTGTACGAAACGCGGCGCGCCGTGATCGAGGCCTGCGACGCCAGCGAACATCTGCGGCTGGTGGCGCCGGCCGGCGCGCTGTACGCGTTCCCGGCGGTGGTCGGCGACGCGGCCAAAGGGTTCGACGACCACGCCTTCGCGCTGGATCTGATGGAAACCCAGGGCGTGCTGGTGGTGCCGGGCTCCAGCTTCAACGTGCCCTATCGCCATCACTTCCGCGTGACCCTGCTGCCGGAAGCGGACGTGATGCGCGAAGTCTTCGCCCGCATCGACCGCGCGCTGTCGCGCCGCGCCGAAGACGCGACCAAAGTGGTGCCGATCACCGCCAGCAAAGCCAAAGCCCGGCCTGCGGCGGCGTGATCGGCTTTGCCGTCATTCTGGCGAACGCCGGGATGACGGAAAATCCAATCCATGACTGAATCCACTCTGCTGCGAAAAACCGGCCTGATCGCAGAGCTGCGCTACTTGGCGCTCGGCGATTCGTACACCATCGGCGAAGGAGTGTCCGAGTCCGGGCGCTGGCCGGTGCAGCTGGCGCAGACGCTGCGCATGCAGGGCATTCCGATGTCGGACCCGCGCTTCATCGCCCGGACCGGATGGAGCAGCGATGAACTCGAGGCGGCGATCGAGGCGGCGCGGCCGCTGGCCGAATACGATCTGGTCAGCCTGCTGATCGGGGTCAACGACCAGTACCGCGGCTGGCCGGTGGAGGAGTTCCGCATGCGCTTCGCACGGCTGCTGGAGCGCGCGGTGGGCTTCGCGCGGTGGCGGCGCGAGCATGTGCTGGTGCTGTCGATTCCGGACTGGGGCGCGACCCCGTTCGCGGCCACCGACGCGCGCGGCGCGGAACGCATCGGCGCGGAGATCGACGCCTGCAACGCCGCCGTGGCCGAACTCTGCGCGCAGCGCGAAGTCGCGTTCGTCGACATCACCGCGATCACCCGCGCCCACGGCATGGACCCGCAGATGCTGGTGGAAGACGGCCTGCATCCGTCGGCGGCGATGTACGCGCAGTGGACGCGGCTGGCGGCGCCGGTGGTGCGCGCCATGGAAACCACGCGTTGAGCGCGTCGACGCAGCCGTTCGACCGCGCCACCGCGACCCGCATCGCGCGCGCGTACCTGCCGCCGCATCCCTTGGGCAACCGCTGGGACTACTACTACACGCGCGCCAAGCTGGGCAGCGACCCGCTGTATCCCGGCGCGCTGCAGGCCTTGCGCGGCAGCAGCGCGCCGCTGCTGGATCTGGGCTGCGGACTGGGTTTGCTGGCGCATGCGCTGCGCATGGACGGGCAGGCGTTCGCCTACCTGGGCGTGGACAACGACGCGGACAAGATCGCGCGCGCGCGCAGCGTGGCGGCGAAAGCGGGCCTGCGCGAGGCGCGTTTCGAGGTCGCCGATCTGGCCGAAAGCCTGCCCGCGCACGCCGGCAGCGTGGCGATCCTGGACGTGCTGCAGTACCTGTCGGCCGACGCGCAGCAGGCGCTGATCGCGAAGGTGATCGGCATGCTCACCCCGGGCGCGCGGCTGGTGATCCGCACCGCGCTGGGCGACGACACGCGCCGCGGCCAGACCAGCCGGGTCACCGACCGGTTCGCGAACCTGATCGGCTGGATGCAGTCGCGGCCGAAGTGCTACCCCGACGCCGACGCGATGCGCACGCAGCTCGCCGCCGCCGGCCTGCGGACCACGTTTTCGCCGCTGTACGGCAACACCCCGTTCAACAATTGGCTGATCGTGGCGGCAAACCACGCGTAGGAGCGCCCCACGGGCGCTCCTACAGATCTTCCGGCAATACGGTGCGGTAGCCGCGCGTCTGCAGCGCCTGCAGCACGCCTTCGACGATGGCCAGGTTGTTGCCATGCGGCGCGCCCTCGTGCAGCAGCACGATCGCGCCGGGGCGCAGCTGGCCGGCGATGCGTGCGACGGCCCGCGCCGGTTCGCCGCGCACGCCGTCGAACCCGCGCGCGCTCCAGGCCACGCGCGCCAGGCCGTGTTTCCGCAATGGCGCGGCGACGAACGGATTGGCCATGCCCACCACCGCGCGGAACCAGCGCGGCGCGACGCCGGTGATTTCGCGCAATGCGGCCTGGGTGGCCCCTATTTCGTCGGCCATGCGCCGCGGCCCCAGCGCCCAGAACCAGGCCTGCGGATGCGAGCGGCTGTGGTTGCCGATGCCGTGGCCCCGGCGCAGGATTTCGCGCGCGAGTTCGGGGCGCGCGGCGGCGCGGTCAGCGACCAGGAAAAAAGTCGCGCGGGCGCCATAACGTTCCAGCAGATCGAGCAGCGCCGCGGTTTCGTGCGAAGGCCCGTCGTCCACGGTCAGCCAGACCTGTTTCTGCTGCGTCGGCAGGCGGCTCAGCACCGGCCCGTACAGGCGCGACTGCGGCGCCATCACCCCCCACAGCAGCAGCAGATGGCTGGCGAACATGACCGCCAGCCCGGCCATCCAGCCGAACCGCCACCACAGCGCCGCCACCGCCAGCTGCGAAGCGAGCAGCAGCCAGATCCACGCGTGCGGGCGGCGCGGAATGCGGTGCATGGCGCGGCTCGGTGTGCGTTTCTGTGTTTCGGGCGTGGTCATGCCGCGATCATGCCATGCAGCGTAAAATCGCCGCTTCGCAATCCACCGGCACACCCACGATGTCCCTCGATCCCGCGCTGCGTACCCGCATCGAATCCCTGCTGCACGCCAACCGCGTGGTGCTGTTCATGAAAGGCCAGCCGGCCATGCCGCAGTGCGGCTTCTCGGCCAAGGCGGTCGGCGCGCTGGGCGCGCTGGGCGTGGACTACGCGCACGTCAACGTGCTGGCCGACCAGGACATTCGCGAAGGCATCAAGGCCTACGGCGACTGGCCGACCATCCCGCAGCTGTATATCGACGGCGAACTGGTCGGCGGCAGCGACATCATCGAGCAGATGAGCAATTCCGGCGAACTCGCCGCGCTGCTCGGCGTGCAGGCGCCGGACCGCACGCCGCCCCAGATCACCGTCACCGCCGCCGCCGCCGAAATGCTGCGCAAGGCGGTGGACGACGCCGGCCCCGACGCGGCGCTGGCGATGAGCGTGGACGCGCGATTCCAGGCCAATTTCCAGCTGGCGCAGTTCGACGCGCAGGCCATCGCCGCCGAATCCAATGGCGTGCGCGTGCAGTTCGACCTGGCCAGCGCGCGCCGCGCCGAGGGCATCGTCATCGACTGGGTGGACGATATCCGCGGCAAGGGCCTGGCTATCGACAATCCGAATGCGCCCAAAGCGGTGCCCTCGCTGTCGCCGAAGGAAGCCGACGCCAAGGTCCGCGCCGGCGAAGTGCTGCTGGTGGATGTGCGCCCGGCCGACGAGCGCGCCACGGCCGCGGTCGCGCTGCCGTTCAAGACTCTCGACGGCGACGGCCGCGCCGCACTGGAAGCCATGCCGAAAGACACCGCGCTGGCGTTCCTGTGCCGCAGCGGCAGCCGTAGCCAGCAGGCCGCGGAGGAATTCCGCGCGCTGGGCTTCGGCAGCGTCTACAACGTGGTCGGCGGCACCAATGCGTGGGCCGATGAAGTGGATGCGGCGGTGCCGAAGTATTGAAATGGCTCCGACGATGTCGTTGGCGCGCGGTACGGCTTTCGCAATAAAAGCTCAAGGGACGGTCCATTGCCCAAGGCCTGAATCGAGCCGGGCGACGAAGCGGCTCCGGTCTGAATGCGAGCTCAGGCCGAGCCTCACGCGGAACTCAAGAAGCTCTACCGCACGTATCCATGGAACCGCAGGTCATTGGGTGGGATTGTGAGCCACCGTCATCAAAGCAAAGACATCTTTGGTCAAGCGATCTACGTTCTGCTTCAGGATCTCCACGCTTTGGACGAGCTGCTGCAGATTCGAGTCCTGCTCCTCAAGTTGGGCAAGACGCTGAAGCAGGGTATCCAGGTCAACGCCGCGGACCGTAAGTGACCCCATGATCTCCACGTTTCCCTCGAAGAGTCCGGCAACACGGCCTCCCTTCCCGTGAATCCCGATACCTTCAGCGCCACCCGATTCACCGGAGACGCCGATGAGTTTTCCAACGCCCGAAACGCCGATAAATGTTTCGCTTTGGCCAATAACGCCTGTTTGAGCTCTGCTGCTGCCGAAAACGCCGTTCTTCAGCTCTGATTTTCCGACTACTTCCGCAGTGCTGGGAAGAACGGGAAATGGTTTTGTAGGGTCGAATACGGTATTCATGGAATGTTCCTCTGCTCGGATTAAAGGCCCGGTATTCATCCGGGAAGAACCAGTGAGGTAGCGGCCGGCAAGGCAAATCGCCGAAACGGAACCACCTCTCAGGCGTTGGCGAACGCCGGGGGCGGCGCCTTCGCCGTTTCATCGACATCCGCCTGTGCATGCAATTCCGGCACCTCGTTCACGCTCTGCCGACGCTTCCAAAACTCCGATTCAGACCAGCGCGTTTCCATGCCGTAGTACGCGCCGCGCTGATCCAGGTAGTCGGCGAATTCGGCATCCAGCGCCGCTTCGTACTCGCGCGCCAGGCTTGCGTCGCCCTGCAGCCAGGCCTGCATCGCATCGGCCGCAGCCACGCCGCCGCGCAGGGCCTGGGCGATGCCGCCGGAAGACAGCGGATCCAGCGCCATCGCCGCATCGCCGCACGCCAGCCACGGCAGGCCCGCGAACTCCCGGCGCAAACGGTAGCTGTGCGCGGCATGCACCTGCGGCGCGCTGTCGGCGACGGCCTCGGCAAGCGCCTCGCGCGTCGTCGCGGTGCGCGCCAGGCAGGCTTCCCAGATTGCGGCGTCGGCATGGCGCGCGCGATGGCACAGGTCGGCGTCGGTCATCAGCATGACCATGCGCCGCGCATGCGGCAGCGGCGCGGTATACCACCAGCCCTGCGCGCACGCTTCCACCCGCGTGCTGCTATCGCTTGCGCCTGCAGTGCGGTAGGTGCGCGCGATGCCGACCAGCCTGTCCAGCGGCTGCCGCCGCGCACCGGTGCGCCGCCACAGCGTGGAGCGCCGGCCGCCCGCGTCGATCAGGCCTTTGGCCGACAGCCTGCGATGCGCGCCGTCGGCGCCGGCCACGGTCAGCCGCCAGTTCGACGTCGCACATACCTGCTCCACGCCGATCAAGCGCGTCCGCCAATGCGCGTGCGCGCCCGCGTCCTGCGCGCGCTGGAACAGCAGCCGATCGAACGCGGCGCGGTCCAGATGCCAGCCGTGGCCGTAGGGATCGAAAATGAAGCTGGCGGTGCGCAGTTCGGCATCGCCCCAGCAGCTTTGATTGGCGTGATTGGGCTGCGCGGGCAGCTGCGCGTCGGGGTCGTCGATGCCCAGCGCGCGCAGCGTGGGCCGCACCTGCGGCGGCAGCGATTCGCCCGGGCGCGGCGCATCCAGCGCGGTGGCTTCCAGCAGCACCACCGACAGGCCGCGCCGCGCCAGCGTCCATGCCGCAGCGGCGCCGGCGGGGCCACCGCCGACCACCGCCACCTCAACCTGCGGTTCAGTCACCGCAGCCGCATCCTTTCTTTTCGCCGCCGGCGTTCGCAGGCGGCGCGCGATCCGGAGCGTCCATTCCCCGCGCGCCGCGCGCCGAGTTGACCGGCAGCGCAGAAGTGCGCCGCGCGCCCGGCAGCGGTCCGTCGTAGTGCGCGTCCTGGTCGCGTTTTGGCCGGCAGTATTTCTTCAGGCAGTCGCGCGCGGCTTCCAGATCGAAGCCCGCCGCCTGCAGCTGCTTGGCGACGTCCGGCGTGATCGCGCCGCGCTTGGGCAACAGGCACTGCAGCAGCGCGCACAGGCGCTGGTCGCGCTCTTCCAGCCAGTCGATCAAGCCGTCGCCACCGGGCGGCAGCGCATCGCGGTCGCCGCCACGCCAGGCCACCGCGGTCAGCGTCTGCTCGCGCTGGAACGCGTAGCCGGCGCGGCTGCGTCCAGTGGCGCGGATGCGGCAGTGGTACACGCCGCCCGCGTCCGCGGTGAACGCGGCATGGAAGCGGCCGTCTTCGGTTTCCTGCAGCGGCAGCTGGCGCACGCTGCGGTCGGGCCGGGTGATTTCGGCCCACACATTCGCGCCCGGACGCAGCGGCATGCCCGATTCGGCCAGCGTGGCCTGAAGGTGCATGCGCGCGCCCAGGTCGTAGCCGTCCTGGTCCAGGCTGGCGCGCAGCGACAGGTTGGAATAGCTGTGCACGATCAGGCTGTACGGCAGCACGCGCCGGCGGCCATCGCCGGTGCGCGCGGCGCTGGCGTAAAAGTGCTGCGGTTGATCGGCGCCGAGGGTCTGGCCAGCGACGCCGGCCTCCCACACGTACGCGTCCGAGGGCGCTTGCGACGGCGTGAAGCTTTGCCCTTCGACCCGCACGCGCTCGGCGACGCGGCCGGTGCTGGGCACGCCCTGCTCCGGTTTGCGCGTGCGCGGCTTGCCGATGCTGAGCAGCGCGGTCCAGGTGCCGGCCTGGTTGGGACGCATCGCGCGCAGCTCCATCGGCAGCACCAGCCGGTAATAGGCCACGCCCTGCGAGCTCAGATACGACACCTGCGGGCTCATGCCGCTCATCCACGGTTCGATGAGGTCGCCGTCGGGCGTGCGCACGCGGAAATCCACCGCCTGCGGATACGGTGTCAGCAGGATCACGTCGATGCCGGCGTCGGCTTCGGTCAGCTGGAACGGGATTTCCTGCACCACGCCCGGCACCAGCATCCCGCTGGGGTCCAGCACCACGTCGGCGTTGCTGATGCCGGCCAGGATCTGCAGGAAGTACTTCTTCAGGATGAACTGGTTCTGCGCGTCGATGGCGCCGGTGACCAGCAGATAGCCGCCGTTATTGCCGGACAGCGTTTGCAGCGCAGCGGCGCTGGTGTTCTGCGGCGTGCCCAGGCCCAGCGCGTAGGTGCGCGCATCGACCTGCGCGCCGACTTCGCTGATGTAGCGCGCGCGGTTCTCCACGCCGTCGGTCATCACCACCAGCGACTTGAGGTCGTAGCCGGACGCAGCATCTAGCAGCAGTCGCGCTTCATAGATACCGTCGCCGATGGAGGTGGCGCCGGCCGGATCCAGGTCCGGTCCGTCGATCCGGTTCTTGGTGTCGTTGCGCGCGCTGTCGAACGGATCGCCGGCCGCGCCCAGGTCGGTGATGGTCTGGAACGGCTGCGCGTCCTGGTCGTAGCGGACCAGACCGATGCCGTCGTCTTCCACCATCACGTCGACGAAAATCTTGGCCGCCTCGCGCAGCGCCAGGTGCTTGGGCTGACCGTCGCCGCGGTCGCCGGACATGCTGCCCGACCGGTCCAGCGCCAACGCCACCGCCGCGCGCAGCCGCGCTACCGTATTGGCGGTGATGGTGACCTGCCAGGTGCGCCCGCTGGCCGCATGGCGCACGGTCACCGCGTCGGTGATGTTTTCGCCCAGCGCGCCGGTCTCGTACACGATCCACAGGCGCGCGGTAACGATGGCGTTGCCCGACGTGGGGCCCACGCTGACCGGATTGGAGAACGGATCGGCCACCAGCCGCGCGTGGCTGGGCCCGCTCTGCAGGTCCAGCGTCACCGCGCCGCCGGTGGATTTCACCTCGAACGAAATCGGCAGCGCCATCTTCCGCGACATGCCCGCCGGTCCCTGCGGCACATCCTGGAAATCCAGATGCGGGGTGAGCAGGTTGATGAAGGTGCTGTCGCAGCGGTCCACTTCCACCTGTTCGCTGCCCTGCTTCACCACGAAGCCGAGCGTGTGCCATTCGTTGACCATCTCGGTGCCGCTGGTGACATCGCGATTCCACGCCTCGTAGGTAGTGGTGCCCTGCGGAATCACCGTGCCCGGCCGCGGCGCCGGCCACCAGCTGCCGCCGCAAGCGGAGAAATCCGACTGCCACGGCACCGACATGAACTCGGTGATGCCGCCCGGCACGACCGCGGCGTGGTCGAGGCGCATCGGATCGGACGCGCCGATGAAGTTGGCTGGCACCACGATCGGCTGGGTGCCGCCGCCGCCTGCCTCGATGCCGGGCGCGAAGTATTCGCCCACGCAGTGTTCTAACCCCGCGCGGTCCAGCCCTTGCGCAGTGATGTCGGCTGCGGGCTGCGGTACGGCGACCCAGTCGCGCGCGAAGTCGTTGTCGCGCCAGCGCGCCATGTGCGCCAGCTGCGTGTCGGTGAGCTGGCCGACTACCGCCGGCATGTTGCCGCCGGGTTTGAGCTTGTTGAAGATCGCGGTGCGCATGCCGTCGGCCACGGCGTCGGCGCCGTACAGCGGATGCGTCCACACATGATGGAACTGCGCGTCGCCGCGCACCCACTGCGAATCGACCGCGCGCTGCAGGATCGGATAGATGTCTTGCGTATAGCTGGTGCTGGCCGGCGCCGCCACCCAGCCCTGGGTCACCGCCTGTTGCAACAGGCGGTCGTGCAGGTTGACCACGTTATCCACGTGCGGCGCGAACTTCGGCGGTCCCACGATCACCCACGCGCCGACCGCGTCGAAGGTATCGCCGCTGGCGTTGATCGTCACCGAAGCAGTGACCGGGCCGTCGGCAATATCGTCGTACCAATCCGGGCTGTACAGCCCGCCGATGGGATGGCCGCCGGGCGAGGCGGACTTGCCGAAACCGCCGAGCACCAGCAGACGGCCGTCGTCGTCGGTGCGGATCTCTCCGAGCGGCACGGTGGCCACCGGCGCCGACGGCAGGGTGATCTGGCCGTTATCGAACAAGGCTTGCTGATTGACCCCGTTGAGCGTGCGCGCGCCCGGATCGATGGTTTTTTCCGCCACGGTGCCGCCGGCGTTGCGGGTCACCGCCTTGCGGTTGACCAGATGCACGGTCCAGGTGATGTCGGCATCGGCCGCGGTCAGTTCCTGCACGCTGTCGTCGTCGTGATAGGCGAACACGCGGAAGCGCGCGGCCTGGCGCTTGACCCGGCACTGCCCGTCCTTGAAACCGCCGGCGGGATCGGGATGGTCCCAGGGCCGCTCCGGCCCGATGAAGAAATCAGTGGGGCTGTTGCCCAGTCGGGCAACGCCGATAGCGGGGTGAATCTTGATTGCGGTGATGGCCATGCGGGCACCTCATCGTCCTCACCCCCGTGCTCGGACTGGCTGTGTAGGCGCGATCTTTCTCGGCACGCGCAGGCATGCGGATCGCGAACGGATAGTGGAGGCGTGTGCGCTCCATTGCCTAGTTCAACGCAGCGGTAGTGGTGGAGCGGACAGGGTGGGGTGAGGCGTGCGTTTGTTTCCTTCTCCCTCCGGGAGAAGGAAACATCAACCGCTGAACCCACCCTCCGCCAGAAAATCCAGCTCCTCCCGAGTCGAATCCCGGCCCAGCGCCGCATTGCGATGCGGAAACCGACCGAAATTCACGATGATCTCGCGGTGCAGTTGCGCGAAACGCGCGTACTCCGCGTTGCCCAGGCCGGCCACCAGTGCGACGCAGCGGTCCTGGTCTTCCAGCGCTTCGGAATGCTCGTAGGGCAGATAGAAGAACACGCGCAACTGCGGATCGCTCTGCGTATCCAGACCGGCCGCGATCGCGCGCTCGGCGTAACGACGCGCCAATCCGTCGGTGGCATAGGAATGCGCGCTGCCGCGGAAGCAGTTGCGTGGAAACTGGTCCAGCAGCAGGATCAGCGCCAGCGCGCCGTCGGCCTTTTCCATCCACGCCTCATACTCGCCGCGCGCCGCCGCGTGATGCGCATGCTCGAAGCGGCGGCGGAATTCCGCATCGAACGCCTCGTCGCGTACGAACCATTTTTCGGCGCCAGCTTCGCGCCAGAAGCCGATCACTTCACTCTGGGCGGTCATCATTCTTCTCCGTAGCCTGGGTAGAGCGCAGCGAAACCCGGGGGCCGTTCCGTCAGACAAGAGCCCCGGGTTTCGCTGCGCTCTACCCAGGCTACGTTGTTTATTTCACTCATCGAACCGCAGATGCCGCACCGACTTGCCGTGGCGGCGGATCAGCTTCAGGGCTTCGATGCCGATGCTGATGTGGCGGTCGACGAAGTCCGCGCTGATGCGCGCGTCGGAGGCTTCGGTCTTGACGCCTTCGGGGATCATCGGCTGGTCGCTGACCAGCAGCAGCGCGCCGCAGGGGATGCGGTTGGCGAAACCGGCGGCGAAGATGGTGGCGGTTTCCATGTCGATGGCCATGCAGCGCAGCTTGCGCAGGTATTCCTTGAACTCCACGTCGTGTTCCCACACGCGGCGGTTGGTGGTGAATACGGTGCCGGTCCAGTAGTCGTGGCCCAGGTCGCGGATCATGGTGGACACCGCGCGCTGCAGGGCGAACGCGGGCAGCGCCGGCACTTCCGGCAGCAGATAATCGTTGCTGGTGCCTTCGCCGCGGATCGCCGCGATCGGCAGCACCAGATCGCCGAGCTGGTTCTTGCGTTTCAATCCGCCGCACTTGCCCAGGAACAGCACCGCCTTGGGCATGATCGCCGACAGCAGGTCCATCATCGTCGCCGCGTTCGGGCTGCCCATGCCGAAATTGATCATGGTGATGCCGTCCAAGGTGGCGCTGGCCATCGGCCGGTCCAGGCCCACCACCGGCGCGCCGGTCAGCGCCGAGAACGCGTTGAGATAGCCGCCGAAATTGGTCAGCAGGATGTATTCGCCGAACTGGTCCAGCGGCACGCCGGTGTAGCGCGGTAGCCAGTTGTCGACGATTTCGGTCTTGTCTTTCATGTGTTTCTCTCTGTTCTTGTTGGCGCGATTGTGGCATGCACCCGACCGATCGCACTTGGCAAGCGGGCGCGCGGCGGTTAGGTTTCGCAGCTACCCAACGGGGAATTCGACATGCGTCCGATTTTGCTGGCCGTCATCGGCCTGGCCGCGTTGTGCGGCACCGCCGCCGCGGCCACACCCAACTCGCGCTTCACCCAGGATCCGTATCCCAGCACTTACCGGCCCCTTGCATCGGGCGCGCTGCTGATCCAGCGCGCCACCGTGCTGACCGGCACCGGCGAGCGCCTGGACGACGCCGACGTGCTGATGGAAAACGGCCGGATTTCCGCCGTCGGCCGCGGCCTGTCCGCACCGGCCGGCGCAACCCTGATCGAGGCCGGCGGCCGCTGGGTCACGCCCGGCATCATCGACGTGCACTCGCATCTGGGCGTGTACCCCAGCCCCGGCATGTCCGCGCACAGCGACGGCAACGAGGCCACCGCGCCGGTCACCGCCAACGTGTGGGCCGAGCATTCGGTGTGGCCGCAGGATCCGGGGTTCCACACCGCGCTGGCCGGCGGCATCACTTCGCTGCAGGTGCTGCCGGGCTCGGCCAATCTGATCGGCGGGCGCGGCGTGACCCTGAAGAACGTGCCGGCGACGACTTACCAAAGCATGAAATTCCCCGATGCGCCGTGGGGCCTGAAGATGGCCTGCGGCGAAAACCCCAAGCGCGTCTACGGCCAGAAAAGCGGACCGTCCACGCGCATGGGCAACATCGCCGGCTATCGCGCGGCGTTCATCGACGCCAGCGAATACCTGAAGAAGAACACGGTCAAGGACAAGCCCAAGCAGAAGCGCTGGTGGCGACGCGCGTCCGGCGGCGCGGATGCCGACAGCGCTGGCGACAGCGGCGGCAAGCGCGACCTGAAGCTGGACACGCTGGCCGCCGCGATCAACGGCGACATCCGCGTGCACATCCACTGCTACCGCGCCGACGAAATGGCGACCATGCTCGATCTGGCCAAGGAGTTCGGCTTCAAGGTCGCCGCGTTCCACCATGCGGTGGAAGCCTACAAACTGTCCGACCGGCTCGCCGCCGAGGGCGTGTGCGGCGCGCTGTGGGCCGACTGGTGGGGCTTCAAGATGGAAGCCTTCGACGGCATCCAGGAAAACATCGCGCTGGTCGACCGCCCGGCCAACGGCTGCGCCATCGTGCATTCGGATTCGGCCGAGGGCATCCAGCGCCTTAATCAGGAAGCGGCCAAGGTGATCGCCAACGCGCGCCGCGCCGGCGTGGAGATCGCGCCGGAGCGCGCGATCCGTTGGATCACCCAGAACCCGGCCAGATCGATGGGCATCCTGGAGCAGACCGGCACCCTGGAAGCCGGCAAGATGGCCGACCTTGTGATCTGGAACCAGAACCCCTTCAGCGTGTACGCGCACGCCGAACAGGTCTACATCGACGGCGCGCGCATCTACGATCGCAGCGATCGCGCGCGGCAGCCGCAGTCGGATTTCATGCTGGGGCAGAGCCTGCCCCGGACTGGATCCGGGGATGCGGCGACGGGGGGTGCACGATGAACTGCAAGGCTCCTGATCTCGCTCGTCCTTCCCGCGAAGGCGGGAATCGCTCTTGTGCAACATCATCGCAATCCGACCGGAGAGCGATTCCCGCCTTCGCGGGGTTTCCAACCGCCGCATGGCGGGTCATGACGACATTGAAGTTGTGCGCGGCGTGGCTGACGACCAGCATCCTGTTTGCCGCGACTGCCTCTGCTCAGGATCTCCTGATCCGCAACGCCACCGTGCACACCGCCAGCGCGCAGGGCACTTTGCGCAACGCCGATGTGCTGGTGCAGGGCGGCGTGATCCGCGCGGTCGGCGCGAACCTGCAGGCGCCGGCGTCGGCCGAGGTGGTGGACGCCGCCGGCAAGCCGCTGACGCCGGCGCTGTTCGGCGGCATCACCGAGATCGGCATCGAGGAAGTGTCGGGCGAAGCGACGACCGTGGACAGCGCGGTGAAGCTGTCCGAAACCCAGCCGATGCGGCCCGAGTTCGACGTGACCCTGGCTTACAACCCGGAGTCGGTGCTGGTGCCGATCGCGCGCGTGGAAGGTCTGGGCTTCACCCTGCTGGGCGCGACCACCGGCGGCTCGTTCATGGCCGGTCAGGGCGGCGTGGTGCGGTTGGACGGCGGCGCCGACCCGATCGGTCCGCGCGCGCTGTTCGTGAAGCTGGGCAACGACGTGCTGGGCCTGAGCGGCAGTTCGCGCGCGGCACAGTGGATGCTGCTGGAGCAGATGGTGTCCGAGGCGCGCGGACGCGTCGCCGCCGATTCGCCGCACGCGCTGCTGACTCCGGCCGGACGCGCGGTGCTGGCGAAATACCTGGCCGGCAACGGCCGCATCGTGGTCACCGTGAACCGCGCCGCCGACATCCGCCAGCTGTTGCGCTGGGCGCAGCGCGAGAACGTGCGCATCGCCATCGCCAGCGGCGCCGAGGCGTGGAAGCTGGCGCCGCAGATCGCGCAGGCCAAGGTGCCGGTGTTCGTCGATGCGCTGGCCGATCTACCCAACGACTTCGACCAGATCGGCGCGACCCTGCAGAACGCGGCGCGCCTGCATGCGGCCGGCGTGGAAGTCAGCTTCGCCCAGTTCAACGACGCCTCGCACAACGCGCGCAAGATCCGCCAGTACGCCGGCAACGCGGTGGCCAACGGTCTGCCGTGGGAAGCGGGACTGGCCGGCCTGACCCGGATTCCGGCGCAGGCGCTGGGCGTGGGCGACCGCCTGGGCACGATCGCACCGGGCAAGCTGGCCGACCTGGTGCTGTGGAGCGGCGATCCGCTGGATGTGGCCAACGTGGCCGCGCAGCTGTGGTTGGGCGGGCGCGCGGTTCCGATGCGTTCGCGCCAGACCGAGCTGCGCGACCGCTATCTGCGCGACGCCGGCGCACTGCCGCGCGCGTACGCGCCGTAGTTTTTTCGGATGCCGGCGCCAGCGGCTGGCGTCGGCGAGAGAAGGCTCAGCCTTCCTCCGCGTCCAGGATCACCACCCGGTTGCGGCCGGCGCGCTTGGCCACGTACATGGCGCGGTCGGCGCGCTTGATCAGGGTGGCGACGCTGTCGCCGTCGACGCATTCGGCCACGCCGATGCTCACCGTCAGCGCCACCGGCGCGCCCTCCACTTCGCGGCAGGTCGCCTCGATCTTGCTGCGCAGGTGTTCGGCGATGACCATGGCGCGCTTGCGCTGCGCGCCCGGCAGGCCCAGCACGAATTCGTCGCCGCCCAGCCGCCCCAGCTGGTCGCCGTACTGCAGCTCCTCGCTGACCGTGCGCACTACCGCGCGCAGGCAGTTGTCGCCGATGGCGTGGCCGTGGCTGTCGTTGACCGGCTTGAATTCGTCCAGATCCAGGAACAGCAGGCACAGCGGCAGGCCTTCGCGGCGCGCGTTCAACACCGCCCAGTCGAGCCGGTGCTCGATGCCGGCGCGGTTGAGCACGCCGGTCAGCCAGTCGCGCTCGGCGTGCTGCTGGGCGGTGTCGCGCTCCTCGCGGAAGGTCAGCATGCGGTCGGCCAGGCCCAGCGCCAGCACCACCGCGGTGAACGCCAGCACCAGCGGCAGGCCGTACTGCAGCCACGGCTCCACCGGCACGCCGATGCTCAGCTGCATGGCCCGCGCGGTGCTGAAAAACACCAGCGGCACCCAGGCGATCAGGATGAAGCCCGCCTGCCGCCCGCCGCGGCGCCAGGCCACGAACAGCGAGCTGATGGCCAGCCCGTTGGTCACCAGGAACAGCAGGTTGCCCGCGTTCGGGAACCAGTCCTTTCGCGCCGGCCACGGCGACACCAGCAACAGCAGCAGCAGCGCCGGCACGTACACGCCGGTCCAGCGCATGCAGCGGCTCAGTCGCGGCACGCGGTTGCGCAGGTCGGCGTAGTCCAGCAGCAGGTACACCGCGACCATGGTCGACACGGTGGCGATGGACCAGATGCCGTAAGCGCCGAACGGCGCCAGCGCGCGCAGCCCCGGCAGCGCGTAGGCCTCGCCGTAGGAACACAGCAGGAACAGCATCTGCAGCGCCATGCACGCGGCGTACAGTAGATACACGCGCTCGCGCAGCATCGCCCAGAACAGCAGCACGGTCAGCGACACGCCCACCAGCACGCCCACCGCCAGCTGCAGGATGCGCACCTGGGTTAGGTCTTCGGCGATGTGCGCGCTGCGCGGCAGCACCGCCACCTGCAGCGGATAGCGCGCGCCCTGGACCTGCACGTGCACCGGCCCGTCGCCGCTCAGCGGAAACACCAGCGCGTGCCGCGAATACTGCGGATCCAGGTCGCGGTCGAACAGGCTCTGGGTCAGCGGCGGCGCAGCGGCCGAAGTTCGCACCGTGACCCGCGCGCTGTACGGGTGGTAGATCAGCAGCAGCGGCTCGTCGAGGCCGGGCACCGGCTGTACGCGCCATTGGCCGTTGCCGATCACCGACTTCAACGCCGGATCGGCCACGAACTCACGTTCGGCGAAGATGCCCGCGGTCTGCGTGGCCGCTTCGGCGGACGAGGCGGGGGCGACCGGGTCGATCCGCGCGATTCCGCCTTCCCGCGCCAGCGCCGATGGCACCGCCATCAGGCACCACAGCATCGCCAGCAGCGACCGTCGGTTCATTTCGCCCCTTGTCCGCGCGGCGGCGGATCTGTCCCTTGCGCGCGGATGGTCCGCGTCGTTCGTCCCTGGGCGCGATTAATAGCACACCTCAAACGAATGTCGAGGGCCGTCCGTTCGCGGAACTTGCCGGAATATCGGCATGGTTTCGGCTCCGAAACGCAGCGCCGGACCGTGAAGACGCTTTTTGCTTTGGGAGGCGATACTATGCACTGGTTCACATTACCAGCGTGCGCGGGCGCAACCGCCCAGGCCGCCGGTTGCGTTCGCCATGCATGCCTGGAGGGGCTTATGCGCATTGGGATAGTGGTGGATTCCGCGTGCGATCTGCCGCAGGATTTCATACAGAAGAACGATGTCGTGGTGCTGCCCATCACCGTTCGCATCGGCGAAGCGGTGCTGGCCGACCACCGCGACGAGGAAGCCACCCTGAGCTTCCTGCACGCGCACGTGGCCGAGCGCGGACACGAGGCGGAGACCATCCCGTTCACGGTCAACCAGATCCGCGACCTGTTCCTGAGCCGGCTGGTGATCGACTACGACCATGTCTACTGCATGACCATCACCAAGACCCGCAGCCCGATCCACGAGCACGCCATGCAGGCCAGCTTCGCGATCCTCAACGACTACAAGCCGGTGCGCCAGGCCGCGGGCCACAACTCGCCGTTCGCGCTGCGCGTGATCGACACCCAGACCCTGTTCGCCGCGCAGGGCGTGACCGCGGTGGAAGCGGTGCGCATGCGCGCCGCCGGCGCCAACGTGCAGCACATCCGCACCAAGCTTGAATACCTGGCCTCCAACAGCCACGGCTACATGATCCCGCGCGATCTCTACTACCTGCGCGCGCGCGCGCGGACCAAGGGCGACCGCAGCGTGAGCCTGCTCAGCGCGGCGTTGGGCAGCGCGCTGGACATCAAGCCGGTGCTGCACGGCCACGCCGGCAAGACCGAACCGGTGGCCAAGCTCAAGGGCTTCGACAATGCGGTCGAACAGATGTTCAAGTTCGCCGGCAACCGCGTCATCTCCGGCCTGCTGACGCCCACGCTGTGCCTGAGCTACGGCGGCGAGCTGGCCGAAATGCGCGCCCTGCCGGGCTACACGCGCCTGCGCGAAATCTGCGCCAACAACGACGTGGAAGTGTTCGAAAGCGTGATGAGCCTGACCGGCATGGTCAACGTCGGCAAGGGCGCGGTGGTGGTCGGCTTCGCCGCGGAACCGCACACCTTCAGCGCCTCGTGACGCACCGCTAACGCAGGGCGGCTAGGCTGGCGCGACTCTCCGTTCGGACCGCCGCGCATGCCCACGCGTTACCACATCGGCCTCAAAAACCCGGAAAAAGCGCGCGGCAGCGATCCCGCCTTCAGCTTCAGCGCGCACGGCGCCGATCAATTCGCCGCGCAGCTGCAGGACGCGCTGCGCAGCGACGGCCTGTTCCAGCGCTGGCGCGCGACGCAGCCGGATCCCGACGCGGTCGACGCCGCGCTCGGCGCGACCGACCCCGGCGCGCGCGTGACCGGCGAACATCATCACCTGCAGGTCGAGCTGATCGCGGTGACGTCGATTCCCGGCACCGTGTTCAAACACCGCCTGCGTTTGCTCGCCGGCAGCGCCTGGGAACTGCGCGACGTTTCCTCCGTCTGACCGATTGCCGTGGCCATGACCGATCCGGCGGTGATGCTGTCCTGGAGCGGCGGCAAGGACGCGGCGTGGACGTTGCACCGGCTGCGCGAAAGCGGCGTCGCCGTGGCTGGATTGATCACCACCATCACCGCGGGCTACGAGCGCGTGTCCATGCAGGGTATCCGTCGCGACGTGCTGCAAGCGCAGGCGGCGGCCACCGGCCTGCCGCTGATCGAAGCCAGGATTCCGCCAAGCTGCGACAACGGCACCTACGAATCCGCGTTCGCCGACGCGCTCGCCCAAGCGCGCGCGCGCTGGCCGCAGGTGCGCACCGTCGCCTTCGGTGATCTGTTCCTGCAAGACATCCGCGACTACCGCGTGGCGCTGTGCGCGCGCCACGGCTGGGAGGTCACGACGCCGCTGTTCGGCAGCGACACCGCGGCGCTGGCGCGCGCGATGGTCGCCGGCGGCCTGGTGGCTGCGATCTGCTGCATCGATACGCAGCAGCTGTCCGCGGAATTCGCCGGGCGCGATTTCGATGCGCATCTGCTCGAAAGTTTGCCGCCGGATATCGACCCCTGCGGCGAAAACGGCGAATTCCACACCTGCGTCCAGGCCGGGCCGATGTTCGCGAACGCGCTCGCACTGACGCGCGGCGACACCGTGCTGCGCGATGGGCGCTTCGCCTACACGGATTTCATGCTGCGTCCGCAACCCCCGTAGGAGCGCCCCATGGGCGCGAGCTCTTTTGCTGGGGCGATGTTTCGAAAAGCTCGCGCCCATGGGGCGCTCCTACGAGAACGGTCAGGTCTTCAACGCCTCGGCATGATGCGCGAGGTGCTCGCCGATGAAACTGGCGATGAAATAGTAGCTGTGGTCATAGCCCGGCTGCAGGCGCAGTTGCAGCGGATGGCCGGCCGCCGCGCAGGCGGCCTGCAGCAGCTGCGGCTTGAGCTGGCCGTGCAGGAATTCGTCCGCATCGCCCTGATCGATCAGCAGCGGCAGGCGTTCCTGTGCGTCGGCGATCAGCGCTGCCGCATCCCAGGCTCGCCATGCCGCGCGGTCGCCGCCCAGATACGCGGCGAACGCTTTCTCGCCCCACGGCGCCTGCGACGGCGCCACGATCGGCGAGAACGCCGACACGCTGCGGTAGCGTCCGGGATGCTTCAGCGCCGCGACCAGGGCGCCGTGGCCGCCCATGGAGTGGCCGCTGATGGCGCGCGCGCCGGTCGCCGGGAAATTCGCTTCGATCAGCGCCGGCAGTTCAAAAACCACGTAATCGTGCATGCGGTAATGCGCCGCCCACGGCGCCTGCGTGGCGTTGAGGTAAAAGCCGGCGCCCTTGCCCAGGTCGTAGCCGTCCGCATCGGCCACGCCGTCGCCGCGCGGGCTGGTGTCGGACGCGACCAGGATCACGCCGTGTTCGGCCGCGTAGCGCTGCGCGCCGGCCTTGGCGATGAAGTTCTGCTCGGTGCAGGTCAGGCCCGAAAGCCAGTACAGCACCGGCAATTTTCGCGTCTCAGCCTGCGGTGGCAGATAGACCGCGAAGTTCATCTCGCAGCCGAGCGCTTCGGAACAATGCCGGTAGACGTCCTGCCAGCCGCCGAAACAGGCGCGGTGTTCGATGCGTTCTGGTGTCACGGGAGTTCCTTGCTTTCCTTGTCCCGCAGGGAGCAGGAAACAGCGTTAGAAATGGATCACCGTGCGAATCGACTTGCCCTCATGCATCAGATCGAAGGCCTCGTTGATCCGCTCCAGCGGTAAATTGTGGGTGATGAAGGGATCCAGATCGATCTCGCCGCGCATCGCCTGCTCCACCATGCCCGGCAGCTGGGTGCGGCCCTTGACGCCGCCGAAGGCGCTGCCGCGCCAGACGCGGCCGGTGACCAGCTGGAACGGGCGCGTGCTGATTTCCTGCCCCGCGCCGGCCACGCCTATGATCACGCTTTCGCCCCAACCCTTGTGGCAGCACTCCAGCGCCGCGCGCATCACC
>JAESGX010000219.1_pt1 | contig 35714 bp, 24 predicted proteins | sample 9269801 | NCBI WGS metagenome assembly JAESGX01 (sample SAMN16773122, study PRJNA677054) | algae metagenome | isolation source: Pleurocapsa minor GSE-CHR-MK-17-07R and co-occurring heterotrophs from wet... | place: USA: Lower Calf Creek Falls, Grand Staircase Escalante National Monument, UT ... | reverse complement strand
TCGACCCGCGTCGGCCGCCCCACCGCCGCCTTGTCCTGGCTGAACGTCACCTCGATCGTCGGAGATCCGCTCTCGCCGCCGTTGCGCGCAAGCGTCGCCGTCAGCCCGGCAAAGCCCAGGAAACGCCGATCCCGCGCGTCATAGTCGCCGCCCTGATAGGCGAACTCGGTCGCGGCGGTGGTGCCGCGGCCGTCGTCCCCCGTCAGTTTCCACACCGTCTGAACAATGAACGGAAGCTTGGTGCCGGCGAGGCTCTTCCACTTCGACGACGGCCTGTAGTCAACGAGCGTCTTGCCACCGAGCGGGTTCGTCACCGAGGTGACGAGGTCGGGGATGTTGCCTTTTGAGACGCGAACGTTGCCGCTATAGGTCGTCCCACCGGCGTTGCCGGCGAGGAGATCGGCCTTGCCGTCGCCGTTCACATCGGCCGTACGCTGGATGAAGGTGCCTGGTCCGGCTTCACTAACCCAACTCGTTCCACCGAGCCATGTGTAAATCTTCATGTCGTCGCCCTGGTACTCCGTCGGGACCAGTATCTCTGCTCGTCCATCGCCATTGACATCGGCGACGCTGACCTTGCAGACAAACGAATAGTAACTTTTTACTGTTGGATTATTCTCCGAATGCATAGGAGGCACTTCCTCCCTCCGCACAAACCCTCGCGCGCACGAGCTCGAAACAGATTTGTCGTTGAAGCCTTCATCGCTGACAAAGCTGGAGCCGGTCGACAAGAACACGCGCACCGGAGACGATAGGGACGTGTCCTCCGTCTCGTATTTACCAGACTTGTATCGAATGATGTCGTCGAGACCGTCGCCGTTGACGTCGCCGACTGCGAAAGCGGTGCCACCCCCTGCGCTCAGCTGTGTACCAAAGAACCTCTTCAGCTGCGTTCCTGTGATCTCCTTGACCTGAACCGTCACGGTATCGTCGAACTGATTGGTCCTCACCACGGAAAGGTTGAGCGTGCCATTGCCGTCGGCGTCGGTCGAGGGACCGCCAACGCCAGAGCCGACCTCACCGACCTTCGTCACCGGACTATTAGTGAAAACACCGCTCTGATAGCGGTACAACGTCAGGTCGACGCCGTTTGTCTTGAGGACGTCGGTATCACCGTCGCCGTCAAAGTCGCCGAACTCGGCGCCGGTCTCGACCGGGAGAGCCGTCTCGCTGGTGGACAGCGTCGGCGAAGCGCCGGTGCCGAGCCCGCTTTGCGTGATGAAGGCCTTGTTTCCCTTGCGCCAGGCGATGTCGGCCAGCCCGTCGCCATTGAAGTCGTAGACGGAAAAACCGAGCCCGGCGACGATAGTGACCAGCGCGGTGCTGTTTTCCCTGTCGTCGTTCGGGTCACCGCCAGCATCATGACGTTCCGGCGAATAGCACGCGACCGTCGTGTCCTGAAGCTCCGGATCAGCGAAGCTCGCCTCGACGAAGCCGCCGTCCCGCGACACCATCAAGTGGAGATCGCAATCGTTGCTGTCATGCGACCCGACCGGCTCGACGACCAGCACATCCTGCCGACCGTCGCCGTCGAAGTCGCCCGGCAGCCCAGCGCCGCCCCCGAACCCGGTGACGACGGTGTCGAAATCCTGCGCACCGGGGCTTGTCCACTCGTACTTGCGCAGGACGAGGCTGCCACCGGTGACGGTGTTGCCACTGCCGGTCCAGTTGCTGCCGTACTGCGTGACCTTGACCAGACGCTTCAGGCCGGTGGAGGCGCTGCCTTCGTAGTCGAGCTGATAGGCCCGCACCTGATCACCGCCGAAGCGCACCTCAATGCGCCTGAGCAGCCGGTTGAGCGTCGCGATGTCCTTGCCCGTCGCCTTCGTCAGCGGCGCCGGATGCGCCTCGGTGATGAAGTCGATGACCGCGCCCACTCCGCCTGTCGACTTCGGCGCATAGGTTATGCGATCGGGATAGCACACCGGATAGGTCGTGCACTTGTAGTCGATATTGACGACATTGCCGTAGGTGTCCGTAGCCTGCGCCAACAGCCAGCGCAAATCCTGCTTGATCAGCGTGGCGTCCGTTTCAGGATTGTTGCCGCTCCAGATGCCGACGTGCCTGAAGAGGAGCTTGGTGCCGTCCTTGCGGAACACCTCCCATCTGTTGTCGGAGCTATCCCGCTTGACCTTCAGATAGCTCTCGATCTTCGTCGTGTGCGACCCGCCGGCGGCACAACTCGCGCCTCGATTGCCGACGTCGCTGCACTTGAAGAGCTCGGTGCCGTCGAGCTGATAGATATCGTGATCATCGAAACGCGGCGCGCCACCGCCCGGCGACGTGCGGACGATCTCCGGCAGGCCGCCGAGCGTGAATCCGACGCCGAGGAAGCCGGCATTGAAGCCGCCCGCCCGGATGCCCGCCCGCGAGGAGTAGTCCAGCGACAGCTTCGGCTCGAGACCGCGGAACGGCGGCAGCACGATCGCCACGCTGTCGGTGAAGGCGCCGGTGCCGAGCGACTGCGGGTCCGTTGGCGTGTAGTTGAACAGGTCCGTCGGCTTCGGGTCCGCGTCCGCTGCACTCTCCTCAGACGATGCCGCCGACATCGCCATGGCGCTCGCCTCCGGCGACAGTGCTTCGGCGGCCAGAGCGTCCTCGGCGAGCGGCTCGGGCGGTGCCAGCGGGTCGACCGGCTCCAACGGCGTCTCGGCGAGGGGATCGAGCGGCGTGAGCGGATCGGCAAGGAGATCGGACGGGTCGACCGGGCCCGCATCTGTCAGCGGTGTCGCCGTCGCCCCGAGGCTCTCCGGCGCGCCGATCGGCGCTGAGACTGCACTGTCCTGGGCGAACACTGGCGCAAAGCCGGCCGCCACCTGCGTCAGCACCAACGCCGCCGCCGTCACCCAGCAGACGAATGCCCGCAGCACGACCCTCAGGCCCAGGTTCGTCAGGCACACGTCGGTCCCCGACGGACGAGCAGTGCTCGTCCGAACCTGATGTTCGGTCACCATGGAGAAGCCCCAGCCCACAAGAAAATCCGCGCAGGCGAAATCGACCCGCGGCAAGGGCCGGAGCAGCACAACCCAAACGACAGAATCACCGCCTCTGGACTGTGATCTTCAACTCTCGCGACCATCACGGGACCGCGAGCAGGCGTCACCGTCAAGAGCCACACGCTCGGATGGGTTGTCGCCGTTTCGACACGAAGCATGAGTCGGAAGCTGAAATAGCGAGTACTACCAGCCATTTATCGAGGGTCATCACGAGTCCGTGAAGTCGCGTAGTGCCAAGTTATCCACACCCAAGTTGTGGAAGCGCACCATCTGAGCAAATGGGCGGTGCGCAGTCGCGAACCTGAGGGGGATCGCGCCAATAAAAATCGTCGGGGGACGCCGTCAACCCCTCCTCCGCTGCCCGTTTGCTTTGCGGACGGTCGCTCTGGGCGATTGCACGGATCGGAAAGTAGATTGCCTTGTGCCGTGCCGAGGAAGCAATTGCCGCAAATGCTGAACGCTTGTGCCGCGCTGGAATGGGCTTCCCCTGCCTTAGCGCGAAAGCGCCATGTAGTCGGGCACGCGGCGGCGAGCGTGCACGTGTTGCATCGTGCGGCATGATCGGTCGCGGTTTCTAGGGTCGCCGAAGTCAATGCGAAGTCAAGTCAGTGGATTTAACAGAGGCTAAAACGTTCTCTCTTCCAACAATTTGAAATGCACATATACTGTCGTGGCGGCCGAGCCAGGGAAGCCGAAGCGCTGCCGGCGAACTATTCAAGCCGGTAGCGAACCTCGTGGGGACCTCTCGAACCCCCGGCCGCACCTCAATGATCTCGGCTTTCTTCGTGTCAGAGTGAGGACGCATTTGCTCGTTCGCTGAGACGCGGCATCGTCCCGCTTGGCGGCGCTGGCCATGCGCTGGGCAGCAGTTGCATCCCGGAGTGCCGCGCCCTCGTGCCCGTAGGCCGCAAGGTCCTACCGTCTGAACCCGCACCCGTCCCGCCATTTGGCAATTAGATTCCGGGTAACGACAATCCTATCCCGCAGAGCGGCAACGTCGGCGGCGCGGAAATCCCTGTTGTTGACAGCACCATTTGGCTACGGATGTTGCTCTATCGAGCGAGGGGCTCAAGCTAAATCGCGGAAATTACGACCAAAATCCAGCAATTGCCAAGCCGCCGCTGCACAGCCGGCCCAGTTCGGATTTCAGGTTTGCGGAGAGAGTTTTGCGTCAGACTGTCAGCACAGCCAAAACGGCTCCCGGCACCAAGGCGCGCAACAGCGTGACCGTGTCCCGAAGCTGCCCGGTGTCGTTCAAGTTGCGGCGGATCCGCACCACCTCCGCGCTCATCGGGCTGCTGCTCTGTTCCGCAGCCATGTCGGGCGCATTCGTCAGCCTCATGGGCCCGGGGCCTGCACGCGCGGAGGAGGCCCCTGCCTGTACAGAGATTCGCGCGGTCGACGGCAAGACGGTCTTTCGCTCGGCTGTCCTGCCAGACATGACTGTCGATCTCTCGTTCGAGTGCGCGAAGACGTCCTGCCGAGCTTCGGTCACCCATGCGGATCAATCGCTGAAGGTCTTCGAGATCGAAAGCGAAAGGCGGATCGAGGTCTGCACGCGGGAATATGTGCCCAGTGGCAGACCAACCTTTGCTGACTGCGGTCTCGAGATGAGAGCCTTCGAATTCCAGATGAAAACTCGTGTAGCCGCCGGGTTCGACCGATATTTCGAGGCCGACTTCGTCTGGCTTGCCGGTGGAGTACGACAGGCTGCCCGCTGCATCAAGTTGATCGATAGCCGCTTCGAATTCGACGGGTCAGAAAACGCGCTTCAACCCCAAAAATCATGGATCGTCGAGCCGTTCAGAATAGCAATTTACGAGTTCGACAACACAAATAAACTCTAGCTGAAAACAATATCTACACAGACGGCTGTCGTTGCTGAAGTCGAGCCCTCACTCCGCAATATAGATCGTATCCACCAGCGCGATCGAGGCGCGGGCGTTGCCGGCCTCGTCGGCGCGGACCGGCGAGACGAAGCCCAGCACGCCGTAGCCGAAGGGCTCGAGGAAGGCGGTCATCTTCTCGAACGGGCAGGCGCGGGTTTCCCCGGCCGCCAGCGCCGTCACCACCTGGATGGCGCGGATGCGCCGGGCGGCGAGGTAGTCGATCATGCCGACCAGGATGTCGATGTCCCAGCCGTTGGCACTTGTCTTGAAAAGGTCGATCATCTCGACGCCGCGGCTGCGGAAATAGGCGTCGCCGCGCAGCATCGGCACCACCTCGGTGCTGCCGCGCACCTCGCCCTCGGCGACGATGCGGTTGCTGTTGGCAGTGCCACGCGCCGTCATCAAGACGTTGCCGTCGACGCTGCCGAGGCACGCCTGCTCGATGACGACGCCGTTGAGGCCCGCCACCGCGTCCTGCAACTGCTGGAAGCTCCGGGTGACCGGCTCGAAGGCGAACACCGTCGCCTCCGCGCCGGCCGCATCGATGAGCTCGCGCGTCGAGCGGCCGATATTGGCCCCGACGTCGACGAGCATTTGGGGCGCGAAGGCCGGAACGACCTTTGCGATCTCTCGGATCGCTTTCGACACGCATGTCTCCGTCGGCTGAGCAGGCCGCGGTGGGGAGGACCGCGAAAGGCTGTCGAGACAGATTCCAGCTTTCGGGTGCAATGATAGGAGCTTGCGAGCTTTGCGTCCAGCGAACCCGGCGCACGAGTGAGATCGCGTGCGGGGCGATGGGCGGCAGGGCCGACGCCCGCGGCGTCCGGCTGGCTAGAGCGCTTTCCGATTGGATGGAATCATCCAATCGATCAGAAATCGCTCAAGATTCAATAGCTAGAGCATATCCTCGTCGCTCGGATCGAACCGATCCGAGCGACGAGGATATGCTGGAGTGCAGGCCGACTTCCTCGATGGCGAGGCGGCTGCCCCGGCGGCCGAAGAAGTGACCTTCGTTCAGCACCAAACGGTCGGCGGCGATGCGGGCGGAGAGCGCCGCAAGGTGGACCCGCGCGCCGGCATCGTCGACGGGCTCGCCGTTGCCGTCCTCGATGGCAAAGAAGGCGACGGCATCCCAGGCGCGCCCCGATTCGGTGAGCATCTCCGCCATCTCCTCCCATCCCGTCTCGTCGTCGCTGATGGTGGCGACGCTGGTGGCGAGCGGCGTCACCGCCGTCTCGTTGATCGCCACCAGCACGATGACGGCGGTGAAGGCGCCGCGCTCAGCGAATTCCTCCGGCAGCCAGTCGTTGAAGTGGAGCGGTCGGCTGCGCTTCCGCGCCAGGGCTTCAGGCGTCGACAAGTGGTGTCTCCGGCACTCTGACCGCGAACGGCGCCCACAACGGCGTGGCGCGGACGGCGATGCGCTGGTCGTCGGGCGCGGCCGGCACGACGGCCGGGTCGTCCGCAGCGGGGGCCGCTTCGCCAAGCGGGGCGAGGACGCCGGCCCTGCCGTCGATGCTGCGCTGCCGTTTCATCGTACCACCCTAGCCGAGGCCGGCGGCGCGGACAAATGCCACCGGCGAACCGCCCAGCCGGATGACGGCGCCGCCGCGATCGACTAGCGTGGCGGGCATGAGCGGCGATCACGATCACCACGGCGACGCGCGCCCCGGGCGGCCTGACCACGGCCACGCGCACGACCATTCCGACGGCGAGGGCTCCGAGCTTTCGCCGATCGCGCTGCGCGTGCGGGCGCTCGAAAGCCTGCTGGTGGAGAAGGGCTATGTCGATCCGGCGGCGCTCGACGTGTTGATCGACACCTATGAGACGAAGGTCGGTCCGCGCAACGGCGCCCGCGTCGTCGCCCGCGCCTGGAGCGACCCGGCCTATCGGGCTCGGCTCGCCACCGACGCCACCGCGGCGATCGCCGAGTTCGGCATCTCCGGCCGCCAGGGCGAGCACATGGTGGCGGTGGAGAACACGCCCGCCGTCCACAACCTCGTCGTCTGCACGCTCTGCTCCTGTTATCCGTGGTCGGTCCTCGGCTTGCCGCCGGTCTGGTACAAGGCGCCGCCCTATCGCTCGCGCGCCGTCGCCCAGCCCCGCGCCGTGCTCGCCGAGTTCGGGTTGGCCCTGCCCGAGGGCACGGCCGTGCGCGTCTGGGATTCGACCGCCGAGATGCGCTACCTGGTCGTCCCGATGCGGCCCGCCGGCACCGAGGGCTGGAGCGAGGAGGCGCTCGCCGACCTCGTCAGCCGCGAAAGCATGATCGGCACCGGGCTCGCCCGCGATCCGACCAGCCTGCCGGTGGAGCGGCCGTGAACGGTGCCCAGGACCTCGGCGGCCAGCACGGCTTCGGCCCGGTCGCGCCGGAGGTGGACGAGCCCCTGTTCCACGCCGCCTGGGAGAAGCGCGCGATGGCGCTGTCGCTCGCCATGGGCGCCACCGGCTCCTGGACGCTCGACACCTTCCGCCACGCCCGCGAGCGGATGCCGCCGGCCGATTATCTGTCCGCCAGCTACTACGAGATCTGGATGGCCGGGCTGGAGCGCCTCCTCGTCGAGCAGGGCCTCGCCACCGCCGAGGAGATCGCCGCCGGCCGGGCGCTCGGGCCGGGCAAGGCGTTGAAGCGGGTGCTCCGGGCGGCCGACGTGCCAGCCGTGCTCGCCCGCGGCGGCCCGACCGCGCGACCGCCGACCGTGCCGGCGCGGTTCGCCGTCGGCGACGCGGTCACGACCCGGCTCGCCAACCCGGCCGGCCACACCCGGCTGCCGCGCTATCTGCGCGGCCGGGCCGGCGTCATCGAGCGGGTGCAGGGCGTCCACGTCTTTCCCGACAGCAACGCCCACGGCGCCGGCGAGGCGCCGACGTGGCTCTATGCCGTGCGCTTTGCCGCCGAAGACCTCTGGGGTGCCGATGCCGAGCCCGCCACCGCGATCGTCGCCGACCTGTTCGAGCCCTATCTCGGGCCCCGCTGAGGCACCGGCCGAGCGGCCCGCTCAAGAGCGGCCCTTCGACGACCGGCCTTTCGAGGACCGGCCGTTTGAGGAACGGCCGTTTGAGGAACGGCCGTTTGAGGAACGGCCGTTTGAGGAACCATGGCAGGCGCAGGCGTTCGCGCTCGCCGTGACGCTCGCCGACCGCGGCGCCTTCACCTGGGGCGAGTGGGCCGCCGCCCTCGGCGCGCGCCTCGCCGCCCAGCCGGATGAGGGCTACTGGCCCTCGTGGCTTTCGACGCTCGAGACGCTTTCGGCCGGCAAGCAGCTGGTCGGCGCCGACGAACTCACCGACCGCCGCGACGCCTGGGACCGTGCCGCCCGCGCCACGCCGCACGGCGAACCGATCGTGCTCGGCGCCGAGCACCACCACCCTCATCATCATGGACACGCCCACATGACGATGCTGCACGAGGGCTATTTTTCCCGTGGCCTCGAGGCCGATCCGCAACTTGCCGCAGCGATCGCGGGCGAGCTCGCCCGCCAGCAGGGCGGCATCGAGCTGATTGCCTCGGAGAACATCGTCTCGAAGGCGGTGCTCGCGGCCCAGGGCTCCGTCCTCACCAACAAGACCGTCGAGGGCCTGCCGTTCCACCGCTATTATGGCGGCGCCGAGTTCGCCGACGTCATCGAGGCGCTCGCGATCGAGCGCGCCTGCGCCCTATTCGGCAGCCGCTTCGCCAATGTCCAGCCGCACTCCGGCTCGAACGCCAACGCCGGCGTCTTCCTCGGGCTCTTGAAGCTCGGCGACACCATCCTGTCGATGAACACCGCCGCCGGCGGCCACATCAGCCACGGCCACCCGGCGACGCTCACCGGGCGCGATTACCGCATCGTCGCCTACGGCGTCGCCCGCGACAGCGAGCGGATCGACCTCGACGCGGTCCGCGATCTCGCCCGCGCGCACCGCCCGAAGTTGATCGTCGCCGGCGGCTCCGCCTATCCGCGCGCCATCGACTTCGCCGGTCTGAAGGCGATCGCCAGCGAAGTCGGCGCGCTGTTCATGGTCGACATGGCCCACTTCGCCGGCCTCGTCGCGACGAAGCTGCATCCCGACCCCGTCCCGCACGCCGACATCGTCACGACCACCACCTACAAATCGCTGCGCGGCGCCCGCGGCGGCATGGTGCTGTGGAACGACGAGGCCCTGTCGGACCGCATCAACTCCGGCATCTTCCCCGGCGTGCAAGGCTCGGTGATGATGCATGCGGTGGCCGGCAAGGCCGCCTGCCTCGGCGAGGCGCTGCGGCCCGAGTTCGTCGCCTACAACCGCGCGGTGCTGGCCAACGCCCAGGCGCTCGCGGCGTCGTTGCAGGACGCCGGCTTCCGCCTCGTCTCCGGCGGCACCGACACCGGCCTGATGCTCGCCGACACCGCCGTGCGCGGCGTCACCGGCGACGTCGCGGCGAAGGCGCTCGAAAAGGCCGGCCTCGCCGTCAACAAGAACCTGCTGCCCTTCGACACCCGGCCGCCGGAGGCACCCTCGGGGCTGCGTCTCTCCAGCAACGCCGGCACCGCCCGCGGCTTCGACGCTGGTGATTTCACCGCGATCGGCGGCTTCATCGCCCGCGTGCTCGCCGACCCGGCCGATGCCGCGGCGATCGCCACCGTCCGTGCCGACGTGCAGGCGCTCTGCCGGGCGCACCCGATCTACTGACGCGAGGCCGGCCGCCAAAACTGCCCGGGGCGCCGAATTGGCTCCGTTTGTGGCCTCTATTGCCGACAACTGCTCCCAGTTTGGATCAGCTTCCGATCGCCTTTCCCGCCCCGGCCCGACACTGTGCCGCCACGGCAGGCGGCGTGTCGTCGTCGTGCGTGCGGCCCCTCGGCACCTGTGCACGGGGGCGCTTCGAGGCGGGGGCTTCATCTTGATCGGACGGATGTCGACGATGGTGCGCGGGCGCCTTGGTCTTGGAGCGCCTGCGCGGCCAGGTCTTGGAGCGCCTGCGCGGGCAGGTCTTGGAGCGCCTGCGCGGGCGGGTCTTGGAGCGCCTGCGCGGCCAGGTCTTGGAGCGCCTGCGCGGGCAGGTCTTGGAGCGCCTGCGCGGGCGGGTCTGGGGATCGTCCTCGGCCTGATCCTGCTGTTCGGCCAGGCGCCGGTGGCGCTGGTGCAGGCGGCCGAGAAGGTCCTGTTCACCGCCGTCATCGATGCCGGCTCGAGCGGCACGCGCCTCCATCTCTACAAGGTGAAGCCCGGCCCCTATCCGACGGTGACGGAGATCGGCGTCTTCGAGAATGACGACGCCGAGGACGGCATCGACGACTTCATCAACAATGTCGGTGGCCCCTGCCGCTGTCTCGGACCCGATGCGGTCGGTGAGACCGTGTTCAAGCCGCTCCTCGACGCGATCAAGCCGGTGCTCGCCAAGCGCGGCGCAAAGGCGTCGGACGTGCCGGTCGACGTGCTGGCGACGGCGGGCATGCGCCGGGTGCAGAAGCCGATCGGCACCCACAGCCGCAAGGACGTGCTCGCCTATTACGACCTTATCCACACCTACATCGCCGGTCAGGGCTTCGCCGCTGGCGCGGCGCGGACCACCGACGGCAGCCGCGAAGAGGGCGTCTGGACCTGGGTCGACCTCAACGACAACTACCGCCAGCCCTTCACGACGAAGAAGACCCCGGTCGGCGTCGTCGAGGTCGGCGGTTCGTCCATGCAGGTGATCTATCCGACGGCAAAGCCCGTCGATCCGGCGAAGAACATCTATGCCGTCACCCTCAACGGCAGGACCTTCAACGTCTTCAGCCGCACCTTCCTCGGTCTCGGCCAGGACGATGCCCGCAAGGCGATGCGCGAGCAAAATCCGCCCGCCAACGGCGGCGCGTCGTGCTTCCCGACCGGCATGGAGCCCTCGCAGGACGACGGCGACGTCATCGGCGACCGGCTGGTGACGATCACCCGGACGGCGAAGTTCAACGGCGCCGCCTGCGGCAACCTCTATGACGGCATTCTCGCGGAACTGTTCGCCACGGCCGGCGATCCGAAGGTCGCCCGCTCGACCGGCCCCTTCTACGGCGTCTCGGCGGTGCGCTACACGCTCGAGGGCATCGGCGTGCCGCCCGACGCGCCGTCGCCGAAGGTGCTGACGACGCTCATCCGCGAAAAGTGCGCCCCGGCCGGTGCCGTCCTGAACTTCGACATGGCGAACCGCAACGACCAGCGCCTCTGCGCCAGCGCCACCTACATGAAGGCGTTGCTCTACGGCCCCTCCGGCCTCTTCCACAAGCAGCCGAACCTGTTCGTCAAAGCGGCCGCCGACGAGGAAGAGAAGGACGGCAAGGTCAGGACGCTGGTGAACTGGACGCGCGGCTATTTGCTCTTGAAATACGCCCGCTGAGGCTTGGGCGAGACGAGCCGATCAGATGGCGACGGCGACGGCCCAAGGGCCGCTGCCGTGCGGCCGCGAGCGGACCAAACGGGGGTGCTGTCCATGAAGTCGTTGTTAAGGACCTTCTACGCCACGGTGGTGGTGGTGCTGGCCGGCGTCGCCGCTGCCGCGCTACCGGCTGAGGCCGCCACCTACAAGCCGGCCGCCTGCACGGTGATCGACACCGACTTCGACATCGACGACATGATGGCGATCCCGCTCGTCATCGGGAACCGCTACGTCGCCGCCATCGTCACCAGCGAGGGCTACACGATGCCCGAGGCCGGCGGCGCGGCGCTGTCACGCCTGATCGCCGAGCCCGGTCAGCGCCAGATCCCGCTGATCATCGGCGCGGCCATCCACCTGCCGCGCAGCGAGATCGTCGCCACCTGGGGCCAGTTCGTCCTCGACTACCGCTCGATGATGAACAAGGCCTTCGCGCTGCTCTCGACCATGCTGCCGCCGTCGCCGCAGGGCCGCAACGACTATGCCGCCAAGGTCGTCGCCGCCGTCGCCGACTGCAAGTCCGTCGACATCCTCATCATCGGCACCTTCACCTCCTTCAACGACTACAGCCCGCTGATCCGCTCGAAGATCAAGAACGTCGTCATCATGGGCAAGCCGCTGCGCGGCGACACCAGCCAGAAGCCAGGAAACTTCTCCTTCAACTGCGAATACGACATGAAGGCGTGCCGGAAGGCCTTCGACAAGCGGCTGCCGGGCCTGACCTACTTCTTCGTCGATGTGCCGCGGACGAAGCTCGACGAGGATCCGGTCGGCCACCAGGACGTCGTCTACGGCCCCACCTCGACGATGGTGGAAGCCCTCGTCGGGCGCGGCCTGCCGAACACGCTGAAGCAGGCGCTCGTCGGTACCGTCCGCGACGGCCCCCTCGGCGCCGCCGTGAAGGGCGAGGACTACTGGGCGATCGACTGCTGCTTCGTCGCCGGTGGCAAGTCGCTACTCTGGGACCAGACGGCGGCGTTGTTCCTGCTGCACGCTGACCTCTACAAGAAGGTCGGTGGTCCGGGCGGCCACTACGAGCCGACGGTGTCGCCCGAGGAACTGCGCAAGCTCTGGACGAAGGACACCAACAAGGCGGTGACCTACGTCGAGAAGCCGGGTAAGCCCTGACCCTCTCGGCGGCCGCGGCCGGACGCCGATCCCGGTCGCGGCGAGGCGCGCCATCGCGGCGCGCGCCGTCGCCGCGACGCCGCAGCGCTTGCGCCGGCGGCGGCGAGCGGCCAAAGGAGGCGCGGCGGCTGTCTCCCGCAGCCCGCCCGCCCCGAAGCCGCGAGTTCCCTGTTGTCGAAGCCCCCGATCCTCATCCTCAAGGACATCGCGCTGACGTTCGGCGGCACGCCGTTGCTCGCCGCGGCCGAACTGTCCGCCTCGGCCGGGGATCGCATCTGCCTCGTCGGCCGCAACGGCTCCGGCAAGTCGACGCTCCTGAAGATCGCTGCCGGCCTGATCGACATGGACGGCGGCAGCCGCTTCCTGCAGCCCGGCGCGACGCTGCGCTACCTGCCGCAGGAGCCGGATTTCTCGGGCTTCGACACCGTCGACGCCTACGTCGCCGCCGGCCTCGCGCCGGGTGACGACGCCCACCGCGCCCGCACGTTGCTCGACGATCTCGGCCTCACCGGCGACGAGGACCCGAAGCGGCTGTCCGGCGGCGAGGCGCGCCGCGCCGCCATCGCCCGCACGCTGGCGCCCGACCCCGACATCCTGCTCATCGACGAGCCGACCAACCATCTCGACATCGCGGCGATCGAGTGGCTGGAGAAGACGCTCGGGCAGATGAAGGCCGCGATCATCACCATCAGCCACGACCGGCGCTTCCTGTCGAACCTGTCGCGCGCCACCGTCTGGCTCGACCGCGGCCGCACCCGGCGCATCGAGCGCGGCTTTTCCGCCTTCGAGGCCTGGCGCGACGAGGCTTACGCCGAGGAGGAGACGGCCAAGCACAAGATCGACCGCAAGCTCGCAGCCGAAGCCGACTGGCTGCGCTACGGCGTCACCGCCCGGCGCAAGCGCAACGTCCGCCGCCTCGGCGACCTCTATGCGCTGCGCGAATCCCGCAAGGCGATGCGCGGGCCGACCGGCAAGGTCGAGGCGACGGCGTCCGAGGCGTCGTCGTCCGGCGCAATGGTGGTCGAGGCCGAGGGGCTGTGGAAGTCCTACGAAGGCCGGCCGATCGTCCGCGATCTGTCGATCCGCATCCGCCGCGGCGACCGCCTCGGCCTCATCGGCCCGAACGGCGCCGGCAAGACGACGCTGATCAAGCTCCTGACCGGCCAACTCGCCGCCGACGACGGCCGCATCAAGATCGGCACCAACCTCGAGATCGCCACCCTGGAGCAAGGCCGCGACAGCCTCGACCCCGACAAGAGCCTGCAGGAGACGCTGACCGGCGGGCGCAGCGACAGCGTGATGGTCAACGGCGCGCCGCGCCACGTCGTCTCCTACATGACCGACTTCCTGTTTTCCCCCGAGCAGGCGCGCACGCCGGTGTCGGCGCTGTCGGGCGGCGAGCGCGGCCGGCTGACACTCGCCCGGGCTTTGGCGCGACCTTCGAACCTGCTGGTGCTGGACGAGCCCACCAACGACCTCGATCTCGAGACCCTCGACGTGCTCGAGGACATCCTCGGCGGCTATGCCGGCACGGTGTTCCTCGTCAGCCACGACCGCGACTTCCTCGACCGCGTCGTCGGCTCGGTGATCGCGCCGGAGGGCGATGGCCGCTGGACGGAGTACGCCGGCGGCTATTCCGACATGCTGGCGCAACGCGGCGGCGACCTGACGCGGCGCAAGGTCGGCAAGGCGGGCCGGGGCGGGCGCGACCCCGGCGTCGACGCTGGTGACGGCACTTCTGGCGCCGCGGCATCGGACTCGGGCGCCGCCGCGTTCGCATCCTCCGGGACGGCCGGAGGCGCCAAGGCGGCCAAGCGCCGCCTCACCTACAACGAGCAGCACGCCCTGAAGACACTGCCCGCCACGATCGCCAAGCTCGACAAGGAGATCGCCCGGCACCGCAAGGTGCTGGAGGACGCCACCCTCTACGCCCGCGACCGCGCCGCCTTCGACAAGGCGACCGCCGCCCTCACTGTGGCCGAGACGGCGTTGTCCGAGGCAGAAGACCAGTGGCTGGCACTCGAGATGCTGAAGGAAGAACTGGCGGGGTAGGGGGGCTCGGGTGGCGGCCCGCCCCTGGCGGGACGCGTCCTCCCCCTGCAATCGCAGCGGGCTTGCCCGCTGCGATCACTTGAAGGACCCAAGTCGGGCAAGCCCGACTTGGGTGGGGAGGACAGCCGGCGAAGCCGGCAGGTGGGGGCCCGTCAATCACGGGCGCAACGTCAGCCGTCTCCTTCTGGATTGACAGGCCCCACCCTGGCCGCTTCGCGGCCTGTCCCTCCCCCTGGCAGGGGAGGGACGCGCCGCATCCGCCTCATCGCCCCTCAAAACAACTGAAAATTCCGATAGTTCGTGATCCCGCACCCGGCGATGCCGATGAACACGATCTCGGCCCCGGTGCCGTCGATCGTGCCCACCTTCACCGGCGGCGAGCCGTCGGCGCACTCGAAGACGATCTCCGCGGCACCGCCGACATCGGCCGACAGCGCCCGGAAGCCGAAGCTCGCCGGCACCTCGATCGCGTGGCCGCTGCCGACCTTCACCACCCCGCCCGGCGTCGGCTGCGAGATGACGAACACCATCGTCGGCCAGAACCACATGTAGGCGAGGAAGGCCGCCACGGCCGTCGCCAGCGTGATGAGGATGGCGCGCAGCGGTGGCCCCTCGGCCATCGGGTCGAAACGGTCTCTCGGGGCGAAGGGATCGCGCAACGCGGAACTCCAACGGGTCGGAACGACGGGCGACGACCGTGGCTATCCGATCAGCTCAAACCGATCCACGTCCACCATTCCCATGTCCGTGATCTTCAGATGCGGGATCACCGGCAGCGGCAGGAAGGCGAGGGCGAGGAACGGCTCGGCGAGCGGGCAGCCCATCGCCCGCACCGCCGTGCGCAGCGCCTCCAGTTGTTCGCGCACCGTCTCGAAGTCCTTGAGCGACACGAGCCCCGCCATCGGCAGGGCGAGCTCGCCGACGACCTTACCGTCCACCACCGCGACGAAGCCGCCGGAGAGCGCGATGATGCGGTTCACCGCCGCCGCCATGTCGGCGTCCGAGGCGCCGACGACGCAGACGTTGTGGCTGTCGTGGCCGACGGAGGAGGCCAGCGCGCCGCGCTTGAAGCCGAAGCCGCGCACGAAGCCGCGGCCGATGTTGTCGTTGACGCCGTGGCGGGCGAGCACGGCCACCTTCAGCACGTCTTCGTCGGGCGCCGGATGGCGTTCGCCATGATGGAAGGGCAGGTCCATCGACAGGTGGTCGGTGATGATCGAGCCCGGCCGCACGCCGATGACCGGCCCGCCGCCGCCGGACGCCGGCACCCGGAAGGCGTCGGCCGTGACGGGCCTCAGCTTCATCGACGACAGCCCGACCGGTGCCGGCGGCGCGGCGCGGGCGGAAAACAGCTCCGGCGTCACGATCCGCCCGGCCGAGATCACCCGCCGCACCGAACATTCTTCGAGGTTCTCCACCAGCACGATGTCGGCCCGCCGCCCCGGCGCGATCAGGCCGCGGTCGCGCAGGCCGAACGCCTGCGCCGCCGACCAGGTGGCGGCGCGGTAGGCGTGCAGCATCGGCGCGCCATTCGCGATCACCGTGCGGATGACGTGGTCGATGTGGCCCTCCTCGTAGATCTCGAGGGGGTTGCGGTCGTCGGTGCAGAGGCTGCAGAGGCACGAGCTCTCCACCGTGATCGCCGGCGCGAGGCGGGCGGCGTCCTTCGAGGCGGTGCCGTCGCGGATGAGGAGCTGCATGCCCTTCGCGAGCTTCTCCTGCGCCTCGTCGAGCCGCGTCGTCTCGTGACAGGTGCGCACGCCGGTGGCGAGATAGGCGTTGAGGTCGCGGCCGGTGAGGAGCGGCGCGTGGCCGTCGATGTGGCGGTCCTGGAAGGCGGCGAGCTTGGCGAGGCAGCCGGGGTCCTTGTTGAGCACGCCGGGCACGTTCATGAATTCGGCCAGCCCGATCACCTTCGGATGGTCGCGCCAGGGCACGAGGTCCTCCGCCTCCAGCCGTGCGCCGGAGGTCTCGAGCGCGGTGGAGGGCACGCAGGAGGAGAGCTGCACGCGCAGGTCCATCACCGTGCGCTCGGCGCAGGCGATGACGTAGTCGAGCCCCTCGCGGCCGAGCACATTGGCGATCTCGTGCGGGTCGCAGACGGCCGTCGTCGTGCCGGCCGGCAGCACGCAGCGGTCGAACTCGAAGGGGGTGATGAGCGTCGATTCGACGTGGACGTGGGTGTCGATGAAGCCCGGCACGGCGAACAGCCCGCGCCCGTCCACCACGGTGCGCCCTTCATAGGTCGCGTAGGTTCCGACGATGCGGTCGCCGGTGATGGCGATGTCGGTCTCGGTGATCTCGCCGGTGACGACGTTCAAGAGCCGCACGCCCTTGACGACGAGGTCGGCGGGTTCGCGCCCGAGCGCCTGGTCGATGCAGGCTTCCAGGAAGGGGATGGCGGCACGGGTTGTTCGGTCGGCACGGGTCGTCATGAGTGTCCTCCGTCAGGCGAGGGTGCCCCGGGGCGGCGGCGGCGTCCAGCGGCGCGGTTGGTCTGGCGCCGCCGGCCGTGTGTTCCGATGTTGGCCCGGCCGCAGGGGCGGGTTGCGCCGGGCGGCCGATCCGCCGCAAATTCACCGCAGGACTCAAGCGGCAGATGGGGTTGATGCAGGACGTCCGCGAAGACCTTTCCCTCGATGTGTGGTTTGAAGCCGTCTCCTCGGCGCTGCTGCTGCTGTCCCCGGACGCCCGGTTCGTGCTCGCCTGCAACGGCGAGGCGGCGGCGCTCCTCGACCGGCCTGCGGCGTGGCGAACCGACGGACCCCCCGTCGCCCTCGACGACCTGCTCGGCCCGGCCGCGGCCCTCGTCGTCGCCCGCCTTGTGGCGGCGCCGACGGTCCCGGCCGGTACCTGGATGCCGCTGCTCTTGTCCGTCCGCGGCGAGACGCGCCACATCGGCGTCGCCTGCCGCCGCTACGGGGCGGGCTGGCTCGCCAGCATCGAGCCACGCGAATCGGTGGCGGCGATCGGTGTCCCGGACGGTACGTTCCGCCGCGCCCTCGATGCCGTGCCGATCGGCATCGACATCTTCGACGAGGACTACTGCGCCGTCTTCTGCAACGAGTACCTGATCCGCACGCTCGGCTACTACGGCTTCAACACCGCGCCGACCTTCGACGCCTGGTTCAAGAACGCCTATCCCGATCCGATCTACCGGGCGGAGGCGGAGGCGACGTGGAATGCCGCTGTCGCCGCCGTCCGCGCCGGCGCGCCGGTCGCCGACCAAGGCGAGTGGTGGGTGCGCTGCGAGGACGGCCAGACGCGCCGCCTGCGCTTCATCCTGCAGCCGTTCGGCCGCTACAGCCTGCAGATCACCCTCGACATGACCGAGCGCTACCGGGCCGACAGCGATCTGTTGCGCCTCGCCTTCTTCGACGAGCTCACCGGCGCCTCGACGCGCGTGCATTTCCGCGAGGAGACCGAGAAGCTGACGGCACGCGCCCGCTCCGACGGACTTCCGGTGACGCTGATGCTGCTCGACATCGATCACTTCAAGGCGGTCAATGACCGCTACGGTCACGGCGCCGGCGACACCGTGCTGCGCGAGTTGGTCGGCCGATGCCGCGCCGTGGTGGGCGAGGGCGCCGTGGTCGGCCGGCTTGGCGGCGACGAGTTCGTGCTGGTGCTGTCGCCCTCCGACAGCCGCGGCGCGGCCGCCGTCGCCGAGGCGGTGCTGTCGGCCGTCACCGGCGAGGCGGTCTGCGTCGGGCCGCTCGCCGTGGCGGTGACGGCGAGCATCGGCGTCTTCCAGGCCGACGCACGCTGCCACACCCTCGATCGCATGATGGAGCTCGCCGACCGCGCCCTCTACGTCGCCAAGCAGGACGGCCGCGCCCTGGTGCGGTTCGCGGAGGCCTGAGGCGATCGGTCGGTCGGATCGTCGCCAGCAGCCCGCGCCGGCGCGAGGTCGCCCCTCCCGCCGCCCTCAGGCCGGCCGCACGCCGAGCAGCCTCGCATAGGCGTCGAGGGCGGCGGCGTGGTCCGCGTCGGCGCGCAGCCCGACGTGGCCGTCGGGGCGGACGACGATCAGCGTCAGCCCGTCGATGCCGAGACCCGCAGTCGCCGCCGGATCGAGGTGCGCCGGCCCGCCGCCGCTGCCGGCGCGGGTGCTGAGCGCGAAGCTCGCCTCGATCACGGGCGTGGCCGCGCGGGCGCTGACGGCGCGGTGGGCCTCGGCGAGTTCGTCCTCCGTCACCCCCGCTCCGCCGATGAGGATCGCCGTGTGGCCGGGCCGGCTCGCCAGTTCGTGGAGACGGCCGGAGCCGCCTCCCGCGGGTCGGATCGCGATGGAATCGGGCAGCCGCTGACCCGGGGCGAGGGCGTCCCGGCGGTCGCCCATGACGATCGGCGAGGCGCCATAGTCGATATCGAGTTCGGCCTCGGCGATCGCCTCGTGGTGACGCGAGGCCGGGTCCGCGAAGACCGCCCGGATCGCCCTGTCGCGGTCGCGCCGGTCGCGTGCGTCCTTCATGGTCTGCATGGCCTCGGCCTGGTCGCCCTCGGCCGTCACCAGTTCGGCCACGGGACGCCGCTCCGCCTCGTAGCTGTCGAGCAGGGTCTCGGGGCATGTTCCCCGGCAGACGAGCGCGAGCTTCCAGGCGAGATTGAACGCGTCCTGCAGCCCGCTGTTCATGCCGTGGCCCTGGGCGGGGCTGCAGGTATGGGCGGCATCTCCCGCCAGGAACAGGCGGCCCGCGCGGAACGACCGCGCCACCGACGTGAGGCAGTGGAAGCGCGTCGGGTTCGCGACACCGCGAAAGCGCACCGCCGGCAGGTAGCGCTGCAGTGTCCGCGCGGCGTCCTCCACGAGATCGGAATCGTCCGCGCTCGGCCGCAGATAGACCCGCCAACTCTCGCCGGGCAGCGCGGTCAGGATGACCGGGATCTCGTCGAGATAGGCGTAGTTGGCCTCGAAGGGCTCTCGCCAGTCCTCGATGGCGGCGTCGAAGACCGCCCAGGACTCCGCGATGTCATGCGCGTCCTGCTCGATGCCGGCGAGCGTGCGCACGGTGCTGCGGACGCCGTCGCATCCCACCACCCACTGGGCGAGGACCTGGACGTGCGCCCCGGCCTGGTCGAGGGTCGCCACGACCCCGTCGGCGCGGACCTCCAGATCGACGAGCCGGGTGGAGCGCGTGACCATGCCATCGTGGCGGGTCAGGTAGTCGGTCAGAATGGCCTCCGTCACCTCCTCCGAGATGCCGATGTTGAACGGGTAGCGGCTGCCGCACAGCGACAGATCGATTTCCCCCAGCACCGCTCCGTCGGAATGCAACCGGGCCCGGCGTTGCTTGACGCCGGCCGCCAGCAGCGGCTCGACGATTCCGAGCGCATCGAAGACCTCGAGCGAGCGCGGGTGCACCACCGTCGCGCGGTCCCAGTCGAGCGGTGCGTCGTGATCGTCGACGAGGAGGCACGGCACGGCGCGTCGCCGCAGTTCCGCCGCGAGCAATAGCCCCGTCGGACCGGCTCCCACCACGAGCACGGACACACTCTTCAACATGATACGTCCCTCATTCGCCCGCCGGCATTATCGGGTGGCGCCACGCTTCGGGAAAGCCGTCTTGGGGGCGCACGCTATGTGAGGGTGCGTCGCCGCGCGGCCGCCGTTGCGGCACCGAGCGGACGGGGCGAGGCGCTCAGGAAACGGCGGGCAGGCCCTCGTGCACCCGGCGGGAAGGAGTGGCCTCAGCGGCGACCTGCGTGTCCACCCGTGCACCGTCTGCCCCCACCACCCGCAGCACGGCCGCGGTGATCGTCGGCGCGTGCGCCGCGAGCTTCCCCTCCAGCCGGCCGTAGAGGTGGAAGACGGCCGGCTGCACGACGGTGCCGAGGGCCAGCGCCGTGGCGAGCCCGGCGTCCTGCGGCGGGATCTCGCCACTCGCGACCGCCTCGACGAACAGCCGCTCCAGCGCCGCCACGACATTGGCCGCGTCGTCGTCGCGCTCGACGAAGCGCAGGTGGTCGTGCTGGTTGAGCAGCAGGAAGCCGAACAGCGTCGGCTCCTCGTCGAACAGCCGGCAGAAGTGGCCGACGAGGGCGGCGACGCGGCCGGGGAAGTCCGGCACGGCGGCGCAGAGGTCGGCGATGTCGGCGGCGAGCCGGGCATAGCCGTCGAGGAAGAGGCTGCGGGCGAGCGCCTCCTTCGACGGGAAGTGGCGGTAGAGCGCCCCCTCGGCGATACCGGCGGCGCGCGCGATGTCGCGCACCGAGGTGCCGTCGAAGCCCTTCTCGGCGAACAGCGGCAGGGCGGCGGTCGAGATGCGGTCGCGCGTCGGCCGGCCGTCGCGGCCGCGCTTCGGCGGCAGGTAGTAGTTCGGCGTCATTCGGCCGCCCTCGGCGCCGCCTGCGCCTGCCGCTCGGCGGCGAGCCGGGTGATCGAGACGTAGTCGGTCTTGCCGGAGCCGAGCAGCGGCAGCTGCTCGACGACGATCACCTCGGCCGGGAACATCAGTTCGGCGGCGTGGGCGGCACGTCCGGCCTCCAGCACCGCCGCGCGGGTGAGGCCGGGCTGCGTCGTCACCAGCACGATGCGCTCGCCCTTGCGGGGGTCGGGCAGCGCCACCGCAGCGTGCGGGTGTTCCGGGAAGGCCGCTTGCACGAAGCGCTCCACCGCCGACAGGGACACCATCTCGCCCGCCACCTTGGCGAAGCGCTTCAGCCGGCCCTTGATGGCGACGAAGCCCTCGTCGTCGATGGCGACGACGTCGCCGGTGTCGTGCCAGCCTTCCGGCGGTGCCTCCAGCACGCCCGGCGCCTCGACGCGCAGGTAGCCCAGCATAACGTTCGGCCCGCGCAGCATCAGCCGGCCGCCGACCTCGACCCCGTCGACGGCGTCGAGGCGGTGCTCGAGCGCCGGCAACAGCCGGCCGACGGTACCGGCCTTGTTGAACATCGGCGTGTTCACCGCCACCACAGGCGACGCCTCGGTGATGCCGTAGCCCTCAAGGATGCGCAGCCCGAAGCGCTCCGACCACACCTTGCGCGTCTCCGGCTTCACCGGCTCGGCGCCGGCGACGACGAAGCGCAGCGAGCGGAAGTCGTAGGCGTTGGCCGAGCGGGCATAGCCGGTGAGGAAGGTGTCGGTGCCGAACAGCGCCGTAGCGTTCGTCGCGTAGACGAGCTCCGGGATGATCCGGTAGTGCAGCGGCGAGGGGTAGAGATAGGTCTTCACGCCCGAGACGAGCGGCAGCACCAGCCCGCCGGTCAGCCCGAACGAATGGAACACCGGCAACACGTTGAAGATGATGTCGGCGGGCCCGAAGTCGATGCGGGCGGCGACCTGCGCACAGTTCGCCAGGATATTGCGGTGGGAGAGCACGACGCCCTTCGGCGTGCCCTCGGAGCCCGAGGTGAACAGCACCACGGCGGGGGCGTCCGGATCGCCGCGGGGGATCCGGCGAGCCCCGAGGAAGCCGCGCAGCTTGTCGATCGTGCCGATGCCGGCGCGCAGGTCCTCCAGCATGACGACGCGCACCGCCGCCGACAGCGCGGCGATCTCCTTCTCGAGCCGCGCCTTCTCGACGAACGAGCGGGCGCAGTAGACGGTGCGGATCTCCGCCGCCTTGCAGGCGGCGACGAGGTTCGCCGGTCCGGCGGTGAAGTTCAGCATCGCCGGCACGCGGCCGATGCGCTGCAAGGCAAGCAGCACGACGGCGACGCCGGCCGAGTTCGGCAGGAGCACGCCGACCTTCTCGCCCCGCACCGTCTCACCGGAGAACTTCTGGGCGAGCACCGAGGTGGCGAGCAGCAGCTTCGCATAGGAAAGCTCGGCGCCGAGCGGGTCCTGCACGGCGATGCGACTGGCGCCGTATTTGTCGGCGGCGGCGGCGACCGCCTCCGGCAGGGTGCGGTCGATCGGCGTGGTGCGGAAGATCGCGTCCGACATCTCATCGGTCAGCGCGGCACCGGCGGCGTGGCGGCGGCGGCGGCCGATCAGCGACTGGTCGACCTCGAGCCGGCGCGACGGCAGGATCGTCACCGTCACCTTGGGGAACCAGGCCTTGTTCGCCTGCTTGCTGTCGAGGTGGGAGAACGGCGTGCGCTCCAGCCCGTCGATGCGCACCGGCACCACCGGCGCCGCCGCCTTGTCGGCGATCAGGGCGGCGCCGTCATAGATCTTCATCAGGGAGCCGGTGACGGTGATGCGGCCTTCCGGGAAGATCACCAGGCTCTCGCCGGCCTTCACCTGGTTGATGAGGGCGCGCGTCGCCATCGGTTTGGTCGGGTCGAGGGCATAGGTGCGGACGAGCTTCAGGAACGGCTTCACCCACCAGCGCGTCGCGATCGTCTTGTCGATGGCGAACACCGGGTCGGTGTCGAGCAGCGCCATGACGAGCGGCGCGTCGAGGAAGCTCACGTGGTTGACGGCGACGACGGCGTTCGGGCCGGCGTTGCGCAGGTGCTCCTCGCCGTGCACCTCGAGGCGGAAGACGAAGCGGAAGATCAGGAGCACGATGTCGCGCAGGATGCTGCCGGGCAGGATCTTGGCGATCACCACGGTGGCGACGAGACAGGCGGCACTGGTCAGGGCGAACAGCGTCGCGGCGCCGAGGCCGGCCGCCTGCAAGGCGACGATGATCATCGTCGCGGCCACCATGAACGCAGAGTTCAGCACGTTGTTGCCGGCGATGACGCGGGCGCGCTCGTCCTCGGCCGACGAGGCCTGCATCCAGGCGAACACCGGCACGATCAGCAGACCGCCGGCGGTGGCGAAGCCGACGAGGTCGATGGCGGCGCGCAGGCCGTGCGGATCGGCGAAGAAGGTGTCCCAGGTGACGCTGCCGGGGGCGGGCGCGTCGCCCATCATCAGGAGCCCGAGGTCGAGGCCGAACAGGCCCATCAGCACCGAGCCGATCGGCGCCAGCGCCAGGATGATCCGTCCGCGCGACAGCCGGGCTGCCAGCAGCGAGCCGAAGGCGATGCCGACGACGAAGCAGGCGATGAACAGCGTCGTGACGTTCTCGTCGCCGCCGACGTTCTCCTTGACGATCGTCGGCACCAGCGACAGCACGATGATGCCGACCGCCCAGAACCAGCTCACCACCAGCGCGGCCTTGAAGATCGGCCGCTGTGCATAGAGCTGCTTCAGCAGGCGGTAGGTGCCGCGGGCGATGTTGAAGTCGATCTTGAGGTCCGGCGCCCGGCTGCCGGTGTGCGGGATGAAGGCGGCGGCGGCCCAGCTGATGATGCCGAAGCCGATCGTCACCGCGGCGACGATGTGCGGCTCCATGTGCTTGATCGCCATGGTGCCGCCGACGGTGCCGCCGAGGATGGCGAGGAAGGTGGCCGTCTCGACCAGCGCGTTGCCGGCGACGAGCTCGTCGCGGGCGAGGTGGTCGGGCAGGATGCCATATTTGATCGGCCCGAACAGCGCCCCCATCACGCCCATGCCGGTAAGGGCGACGAGCAGGATGGTGACGTCGTGCAGGACGAAGCCGACGCCGGCGATCGCGACGATGAAGATCTCGAAGAACTTCAGTCGCCGCGCCACCAACGCCTTGTCGAAGCGATCAGCCATCTCGCCGCCGAGGCTCGACAACAGGAAGAACGGCAGCATGAACAGGCCGCCGGCGAGGGTGACGAGGAGCGGGCCGTTCTCCAGTGCGAGCTGGAACAGGATCAGCACGACGAGGGCGTTCTTGACGAAATTGTCGTTGAACGCACTGAAGAACTGGCACCAGAACAGCGGCACGAAGCGCCGCGTCGTCATCAGCCGGCCGAGCATCCGTTTCTCCTCCTACACGCCGAACAAACGGTAGCGTGAACGTTCACTCACATAAAGGAGGCGGGCGTCGGCGTCAACCGGGGTGGGGCGTCGGGCGAACCCATGCGGGCCGCCTTGCGCACGGCACCATCCCATCCTGCATCAGACCAGGCCTCGTGCCGGCGGGCCCTGCAACGGCACGGTGCATGCATCGTGACGGTCCTCGCGTGGATTGCCGCCTCGGACTGTCGTACCCGCTTCATGGTGAAGCGGAACGATGGGTTTCGCCGGGAACGTCTGACGGTGGCGACGGGCCGGGGGGGCGAGCGCCATGACACTTGTCGAAACGATGATTGCCGGGCCGACGATCGCCGAGAAGATGGACACGGCCGTCGTCTCCAACATGCGGGACGGCGTCATCACGGTGGATCGCAGCGGGACGATCCGCACGATCAATCCCCAGGCGGAACGGATTCTCGGGCTCACGGCGTCGGAGTGCGTCGGGCAGAAGTTCGGCGTGGTGATCTTCGAGCGCGACCTTGACCGCTTTCTCGACGTCGTCATCGCGGCGGTCGGCGATCCGCTCATCTGCCACACCGAGCAATTTGCGATGCGCGATGCGCAAGGCGCACGGCATCTCATCTTGAAGACGAGCGCCCTCGTCGATCCCGACACGCGCGCCATCACCGGCGTGATCGCCCTGATCAGCGACGTCACCGAGCAGGTGCGGGCGCTGCGGGATCGCATCGAGTTCGGCTACCTCAGCATCTCCACGATGATCTTCATGTCGCTCGGCAGTCTGGCCGGCGTCGCGTCCTTCTCGCTGGTAATGCCCGAGATCCGCACGCCGTTAGCGAGTTGGTCGTTCGTGCTCCTGATGACGGCGACGACGATCGTGCTGCTGCGCATCTTCCAGATCCCGCTCGCCGCGGTCGGACTGACGCGGCGCAATCTGAGGAAATCCGTCATCGAGAGCATCGTGTTGTCGGCGCTGCTCTTCCTCGCTGTCGTCCTGATCGCGGTGGCGATCCGGCTTGGCAAAGGCGCACCGCTGACCGATCTGTTCGTCAAGGCCTCCGCCTTCGGTCCCGTCCTGCTGCTCTACATCCCGCACGCCTTCCTGCAGGAGCTCGTCTGCCGCGGTTTTCTGCAAGGGTCGTTCAAGCGGCTGATGGCGGACAGGAGCGGTTTGCCGGCGATCTTTGCCGCCTCGATCGCCTTCGGGGTTCTGCACAGCCACTTCGGCCCCGGCGCAATTGTGCTGACGTTCGTGTCCGGCCTGATCTTCGGGTGGATCTACAACCGCCACGACAATCTCGCCGGCGTCACGATCTGCCACATCGTCGCCGGGTCTGCCGCCTTTGCCACAGGGCTGCTACAGCACTGACGGGACCGCCGTGGTCCGCGCCGGCGCACCAACGAGGCTGATGATTGAGCAGACACCTGAAACTGATCGAAGTCCTGCAACAGACCGGCACCGGCACGATGAAGTGCCATGGCAGCTCCATGCTGCCCATCCTCGAGAACCCGTCGACCTGCACTTACCGGCGGCAGGATGCCTACGCCGTCGGCGACATCGTCTTCTGCAAGGTGAATGGCCGCTTCATCGACGCCCACAAGATCGTCAAGGTCGGAGCGGACGGGCGCTTCCTCATTGCCAACAACCGTGGTCACGAGAACGGCTGGACGCGCACCATCTATGGCCGCGTGATCGAGGCGGCAGGCGCATCGGGCATCCGGGACTTCCGCTAGGCCGTCGCCGCCGCGCGCCGGTCGCGGAAACGCCGACCCGGGCTGCTCGCGCAGCGCGGATCGGCGCCTGAAGAGTCGAGGTCCGGGCGCCAGTTGCGGCCCCCGACGGACTCAGAGCTGGAAGTCGCCCGCCCTGAGGTCGGCGTCGTTGCCGATCTCGATGGCGAAGTCGGCCCGGCCGTCGCCGTCGACATCTCCCGAAACGACGCCCTTCGCATAGCGAAGCTCGCCGGCCTCGGAGGAGAACTTCGCCGCCCCGACAAACACGAAGGCCTGGTTGCCGAACTCGTCCGCGTCGGCGTCCATGCCGCGCAGGTCGATGCGGTCGATGCCGGTCTCGACGTCGCGGATCAGATCGCGGCCGCTGCTCGCGTTGGCCTCCTTCACCGCGCCGAACACGAACACGTCGGCCCCGCCGCCACCCGTCACGACGTCGGCGCCACGGCCGCCGCGCAACTCGTCGGCGCCGCCGCCGCCGGTCACCTGGTCGTCGCCCTGACCGGCGTCGAACACATCTTCCCCGCCGCCGCCGCGCAACACGTCGTCGCCCTTACCCGTCGTCAGAGTGTCGTCGCCGCTTCCCGTGGTGATGTAGAAGCTCTCGCTGCCCTCGAAGTCGACGGAGTTGCCGAGGAGGTCGGCGATCAGCCCGACATAGCCCGTGTTGCCGTTGCCGCCGGTGATGCCGCCGGTCACGTCCGTCGTCAGGGCGGCATAGTCGATGACCAGCCGGTCGTCGCCGCCGCCGGTATCGACGTCGTCGGCGCCACCGAACAGGAAGATGCGGTCGTCGCCTTGACCGGAGACGATCGTGTCGGCGCCGACCCCGGCGGAGATCTCGTCGGCGCCGGCACCGGTCGTGACGGTGTTCGTGCCGTCGCCCGCATTGACGGTGTTGCCGCCGTCGAGCGCGGTAATCGTATCGGCGCCGGAGCCGCCGATGATGGTGTTGGCGCCCTGGCCGGCGGAGACGGTCGAGGCGCCGGCGCCGGTCTTGATCGTGTCGTCGCCGTCGCCGGTGGTGATCGTGTCGGCGCCCGAGCCGGTCAGGATCTTGAAGTTCTCGAAGGTGCCGTCGGTGATTGTCACCATCCGCCCGCCACCACCGGCCTCCGTGAAGTTGGAGGTGCTGTTGCCGGTCACGGCGCCGGTGGCGTCGCGATAGTCGATGACGAGGCCGTCCTCGCCGAGGCCGCCGTCGACGGCGTCGACGCCGCCGGTGACGGTGATGCGGTTGTCGCCGTCGTTACCGACGATGCCGTTGCCGTCGCTGGCGTCGACGAGCTGGAACGGCGCGGTGCCGTCGAGCGTCACGGTGGCGATGCCGAGGCCGAGGTTGAGGACGATGCCGGTCGAGCCGGCCCCGCCGGTGATCGTCATGCCGCTGAACGAGACGGTCGCCGTCTCGTTGCTGTAGCCGGCCTCCAGTTCGATGGTGTCGCCGGGCCCGGCCGCCTGCATCGCTGCGGCGATCGAGGGGAAATCGGAATTCGGACCGACAGAACGTACGGCCATTTCAGTCTCCAGTCGTTGTCGTGATTATTGTGCTCGAAGGTCGGCTGACCGCGAAGGTGCATCTGCCGGAAGTTCCGCTCGGCTTGGAAATTGTGCGGATCGGCACCCGTCGCAAAAACGTATCGAACGCCGGTTCGTTCCTGAAAATGCGTTAATTTTCGATTTTGCTTTCCTGCCATAATCTCATGAATGACAAGGGGTAGAGGCGAATTTTATTGGTTCGTGTGAGTTCGTTTTCTGAAATCTCGGCAGCTTTCGCTAGCGGACAGGGGGCCGGCGCTAACCGAATACACGGATCACGTGCAAGGATCGGGTTGCGAAACGAGGGCCTTGCCACGAAGGAAGGGTCCTTCCGCGCACCGGCGCACCTCAACGCCGTTGCGGCCGAGGCTGCACTTCCAGGGCGCTCTTGATCGGTGGGGGCGCGTCGGATCGCACGGAAACTGGCGAGGAGCCAAAGGCGTGTGCAAATCCCCGTTCCCCGGTTCGACCCGGGCACGATCGGCCCTAGCGCCCCACCTTCGCCGGCCCGATGGTGTCGGCGACGACGGCGCCGCGGTGTCCGATCGGCTTCTCCGGCCCGGTGGTGGTGTCGCGGGCCGTCTGGCGCTCCGCCTCGGCGTTGATCTCGCCGCCGAACAGCACGGCAAACACCGACAGCCACAGCCAGATCATGAAGGCGATGACGGTGGCGAGCGAGCCATAGGTCTCATTGAAGTTGGTCAGCGCCGACAGATACCAGGAGAACGCCGCGGAGATGACGACCCAGCCGAGCGCCGCCACCAGGCTGCCGATGCTGATCCAGCGCCAGCGCGCTTCCCGGCGGCTCGGCCCGTAGCGGTAGAGAAGGTTGAGCGAGGCGAGCAGGATGACGAGCAGCAGCGGCCAGCGGATGATCTGCAGCGTCCGCTCGGCGGTGGTGGCGACGCCGAAGGTTCCGAGCACCAGCGGCAGCACGACGAGGGCGCCGACCGCCAGCGCCGTCAGGACGATCGCGCCGAGGGTGAACATCAGCGTCTGCAGGTTGAAGGCGATCAGGCTGCGCTTCTCGCGCTCGCCATAGACGACGCCGAGGGCCTCGAACATCGCCTTCATCGCGGCGTTGGCGCTCCACAGCGCCAACAGCAGGCTGACGATGAAGGTCAGTCCGAGCGTAGAGCCGCTGTTCGCCGCCACGCGCGACGCCTGCTCGCCGATGATCTCGACGCCGCTCTGCGGCAGGAAGAACGACAGGGTCGCCAGATGCTGCGCGATCGTCGCGGTGTCGGCGAACAGGCCGTAGAGCGACACCAGCGCGGCGATCGCCGGGAAGGTCGCGAGCAGGGTGAAGAAGGCGACGCCGGCGGCGACCGACAGCAGCCGGTCGGCCATCACCGCCTCGACGGAGCGCCAGACGACGTCCGCCCAGCCGCGGACGGGAATGTGGTGCGGCGTCACCGCATTGCGGCCGCGCGCTGGCTCGTCGGCCGCCGAGAGGGGAGCGGTATCCTTGCCCTCGAGGCAGGGTGGGGCCGACACGGCCGGCGCCACCGCTGCGCCGTGCTGCTCGCCCTCCGCCATCGTCGCTCCCCGCCGCACGCTCCGCCCCACTTCCGTCCATCGGCAATCGTCAACGGCCGTCCCGCCGGTTCGTTCCCGTCTCGCCGCGCCGCTGACGGTCGATCGCGCATTGACGCGCTCCGGTTCAACCGGTTGAGTGTCGCCGGGGTGATCTACGGGGGAATTCTACAATGACGGATTCTGCTGCAACCGGCGCCGGGCTGCTCTCCGGCGTGACGGTCGTCGACCTGTCGCGCGTGCTGGCGGGGCCGTTCTGCACGATGACGCTCGCCAATCTCGGCGCCCGCGTCATCAAGGTCGAGATCCCGGGAACGGGAGACGACAGCCGCGCCTTCGGGCCGTTCGCCAACGGCAAGTCGCTGTATTTCTCCTCGATCAACTGCAACAAGGAGAGCATCGCGCTCAACCTGAAGGCCCCGGAGGACCGGGCGATCTTCGAGCAGCTGCTCGCCAAGGCCGATGTCGTGGTCGAGAACTACCGGCCGGGCACGATGGAAAAGCTCGGCTACGGCTGGGAGACGCTGCACGCCCGCTTCCCGCACCTGATCTACGGTGCGGCCTCCGGCTTCGGCGACAGCGGCCCGATCTCCAAGCGCGCCGCCTACGATATGGTCGTGCAGGGCATGGGCGGCATCATGAGCATGACCGGCTATCCCGGCCAGCCGGCCGCCCGCGTCGGCATCTCGATCGGCGACATCACCGCCGGCCTCTACCTCACCATCGGCCTCAACGCCGCCCTCTATCGCCGCTCGGTCACCGGCGTCGGCGACAAGATCGACATCGCCATGCTCGACTGCCAGGTGGCGATCCTGGAGGATTCCGTCACCGTCTACGCCAAGACCGGCGAGATCCCCGGTCCGCTCGGCACGCGCCATCCCTCGATCGCGCCGTTCCAGGCCTTCGAGGCGGCCGACGGCCACGTCATCATCGCCGCCGGCAACGACCATCTGTTCGGTCTGATGAGCGAGGGCCTCGCCCGGCCCGATCTCGCCACCGACGCCCGCTTCGCCTCCAACGAGCTCCGCCACGAGAACGTCGACGCGCTGCAGGCGGAGATCGAGAAGACGCTGAAGACCGGCCCGGTGAAGACCTGGCTCGACGCGCTGAACGGCAAGGGCGTGCCGTGCGCGCCGATCAACGACGTGCCGCACATGATGGCCGAGCCGCAGGTGGCGGCGCGCAACATGATCGTCACCGTGCAGGACCCGGTGGCGGGCGAGATCAAGGTCGCCGGCAACCCGATCAAGGTCGTCGCCCATCCGGATGCGGCGACCTTCCGTCCGCCGCCCGAGCTCGACGGTGACCGCGCCGAGATCCTCGCCTTTGCGGGGGTGAAGTCATGAGCGACGCCCCCGCCACGCCCGCCCCGGCGGCTCCCGCCACGCCCGCTCCGCCGATCGTCACCTCCGAGGTGCGCAGCGGCGTCGGCATCGTCACGCTCAATCATGTCGCCCACCGCAACGCGTTGAGCGCCGCCCTGGTGAACGGCCTCATCGACGCCATCGCCGAGTTCCAGAAGCAGAAGCTGATGGCGGTGGTGCTGCGCGCCGCTCCGGGCATGAGCGTATGGTCGGCCGGCCACGACATCCGGGAGCTGCCGCGCGGCGACGCCGACCCGCTCGGCTATTTCGACCCGCTCGAGCGGGTTCTGCGGGCGATCCGCCACTATCCCGGCGCCGTCATCGCCATGGTGCACGGCACGGTGTGGGGCGGCGCCTTCGATCTCGTCGCCTCCTGCGACATGATCATCGCCGACGAGACCTCGGGCTTCGCCATCACGCCGGTGAACCTCGGCCTGCCCTACAACACCACCGGCCTGCTGCACTTCGTCGACCGGCTGCCGATGAACCTCGTGCGCGAGATGTTCTTCACCGCCACGCCGGTGAAGGGGGAGGACGCGGCGCGCTGGGGCATCGTCAACCACCTGGTGCCGTCCGCCGACCTCGAGACCTTCACGCTGGCGCTCGCCGACGGCATCACGAAGAAGGCGCCGCTGGCGCTGGCGGTGATCAAGGAGCAGCTTCGCATCATCTCCGACGACCGCCCGATCGCCGCCCAGACCTTCGAACGCATCCAGGACATGCGCCGCGTCGTCTACGAGAGCAAAGACTACGAGGAGGGCATCAATGCCTTCTTCGCGAAGCGGAAACCGGTATTCAAGGGGCAGTAGGGGGGGGCGTGTCAACGCCATCGCACCGGTGTTGCTGCGCGTAGTGTTGCCCGCCTGCGCTAGTCGACGGGACGACGGTGGGGCATTTCCCCACCGTCTGCTCCACGTCCGGAGCCTCGTGGCAGAAGGAGACGGCCATGTCCGCTCGTTTCGCCCGCAAGGGTCAGAGCTCTTAAGCCCATCGGCCGTTTCGCTCCGATGACCTTGTGACGCGCGCCCGCCCGAGGCGGCGCGCGGTCGGACCAGTTGCCGATCCGTTCCGACACCCCATCCCCGCTTTCGCTCTGCCACCGCGCGTCGTAGAACCGTGTCGGCACGACCGAGACCCGGTCCGACCCGCGGCCCCGCCTGCCACCCCGCCCGCCTCCCGTCTCCCTGCCGCCCCTGCCGAAGCGAACGCGACGTGATGCTTTATGCGGTGCCGACGCTGTTCCTGTTCGTCGGCGTGTCGCTGCTGGCGACCAGCATCGCGTGGCTCGTCGCCGCCGTCGCCTATCGCAGTCTCGTCTCGGCCCGCTACTGGGGCGCGGCGATGTTCATCGGCGCCGTCGGCACCGCCGTCGGCGCGCTGCGCGGCCAGGTCGACCCGCTCATTCCCGTCGTGCTCAGCAATGGCATCATGCTGTTCGCCATCGCGCTCTGCTGGGCGGGCATCCGCCGCTTCCAGGGCCGGCCGGTGCCGTGGCGGGCGATCGCGGCGATCGTCGGCTCGGCGATGGCACTGCTCACCGTCTTCCTCGTCGTCGTGGACAGCATCACCATCCGCGCCATCGTCTTTTCGATGGCGAGCATCGCCATCGTCGGCAGCGCCAGCGTCGAACTCCTCGACAGCCGCTTTGGGGCGGCGACGCCCGGCACGCGGCTGACGGCGGCGGCGACGCTCACCTATGCCGGCGCCCACATCATGCGGATCGTCGCGGCGCTGTTCGAGTTCGGCGGCGCCATCGACTTCATGGTCTTCAACAACGTCCAGGCCTCGCTCTTGCTCTTCACCGTCTTCGCGGCGCAGATCTGGAACGCCGGCTTCCTGATGATGGCGATCGACCAGCTGCGCGCCGAGGTCGCCGACCTCGCGGTGCGCGACGACCTCACCGGCATCGCCAATCGCCGGCAGTTCTTCGACCGGGCCCGCCAGGAGTGCGCCCGCTCGGCCCGCTCCGGCGCGCCGCTGGCGCTGATCTGCCTCGACATCGACGACTTCAAGAAGATCAACGACGGTCACGGCCATGCCGCCGGCGACCTCTGCCTGCAGCGCTTCGCGACGCTCGTCGCCGCGCGGCTGCGCGACACCGACGTGCTCGCCCGCCTCGGCGGCGACGAGTTCGCCATCCTCTTGCCCGACACCACCGCCGAAGAGGCGCACCTCATCGCCGAGGACATTCTCGCCGCCGTGCGGACCGAACTGGTCGCCTGGCGGACCACACTCCTGTCGATCACCACCAGCGCCGGCACGGCGGCATGGTCGCCCGATATCGGTCGCGACGCCGCCGAACTCGCCGCCCGTGCCGACCAGGCGCTCTACCGCTCGAAACAGGCCGGCCGCGACCGCGTGACGACGCACTCGCCGCTCGACGACGGCACCACTCCGGCCGCCGGGATGGCGCAGACCCCCGGCGCGGCTCGTCGCGGAAAGTTGAAGAGACGTCCTTGAGGCCATCGCCTCAAGCGCGGGCTTGCCTTTGCGCGTGCGACGTTGCATTCCCGCTCAGCTGCGGGTCTTAGGTCCAAGGTCTCAGGGTTCCGAGGTTCGAAGGCCGAAATTCGAAGGCCTCCTGGATCTAGTGTCGCGCGGCGAGGGCAGGAAAGGGCGGTCTGAATGACGAAGTGGGTGTACGCCTTCGGCGACGGCACGGCCGAGGGAACCTCCGGCATGCGCAACCTGCTCGGTGGCAAGGGGTCGAACCTCGCCGAGATGTCGAGCCTCGGGCTGCCGGTGCCGCCCGGCTTCACCATCACCACCGAGGTCTGCACCTACTACACCCAGAATGGCGACACCTATCCCGACGAGCTCGTCGCCCAGGTCGAGACGGCGCTCGACCGCATCTCGGCGCTGACCGGTCGCCGCTTCGGCGACGAGACGGACCCGCTGCTCGTCTCCGTGCGCTCCGGCGCGCGCGTCTCGATGCCGGGCATGATGGACACCGTCCTCAATCTCGGCCTCAACGACCGGACCGTGCAGGCGCTCGCCACCTCGTCCGGCGACGCCCGCTTCGCCTATGACAGCTACCGCCGCTTCATCCAGATGTATGGCAACGTCGTGCTCGGCGTCGAGCACCACGCCTTCGAGGAGATCCTCGAGCACGAGAAGGAGACAAAGGGCTACGTCCTCGACACCGACCTCACCGCCGCCGACTGGCAGGGGATCATCGAGCGCTACAAGGCGGTCGTCGAGGCGTCGATCGGCAAGCCCTTCCCGCAGGACCCGCACGCCCAGTTGTGGGGCGCCGTCGGTGCCGTCTTCGGCTCGTGGATGAACCAGCGCGCCATCACCTATCGCCGCCTGCACACCATCCCCGAGACTTGGGGCACGGCGGTCAACGTGCAGGCGATGGTGTTCGGCAACATGGGCGACACGTCGGCCACCGGCGTCGCCTTCACCCGCAACCCGTCGACCGGCGAGAACGCCCTCTATGGCGAGTTCCTCGTCAACGCCCAGGGCGAGGACGTCGTCGCCGGCATCCGCACGCCGCAGTCGATCACCGAGAGAGCCCGCATCGAGGGCGGCTCCGACAAGCCGTCGATGGAAGCCGTCATGCCGGCGGCGTTCACCGAGTTCGTGGCGATCTGCGACGTGCTCGAGCGCCACTACAAGGACATGCAGGACGTCGAGTTCACCATCGAGCGCGGCAAGCTGTGGATGCTGCAGACGCGCTCGGGCAAGCGCACCGCCAAGGCGGCGCTGCGGTCGGCCGTCGACATGGCGAACGAGGGCCTGATCACCCGCGAGCAGGCGATCGCCCGCATCGACCCGGCCTCCCTCGACCAGCTCCTCCACCCGACGATCGACCCCTCGGCCGAGCGCACCGTGCTCGCCTCCGGCCTGCCGGCCTCGCCGGGCGCTGCGACGGGCGAGATCGTCTTCTCCTCCGACGAGGCGGAGCGCCTGAAGGGCCTCGGCCGCAAGGTCATCCTGGTGCGCGTCGAGACGAGCCCGGAGGACATCCACGGCATGCACGCCGCCGAAGGCATCCTGACGACGCGCGGCGGCATGACCAGCCACGCGGCGGTGGTCGCCCGCGGCATGGGCAAGCCCTGCGTCTCCGGTGCCGGCGGCATCCGCGTCGACTATGCCAAGGCGACGCTGACGGCCTCCGGTCGCGCGCTCAAGGCCGGCGACCAGATCACCATCGACGGCGCCTCCGGCCAGGTCTTCCTCGGCGCCCTGCCGATGGTGAAGCCCGACCTCTCCGGCGACTTCGCCAACCTCATCGCCTGGGCCGACGACGTCCGTCGCATGAAGGTGCGCGCCAACGCCGAGACGCCCGCCGACGCCCGCGTCGCCCGTGAGTTCGGCGCCGAGGGCATCGGCCTCTGCCGCACCGAGCACATGTTCTTCGACGAGGGCCGCATCGTCGCCGTGCGCGAGATGATCCTCGCCGACAACGAGCAGGGCCGCCGCGCGGCGCTCGCCAAGCTCCTGCCGATGCAGCGCTCCGACTTCGTCGCGCTGTTCGAGATCATGGCCGGCCTGCCGGTGACGATCCGCCTGCTCGACCCGCCGCTGCACGAGTTCATCCCGCACGGCGAGGACGAGATCGCTGAGGTGGCGGCGGCGATGGGCGTGCCGGCCGACCGGCTGAAGGAGCGCGCCGAGGCGCTGCACGAGTTCAACCCGATGCTCGGCCACCGCGGCTGTCGCCTCGCCATCTCCTATCCGGAGATCGCCGAGATGCAGGCGCGCGCCATCTTCGAAGCGGCGATCGAGGCGGCCGAGAAGACCGGCGCCCCGGTCGAGCCCGAGGTGATGGTGCCGCTGGTCGGCCTGAAGGCCGAGCTCGACCTCGTCAAGGCGACGATCGACGCCACCGCCAGGGCGGTCGAGAAGGAGACCGGCAAGACACTGGTCTATTCCGTCGGCACCATGGTCGAGCTGCCGCGCGCAGCACTCCGCGCCGCCGAGATCGCCGAGGCGGCGGAGTTCTTCTCCTTCGGCACCAACGATCTGACGCAGACCACCTTCGGCATCTCGCGCGACGACGCCGCGAGCTTCCTCGGCGCCTACCAGACGAAGGGCATCATCGAGCGCGACCCGTTCGTGACCCTCGACATCGACGGCGTCGGCGAACTCGTCAAGATCGCCGCCGAGCGCGGTCGCACGACCCGGCCCGACATCAAGCTCGGCATCTGCGGCGAGCACGGCGGCGACCCGGCCTCGATCACCTTCTGCGAGACGGTCGGCCTCGACTACGTCTCCTGCTCGCCCTTCCGCGTGCCGATCGCCCGCCTCTCGGCCGCCCAGGCGGCGCTGAAGGCAAAGGGCTGAGACAGGGCTCGGATCCGGGAGAGACGCGCGGTCGTCGCCCCAAACTCGACGCGAACCCTCCCCCCTCGCGGGGGAGGGTAGGGAGGGGGG
>JAESGX010000217.1_pt1 | contig 36185 bp, 22 predicted proteins | sample 9269801 | NCBI WGS metagenome assembly JAESGX01 (sample SAMN16773122, study PRJNA677054) | algae metagenome | isolation source: Pleurocapsa minor GSE-CHR-MK-17-07R and co-occurring heterotrophs from wet... | place: USA: Lower Calf Creek Falls, Grand Staircase Escalante National Monument, UT ... | reverse complement strand
GCTGGCGTATAGGTATAGGTGCCGTCCGGATTGATGGTCACCGTGCCATGGGCCGGTGATGTTGCGCCCGGGCCATAGGTCAATGCATCGCCATCAATATCGGTCGCAGCTGGCAAGGTGCCGCTGACGGACTGATCTTCCGGAACGACGACCGTGCCGCCGCTCATGACCGGCGCATCGTTCACGGGCGTCACCGTGACGGTGATGCTGCGTTCGATGGTGACCGTGCCGTCCGTGACCGTGAAGCTGAACGTGTCCGAACCGGTGAAGTTGGCAGCTGGCGTGTAGCTGTAGCTGCCATCGGCGTTGATGGTCACTGAGCCGTTGCTGGGCGCAACCGCGCCGGGGCCGTAGGTCAGCGCATCGCCATCGAGGTCGGTTGCCACCGGCAGGGTGCCATTGAACACGGCATCCTCAGCCGTGGTCAGCGTGCCGCCAGTAGCGACGGGCGCGTCGTTCACCGGGGTCACTGTGACCGTGATGGTCCGCTCGATGGTCACCGTGCCGTCCGTCACGGTGAAGCTGAACGTATCCGTGCCGGTGAAGTTGGCGGCTGGCGTATAGGTATAGGTGCCGTCCGGATTGATGGTCACCGTGCCATGGGCCGGTGATGTTGCGCCCGGGCCATAGGTCAATGCATCGCCATCAATATCGGTCGCAGCTGGCAAGGTGCCGCTGAACGCCGCATCTTCTGCCGTAGTGAGTGAACCACCCGTTGACGTAGGTGCGTCATTGACCGGCGTGACGCTCACCGCGACTGTGGCGTTTGATGTCAGGCCGGAGCTGTCGATGACCGTATAGGTGATCGTATCCGGTCCGTTGAAATCGGGACCTGGCATGTAGGTCAGGACACCGCCAGCCCCGATCGTGACTGTTCCATTTGTCGCACTGGCGCTGGTGACGGTGAGCACGTCGCCATCGACGTCGATGTCGTTTGCCAGAACTGTGACGCCGACCGAGGCATCCTCAGCGACAGCAGCAACATCATTCACGGCCGCCGGAGCATCATTCACGGGTGTGATCGCGAATGTGAAGACGTCGCTCGTCGAGGCCGCACCGTCGGTCGCAGTCACCCGGATGTTCAAGGTACCGTTGAAATTGAGTGGCGGCGTGCCGGTGAACTGGCCGGTGGCCGACGAGAAGCTGAGCCAGCCCGGCAAGGGCGAATTGTCGGCCAGCGTCGCGTTGAGCGTGACATTCGGGCTTTCGACATCCGCGAACATACCGGATGGCAGCGCAAACGAGAACGGCGCATCCTCCGGGGAGGTCTGGTCGGACATTGGAGTAACAAGGATCGGCGCGTCGTTGACTGCGTTCACGGTCATGTTGATCGTGCCGGTTCCGTACCCATCCAGTTGGTCGAAGACCGTATATGTGAAGCTCGATGGGCCGAAAAAGTTCGGATTCGGCGTGAATGTCAGACGACCATCCGCGCCAAGCGAGACGACCCCGCCGTTGACCGACACGGGCGAGCCGACCGCAATCGGCGTGCCTTCGACCTCGACGATGAAAAGCGGGTTCAGCTCCGGGTCGGTGTCATTGCTGCGCGGATCAAAGGTGATGCCTGTGTCTTCCGCTGTGATTACGGCATCGTTGACGGCCGTCGGCGCATCGTTGACGCCCGGAACTGTGATCGTCAGCGTCGCGGAAGCTGTGCCGCCATTGCCGTCCGAGATCGCGTAGACCAGCTGTGTGGTCGCATAAACGCCCGGTGCAAGGCTGCTGAACTCGCCATTGGGATCGAACGTGTAGGTGCCGTTCGGAGCGATTGCGAAAAGCCCCCCCATGCTGCCAGCCACCATCGTGCTCGGCCCTACAACCGGTGTTCCGTTACCATTGGTGACGGTCAGGACATTACCTTCCTCGTCCGCATCGTTGGCAAGAACCGTTCCGCTCACAGTGTCGAGCGGGTCGGTCGAGTTCGCGTCATTGCGTGCAATCGGCGCGTCATTAATCGGGTTCACGGTGATGGTGAACGTGCGTTCGACGAGCGACTGTCCGTCCGACACGGTGAAGGTGAAGCTGTCCGTGCCGAAGAAGTTCGCATTCGGAGAATAGCTGAAGGTGCCGTCTGGGTTGATCGAGAGCGACCCGTTAATCGGCGGCGTGCCTCCCAGCGCGTAAGTCAGTGTTGCGCTGTCGATGTCGCTGCCAGCCGGAAGTGTCGCGTTCAGCGCCGTGTCCTCGTTCGTCGAGCCGGTGCCATCGGCAGAAATGGGCGCGTCGTTGACTGGGGTCACCGTCACGCTGATCGTGCGCTCGATGGTCACCACGCCGTCATTCACCGTGTAAGTGAAGCTGTCGTTGCCGAAGAAATTGGCGTTGGGTGTATAGGTGTAGGCACCGTTAGCCGCGATGGTGACCGAGCCGTAGGCAGGCGCTACTGCACCTGCGGCATAGGTCAATCCATCTCCATCGACATCGCTCGAAATTGGAAGGGTGCTCGTGAAGGCATTGTCCTCGAGCGTTGTCAGCGACCCGTTGGCTGCGACCGGAGCGTCGTTCTCTGGTGAGATCGTCAGCACAAAGCTGTTGGAGGCAGACGATGTCCCGTCGGATGCCGTAACGTGGACGTTGATCGCGCCATTGTAGTTCAGTGGCGGCGTGCCGGAGAATTGGCCGGTGATGGGATCGAACGTCAGCCATGCCGGGAGCGGCAATCCGCCTGCCAGCGTGGCAGACAGTGTCAGCGTCGGACTTTCGATGTCGGTAAAGGTCCCAGCTGCAACGTTGAAATTGACCGAACCATCCTCCTGGAACGTGCGGTCTGGGAGGGGTATTGCAACGACCGGCGCATCATTCACAGCCGTGATGGTCACTGGGATCGTGACGCTGGCAAAACCGCCCGCACCATCCGAAATCTGCACAGTGAAGCTGTCGGCCCCGTTTGCATTCGGGCCAGGTGTGTAGGTGTAGGTCCCATCTGGATTGATCGCGACAGTACCGAAGGCAGGTGCCGTCGTCATGGTGAAAGTTGGCGTGCCACCATCGATATCGGTGACGGTGATCTGGCCATTGACGGCTGTATCTTCCGCCGTGCTGATGGCCGGTGCATTCGCGGTTGGTGCGTCGTTGACGGGGGTGACGGCCAGCCTGATCGTGTTCGGCGACGTATCGGTGTCCTGCCCACTACTGGCCGTGCCGCCATTGTCGGTGACGCGGAACGTGAAGGTCGCGACATTGGCACCATTGGCATCGGACGGAGGTGTCCACGTCAGATTGGCGATGTCGGCGAATAGTACGATCTGGCCCGCCGCGACCGCCACCCCGGACAGATGCAAGGTGCCTACGCCGGGCAGCGACAAGATCGCGACGCTGGCGAAAGCGTTGGCCGGATTGTCGGCAGCGTCAGAGAAGCCGAAATCCGTATCGGCAAAGGTGTAGACCGTGTCCTCATTGGTCGTCATCGTGCGGTCCGCGCCAGCCGGTGCATCATTCACCGGGGTGATTGTGAGGCGGAAAGTGTCGGCCACGGTGAGCGTGCCGTCCGACGCGGTCACAGTGATGTCGAGAGTGCCGTTGAAGTTCAGCGGCGGTGTTCCGGAGAAGGTGCGAGTGAGGGCATCAAACATGATCCAGCCCGGCAGCGCCGAGCCACCTGCCAGCGTTGCGCTATAGGTCAGACTTGAGTCAACGTCCGTGAAAATGCCAGCCGGAACCTGATAGCTCCAGGGGGCATCCTCGGCGCTGGACTGGTCCGGTATTGGCGTCGTCAGAACTGGCGCGTCGCTGATAGCGGTCACCGTGATGGTGCGGTTGTCGCTGTCGGTGAGCGTGCCGCCCGTGCCGGTGTTGCCACCATCGCTGGTCAACATGGTGAGCGTGACTGGCCCGTTCATGTCCGAAACCGGTGTGAACACCGGCGCTGCGCCAGAGGCCAGATATGCGCTGATATCGGCCAGCGTCCCGATCAGGGTCAGTGCGCCCGTGCCGGAGCCGGACACCGTCACACCGCTGCCGCTGGTCGCGGTGAGCAATCCGCTATTGACCGAGAGGGAGGTCGACATCGTGCCGGTCGCTGCGTCCACATCGGCAATCGATAGCCCGGTCAGAACAACGCTTACGTCTTCGCTCGTCGTCCAGCCGGACACCGGCGCGGTGTTCACCGGCGCGTCGTTTACGGCAGTCACTGTAAGCAGTGCTGTCGCCGTTGCCGTGCCGCCATTGCCGTCCGCGACCGTGTAGGTAAACGATGGCGTGCCGTTGAAGTTGGTCGCAGGCGCGAAGGTCAGCCGCCCGTCGGCCAGAAGCGTTACCGTGCCGCCGGTCACAGCTATCGGTATGCCGATCGCGAGCGCCGTGCTGTTCACATGCGTGACGGTGAGCGCATCACCGTCGATATCGCTGTCGTTGGCACGCACATCGAAGGTGATGGCCGTGTCTTCATTGGTGGTGACGCTGTCATCAAGCGCAACCGGTACGTCGTTGGCCGCAATCACATTGACGGTCGTGGTGGCGACAGCCGTGCCGCCGTTGCCATCGCTGATGCCGTAGGTGAAGCTTGCTGTTGCAAAACTGTTCAGTGTGGGCGCGAAAGACAGCCATCCGTCCGCCTGAAGCGTGACAGAACCGCCGGTGACAGTGACGCTGCCGCCGACCGCGATGGCTGTTCCGTTGACGGTCGTGACTGTTAGCGTGTCACCATCGAGATCGCTGTCGTTGGCGCGCACGTCGATGAGGACGGCGATGTCTTCCTGTGTGGTTGCGCCATCATCGACAGCGACTGGCGCATCGTTCACCGATGTCACGGTCACGGTGATCGTGCGCTCGACACTGATCCCGCCATCCGTGACCACATAGGTGAAGCTGTCAGGGCCGTGGTAGTTGGCGGCGGGCATATAGGTGTAAGTGCCGTCGACGTTGATGGTGACAGTGCCATGCGCTGGCAATGTTGCGCCGGCAGCATAGGTCAGCCCATCGCCATCGACATCGGTCGCGGCCGGCAGAGCGCCGGAGAATGCAGTGTCTTCTGCTGTGCTCAACACGCCATCGGCGGCGACAGGTGCATCATTCACCGGGGTGATGGTGAGGCGGAAGGTATCATGGACATCAAGCGTGCCGTCCGACGCGGTCACAGTGATGTCGAGAGCGCCGTTGAAGTTCAGCGGCGGCGTGCCGGAGAAGGTGCGGGTGTTCGGATCAAACGTGATCCAGCCGGGGAGGAGCGAGCCGCCCGCCAGTGTGGCGCTGTAGGTCAAAATTGAATCGACATCGGTGAAGCTGCCAGCCGGGACCTGATAGCTCCAGGGTGCGTCCTCGGCGCTGGACTGGTCCGGGATCGGCGTCGCCAAGACCGGCGCGTCGTTCACAGCCGTCACCGTGATAGTGCGGTTGTCGCTGTCACTCAGCGTGCCGCCTGTGCCGGTGTTGCCACCGTCGCTGGTCAACATGGTGAGCGTGACCGGCCCATTCATGTCCGGAACGGGCGTGAACACCGGCGCTGCGCCGGACGCCAGATAGGCATTGATGTCGACCAGCGTGCCTGTCAGCACCAGCGCACCCGTGCCGGACCCAGAAACCGTCACACCGCTGCCGCTGGTCGCGGTGAGCAAGCCGCTATTAACCGAGAGGGAGGCCGACATCGTGCCGGTGGTGGCATCCACATCGGCAATCGACAGACCCGTCAACGTGAGCGCCGTATCCTCGTTCGTCGTCCAGCCTGCCACAGGCGCGGTATTCACAGGCGCGTCATTCACAGCGGTCACACCAAACGTGATCGTGTTCGCACTCTGATCGGTATTCTGGCCGCCGTTAGCTGTGCCGCCATTGTCACGTACCTGGAAGGTCAACGACGCGATGCCTGCGCCGTTGGTGTTCAGATCAGGCGTCCAAGTCAGGTTGCCGATGTTGGCCGCGGTGATCACATCACCGGCGGTGACTGGAGTACCCGATAGGCGCAAGGTGCCCGTCGTCGGCAACGTCGTGATGACAACACCGAGCAGCGCATTGGTTGGGCTGTCATTGGCATCTGTGAAACCAAAATCAGCTGCTGTGAATGTGTAGGCCGCGTCCTCTGCCGTCGTGATCGTCTTGTCGGCACCCGCCGGAGCGTCATTCACCGATGTCACGGTGACCACGACCGTCGCGCTCGACGTGCCGCCGTTTCCGTCAGAGATCGCGTAAGTGATCGTTTCTGAGCCGGTGAAATTGGCATTCGGCGTGTAGCGTAGCGTGCCATCGCCGAGGATCACGACCGTGCCGTTGCTGGCGCTGGCCGAGGTGACCGTGAGCGCATCGCCATCGATGTCCGTATCGTTGCCGAGCACGGTCACTATGACGGCTGTGTCTTCCAGCGTTGTGGCAGCGTCAATGACCGCAACCGGAGCGTCATTCACCGGCGTCACAGTGACGGTCACCACCGCTTCGGAGAAGCCGCCCTGACCATCTGTGATGCGGTAGCGGAAACTGTCCGTACCGTTGAAGTTGGTGTTCGGCGTGTATGTGAAGCTGCCATTACTGTTGAGCACCAGCGTGCCGTTGGCGGGTGCGACTACCGGGGTCGTGATCACGCTGAGGGCGTCGCCGTCCGGATCGCTGTCATTGGCCAAGAGGTTGCCGCCGACAGAACCGTCTTCAGCCACGCTGACAGCGTCGTTCAGCGCCGTCGGAGCCGGGTTCGTCACGGTCCAGCTAAAACTCTGCTGGGTCGTGACACTTGCGCTGTCGGTTGCCGTGATCGTGACAGAGTAAACCCCGCCTGCGCCGCCCTGCGAAGCCGTATTTGGCAGTGTTCCCGTGATCTTGCCGGTTGTCGTGTTGATCGACAGGCCCGGTGGCAGACCGGTCGCGCTGAAGGTCAACGCATCTGGAGCGACATCCGCCGTGTCGACATCGGCAAAGGACGGCCCGGCCTCGAAGCTGATGACCGCACCATCGACGTTGGCGCGCGACATGATCGGTGCCGAAGTCGGCGCATCGTTCACCGCGGTGACTGTGATGGCCACGTTGGCGGTCGCAAACCCGCCATTGCCGTCTGTGATCGTGTAGACGATCGTGTCTGTACCATTGAAATGGACGTTCGGCGTGTAGGTGATCGCGCCGCCAACACCGATCGACACGGTTCCGTTACCGGCGCTGGCGTTGAAGATGCTCAGCGTGTCGCCATCCGGATCAGTGTCATTACCGATCAGGTTGATCGTGCGGCCCGTGTCCTCGGCAGTCGTGAAGCTATCGTTCGTTGCGGTTGGGGCCGGGTTGGTCACCGTCCAGGTGAAAGTGCGCTGCGTTGTGGCATTGCCGCTGTCGGTTGCCGTCACGGTCACGGAGTAGCTGCCGGTTCCGGTTGTGCCGGAGGCGTTGCGGTCGATCGTCCCGGAAATCACGCCTGTGGCGGCATTGATGGTCAGACCGGATGGCAGGCCAGCGGCGCTGAAGCTCAAGGTGTCAGGCGCCGGATCGCTGCGGTCAATGTCGTCAAAGTACGGCCCGACAGCGACGCTCACGCTCTGGTTGTCGAGGCTCGCGGCGTTCGGCAAGGCCGTCGATGACGGTGTATCGTTCACCGGCGTGACCGTGATGGTCAGGACGCCGGTGCCGAAGTCGCCATCGGCATCCTGCACCTTGTAGGTGATCGTGTCCGTGCCGTTGAAATTGGCGTTGGGTGTGTATGTGATCTCGCCGGTCGCCGCGTTGATCGTGACAGTGCCATTGGAGGCGGTTGCGCTGCCCGGCGTATCGACCAACACAAACGCGTCGCCATCCGGATCGCTGTCGTTCGCCAGGACATTGACCGTCACCGGCCCGCTGTCTTCCGCAATGGTGCGGTAGTCCGGCCCGGCGACCGGAGCGAGGTTCTTGATGTTCCAGGAGAAGGTGCTGTCGACAAACAGGCCGCCCCGGTCGGTGGCGCGCACAGTCACCGAATAGGGCGATGTGTCAGATGCGTTGTTCGCGAGCGTGCCCGTGATTACGCCGGTCGCCGGGTCAATCGTCAGGCCGGCCGGCAGGCCAGTCGCCGAATAGACCAGAAAGTCGCGCGAGCCAGGTGCGACGTTCGGGTCACTCACGTCCACATCGGTGAAAAAGCTCGCGACACCGATGGCGATGGCCTGACCGTCGGTGTTGTCGAGCAGCACAATGCCCGAAGTCAACGGCGCATCGTTCACGGGCGTCACGGTGACGGTCACGGTGGCGCTCGAAGTGCCGCCATTGCCGTCGGAGATGGTGTAGTTGATCGTGTCGGAACCGTTGTAGTCCGTATTCGGCGTATACGTGATGGTGCCATTGCCATTGATGACGACGATACCGTTGCCGGCGCTGGCGGAGGTGATCGTCAATGTGTCGCCGTCAGGGTCAGTATCATTGACGCGCGGGTCGATGATGACCGCAGTATCCTCGAGCGTGGTCACGCTGTCATTCACGGCTGTCGGCGTCGGGTTGGTGACCTGCCAGGTGAAGGTCTGCGAGATGACCCCACCATTGCCGTCGTCGCCGGTCACCTCCACGTTGAAGGTACGGTTGCCAGTGACGCCCGAGGCTCCCGGTGCGATTGTACCCGTGATCAGCCCTGTTGCGGGGTTGATGATGAGCCCATTCGGCAGGCCAGTCGCACTGAATGTCAGCGGGTCATTGTCGACGTCGTTGAAGAACGGCGCGATGTTGAAGGTAATTGGCTCGCCATCCTGATTGACGTTGTTGCCGATGGGCGACACGGTCGGCAGGTCGTTCGCGCCGCTTACCAACACGGTGATGGTCGCAGTATCGAAACCGCCCTGTCCGTCCGAGAGCGTGTAGGTCACCGTGGTCGAGCGGCTCTGGCCGGTCGGTACATCGACGAAATCGCTGCCGGGTGCAAAGGTGACGCTGCCTGCAGCCGTGATCGTGAAGCTGCCGCCGTTCGAGCCTTCGATGGCGACACCGACGCCGCCCGCTACCCCGTTCACCGCCGTGACACTGACGCTATCGCCGTCCGGGTCGATATCAGCACCGGAACCATTGTTGGCTAGAACAGAAGCGATGAAGCCCGCACTCTGCGTCGCCACATAGTCATCGTTTCGCGCGTCCGGGGCCGGGTTCGTCACTGTCCACGAGAAATTGCGCGCGGTGATGCCGCCATTGCCATCGGTTGAGGTGATGGTTGTCGCGTACACACCGCCAGCGCCGCCCTGCGAAGCGTTGCTGGTCAGAATGCCTGTGATCAGCCCGGTTGCGGCATCGATGCTGAGGCCGGGCGGTAGGGCTGTCGCGCTATAACCGAGCGTATCGCCATCGACATCACTGAAAGCGCTGCCGACATTCACCGATACCGCCTCACCATCGAGGCCACTGCGCGCTGGCAATGTTCCGGCGGCAGGCGCATCATTGACCGGCGAAACGGTAATGGAAACTGTGGCCGTCGATGTGGCACCATCAGCATCGACCAGCCGGTAGGTAAAGCTGTCCGAGCCGTGGAAATTAGTGTTCGGTATGTAGGTGAAGGTACCGTTGGCATTCAGTGTCAGCGAACCGTTCGTCGGCCCGACCACAGGGGTGGTCTGGATCGTAAGGCTATCGCCATCAACATCGCTGTCATTGCCGAGCACGGATGCCAGCAGCGGCGTGTCCTCGTTGATCGTAAAGCTGTCGGCCATGGCTGTCGGAGCCGGGTTTGTGACAGTCCAGTCGAAATTTCGGTTGGTGACGCCACCATTTCCGTCACTGGCGGTGACCGTGACAGAGTAGACGCCGCCGGTACCGCCCTGCGAGGCGCTGCTGGCGATCGTGCCGGAGATCACGCCCGTGGCCGCATTGATCGACAAGCCCGCCGGTAGGCCAATGGTTGAGTACGTCAGCGTATCGCCGTCCACATCTGTGAAAGCGGCGTTCAAGCTTGGTGCCGATCCGTCCGCGTCTGTCTGGTTCGCGATCACTGCGCGTGTGGGCGCGTCGTTGACCGGCAACACGTTCAACCGGAACACATCAGTGGCTGTCAGCGTGCCGTCGGAGGCCATGACCTGCAGATCGATGAAACCGTTGAAGTTAAGCGGTGGCGTACCGCTGAAAGTCCGACTGATGGCATCGAAGCTGAGCCAGGTCGGCAAGGCTGCGCCGCCCGCAAGTTGGGCGGTGTAGGTGAGCAACGAGTCCGGATCAGTGAACGTTCCGACTGGGACCTGATAGCTCCAGGCCGTGTCTTCGTTAACCGACCGATCAGGGATCGCGACCGCCACCACGGGCGCATCGTTGACCGGTGTGACCGTGATGGTCGTCGAAGCGGTGTTTGAATTCGCATCGCCATCGTTGACCACGACCGTGACATTGCGCGGCGTGACCGGTGGGTTGTCGGAGGTGCTGGAGAAGCCAACCTGCGTCAGCGCGGTCTGATAGGTGGCGCGCGTGGCCGATCCGCTGAGGTTCACGGTAATCTGGCCGGGCACGGATGTGTCGATCGTCGCCGTGATGCCGGATGGCAGCGAGCCGATGATCGACAGCACATCACCAACTTGCGCATTCGTCAGGACGACGCGCGCCGTTTCCAGTGTGACGTCGTCGATGTCGAGGATGCGGTCCCCGGTGCTGGAGATCGGAACAGGTGCCGCGTTCTCTGTGTAGCTGGTCGCGTGGTTCGTGACGCGCACGAAAGCTGAGTCGACGTGGCCATAATCTCCGAGCGTGATGCGGTAGGTGTAGGTGCCGGCGGCGAGCGTGACCGCGCCGGACGTGGAAAGCCAGAGCTCGTCACCAAAGCTCTTGGTGAGTGCTGCGCTGGTGGTCGCAACGACGGTTCCGCCCGAGTTCAGGATCTCGACGGTTGCGGTGGGTGCAGTGAATGCGCCAGAGCCGGATTCGCGATTGGCGAAATCTGCACCGAATAGGACTGTGTTGGTGGCACTCAGCGTAAAGGCCTGGAACAGCGTGCCTGCACCCATGACATCCACATACTGGTTGCCCGATATAGCAAGATCGGGTCCCGAGCTGTAGCCCGTGCCATCGACCTTGATCGGATTGATAGTCGTGTTCGACGTCCATCCGGCCCAGGTGGTTGACTGCAGGTTGTTGGCGTTGACATTCGGCACGGTCGGCGAGTCGAAATCGCCATTGACCAGCAGGTTCGCGCCATCTGCGAGGCTCAGCGTCGGCGCGTCGTTCACCGCTGTGACGTTGAACGTGATCGTGTTGGGTGTTGGGTCTGTGTTCTGCCCGCCATTGGCGGTGCCGCCATTGTCGGTCACCTGGAAGGTCAGTGAGCCGAGACCCGCGCCGTTGGTATTCGGCAGCGGGGTAAAGGTCAGGTTGCCGATGTTTGCGGCGGTAATGACCTGCCCAGCCGTGATCTCGACGCCCGAGAGCCTCACTATGCCAGTGGTCGGCAGCGTCGTGATCGTCACGCTTTGCAGCGTGTTGGCGGAGCTGTCATTCGGATCGGTGAACCCGAAATCGTTGGCCGCAAACGTGAACGCCGTATCTTCGTTCGTGGTTACTGTGCGGTTTGTGCCAGCAGGCGCGTCGTTCACGGCAGTGACGCCGAGCGTGATCGTGTTGGGCGACTGGTCTGTCACCAGCCCGCCATTGGCGAGGCTGCCATTGTCCGTAACCAGGAACGTGAAGGACGAGAGCGATGCACCGGTGGCGTTGGCAGGCGGTGTCCAGGTCAGATTGGGGATGTTCGCCGCCGTGATCACCTGAGTGGCGGAGACTGCAGCACCAGAAAGGCGAAGCGTCCCGGCACCCGGAAGCGTCGTGATCGTCACACTCGCGAAGGTGTTGGCGGGACTGTCGTTGACATCGCTGAAACCGAAATCGGTCGCCGCGAACGTGTAGGCCGTGTCCTCCAGCGTGGTCACGGTCCTGTCGGTGCCGGCCGGCGCATCGCTGACTGCCGTGACGTTGAAGCTGATCGTATTGGCGCTCTGATCGGTACTTTGGCCGCCATTGGCGGTGCCGCCATCATCCGTCACCTGGAAGCTGAACGCGGGCAGTGCGCTGCCGTTGCTGTTTGCCGCAGGCGTCCAGGTCAGGTTGGCGATATTGGCCGCCGTGATCACTTGGCCTGCAATCACCGTCGCGCCGGAAAGGCGGAGCGTTCCCGCAGCCTGAATCGCCGTGATGGTCACGCTCTGGAGGGCGTTGGCGGGGGTGTCGCTGGCGTCGGAGAAGCCAAAGTCGCTTGCTGAGAAGGTGTGGGACACATCCTCAAGGATGGTTATCGCCCGGTCGGTGCCGGCAGGCGCATCGTTCAGCGCTGTCACCGTGATCGTGCGCACTTCCACATCCGTCAGCGCACCGCCGGTGCCGGTATTGCCGCCATCATTGGTGGTCATCGTCAGCGTGACAGAGCCGGACGAGTTGCTGGCAGGGGTGAACGCTGGTGCGGAGCCCGAGGCGAGGTACGCGTTGATGTTCGCGAGCGTGCCAGTCAGTGTCAGCGAGCCTGTCCCCGATCCGCCGACCGTGACAGAGCCGCCGGCCGATGCCGTGATCGTGCCGGCATTGACACCAAGCGTGACCGTGATCAGGCCCGATGCAGCATCGACATCGCTAACCGACAAGCCGGTCAGGGCAAGCGGCGCATCTTCGTTCACCGCGTAGCTCACCGGCAGCGTGTTCACTGGCGCATCGTTGACGGCCACGACCTGAATGGTGTGGTTCAAGGTGTTCGAATTCCCATCACCATCGTTAACCTCGATTGTAATCGCCCGGTTAGTCGTGTCAGGGTTCTCGCTCGTTGAAGCAAAGGTGATCTGGCGGATGGCCGCCGCATAAGATGTAGACGATGCAGCACCCGACAGCGTGACGGTTTGCACGCCCGCATTGTCCACGATCGCCGCCGTGATGCCAGCTGGCAGTGTGCCGGAAATGGCTAGCACATCGCCAGCCAGCGAGTTCGTCAACGTGACAACGGCGCTCTCGATATTGCTGTCGTCATAGTCCCACACCGACAACGTGGAAGGTGCGATGGCAACGGCAGTGCCATTCTCGGTGAACGGCGTCGTGAACGGTGCGCCCGTCGTTGCCGTGATGGTCGCGTTCATTGCGTCGGCGCCGGGGCCATCGACGTTGGTCAGTGTTATCGTATTTTGTCCGTTGACGAAATCAGGCGGCGTGATCGTCCCACCGCGCAGCATCATGCGTGTCAGTGTGGTGTCTGTGGTCGTCAGCGTTGCCCACAGCTCGACGTTGCCTTCCGTCAGGATGATCTGGACACGCGGCAGGCCGTTGATGTTGGCGACCCATGGGCTGGCAAGGTTGCCCGTGCCATTGAGCGCCGATACGAGCAAAGCTTCGCTGGCCGCGGCGAGATTGGCGAGTTCGATCTGGAGGATGCCAGGGTTGAAAACCGGTGTGCCGTTGACCGCAAGACGGACCGAGTTGTCGACTGTCGCGATGTCGATCACGACGCGCGTTGTCGCCGGATCAACCCCGGCGGGAATGTCGAGAAAGCGTGGATAGGCAAGATCACCGGTGAGATTGCCGTTCACCAGCGCGCCGGATTGCTCGCCCGGATCGAACACACCATTGCTATTGGCATCAAGGTAAATCGGAGAGCCGTTGCTCACGACAGGCAGATCGTTGAGCGGCGTGACGTTGATCGTCGATGTCGCCACCAGTGATGCCGCGCCATCGTTCATTTGCACATTGATGGTGCGGGCAACCGTACCCGGATTCTCGGTCAGATTGTTGAACCGCACACTGTCGATGGCGGCCTGATATTGCGCCAACGTCGCAGCACCAGTCAGGGTGATGGTGACAGTGCCGCCCGTGCTGGTGGTGACGACCCCGATGCCGGTGGCAGGCGCGCTCGTCAGGAAGATCGTGTCGCCGATCTGCGCATTGGTCAGCGTAATCGTGGCGGAGTTGATCGTGCCGCTGTCGATGTCGGTGAGGGACGAACCGGTGGCTGAAGTGATGCGCACGGCACCGGCATTCTCGACATACGTCCCAGTGTAACCCGTACCCGCCGCGCCGGGATCAAGATCGATCACTGGCGCGTCGTTCACGGCCGAAACTGTGATGGTGCGGGTGTCGCTGTCCGTCAGCATACCGCCTGAGCCGGTATTGCCGCCGTCGCTAGTCAGCATGGTGAGCGTCACCGGGCCGTTCATGTTGGTCGCAGGCGCGAACACAGGCGCGGCTGCCGACGCGAGATAGGTGTTGAGGTTGGCAAGGGTGCCTGACAGAGTGATGCTGGCGCTGCCTGAGCTCGTGACGGTGACGCCGCCGCCGGTGGTCGCGGTGATCAGGCCAGACGTGACTGACAGCTGGACTGACATTGTGCCAGCCGCCGCATCTACATCGGCGATCTGCAGACCGTTGAGCTGGCGTGTGGTGTCTTCTGGAGTTGTCCAGCCAGCGGCTGGCAGCGTGTTCACCGGCGCATCGTTGACGGGATTGACCGTCAACACGAATACATCGGTGACGGTCGCGCCCGCATTGTCCGTTGCTGTAACCTGCAGGTTGAAGGTGCCAGTGACATTGGCTGGCGGCGTGCCGGAAAACGTTCGGGTTCCGGCATTGAAGGTCAGCCAGGTCGGTAGCGCTGTGCCGCCTTGCGTGGCAGCCGTGTAGGTCAAAGTGTTCGTCGTGTCCGGATCGGAGAAGCTGGCGGCGGGAACGACATAGCTCCACAGCGTATCCTCGTTGACTGCCTGGTCGGGGATCGGCGTGGCCACGACTGGCGTGTCGTTCGCGCCGGTAACGACGATAGTGATCGTTGCGCGTGACACGCCCGGCGCGAGACTCAAGCCTTCCGCGTCGCGCACATCATATGTGAAGGTCTCGGTAACGGTCTGGCCGGCAGCCAGATAGTTGTATGCACCGTTCTGGTTGAATACGAACGCGCCGGTCTGCTGCATGACCAGCGCGGCACCATTCGGCAGTGTCGTCATGAGGCCGCCTGCGGGCACGACCGTGCCATTGACAGCGTTGACGCGCAGCGCGGTGTTCGCGTCCTGAGCGTCGCTGTCGCTGCCCGAACCCGTGTTGTCGGAGATGACATTGCCCGAGCCGGCCGTATCTTCGGTGACGCCGTAGTTGTTGGCTGTCGCGGTCGGGGCGAGGTTAAAAGTGAAATCATCTATGCCAATGCCTTGATTGGCAGGATTTGTTGTGCCGCCGACATCACCAGCAATGTGTCTAATGGTAACGGACGTAACACCGCCCGCAAATGTGAAGGCCGCGTTACCGGTGGCGTTTGTTACGTTAGCACCTCGGGTAGAGGCAACACCGGTGGTGGAATTGTACTGGACGTTGCTGCCCAAGACCACGGAGGTTGCATTGATCGTGCCGCTGTTGCCCTTCACCTCAATCTGATCGTTGAAGCCGGAGGTGATCAACCCGTCGATGTCGATGATTGAGAAGTTCAGGCCATAAACTGTCTGGTTGAACGACACGGTAACTGTGTTGAAGACAGTGCCATTGTCGACGTTCCCATCGAAAGTCGAATTGATGACGCCGACGAAGCCGTTGTTGGTTCCGGCTGGCTGCAACTGGAGTGTATCACCAGCAGCGCGAGCCCCGCTCTCTGTGCCCGTGACGCCAACTGTCACACCTGAGACAATCGCCGTGATCGGTGTCGCCGACAGGTTCTGGTTCGTCGTCCCGAAGGTACTTGCGAAATTCACCGTGGAAACGGCCAGCGTGTGTTCCCACGCGATCTGTGCATCGGCGCTCAGCACAACCGATGTCTGCAACGAGCCCCCGAAGCTTCGTTCCAGCGTCCAGTTTGCACCGGCGGCGTCTATACCCGTCTTGTCGGTGGACGCAGCCACATCCGCGCCGGTCAAGCTGCCAATCAGGCGCGCTGTTTTCTCGCCGTCCGGACCCGCTGCGAAATCACAACCATAGACAAGGATGTCGGCATCCGCCGACAGCGCCCGGCCGATCGTCGCGAGATCATCAGCATGACGCCCCGCCATGGAGTCGGCATCCAGAACACCGGACCCGAGCAGCAATTGCCCCTGCCCACCATGCGAAATCAGATGGATTGCCGAAATGTCCTGCCGCCCGGCCAGCACATCTGCGATCTGGCTAACTCCATCGCGGTCCGCATCCAGCAGCACAATCTCGATACCCGGCCCGATGCCCGCAATGATCTGCCCGGCATCCGGAACGCGCGCATCGATGAACACAATTTGTGCCCCGGATGTTTCGGCGGGAACCGCAGACGCCGCTAGCACAAGCGCAGCCGCGTCTGTGATTGCAGCTGCGTTAAACCGCTCCTCCGCCGCATTCTGGTCCGCATCGGGTTGGCCAAGTGTGTACTCACGGGGATCAGCCTGCGCGTCGATCGTTTCGCGCATGGCACCATCGAAGGCGATCCGCTGTTCGAGAGCGTGCATGGTGGAAGCTGCAGTCGCCGAACCCAGGTCGGGCACAGGAGCGCCTGCAGCAGCACCCGTTTGCTTTTTACGCTTCATTGCCATGTCAACCACCGCCGCCCGACCATCCACACATCTCGAGTGGTAAGCTCAGCTGGTAAGCGTATGATTAATTCTCGGTCATCTATGGAAACAACTTGGTGGTTTCAGAACGAGACACACGGGCATAACGTGCCGCTTTGGGCTCAGGCCTCATTGATCACAATCAGAATGCGACGGCTGAACCGCCCCGGGTTTGCCGGAGGCTGTTTCGTTTGAGTCACGCCGCCAGCTTCCGCTCGTCGAGCATGGCGTAGTATCGTTCCTCGGCTTCGGCCGGCGGGATGTTGCCGATGGGCTCCAGCAGCCGGCGATTGTTGAACCAGTCCACCCACTCCAGCGTAGCGAACTCGACGGCTTCGAAGTTCCTCCATGGCCCGCGCCGATGGATGACCTCTGCTTTGTAGAGGCCGTTGATCGTCTCGGCGAGAGCGTTGTCGTAGCTGTCGCCGACGCTGCCGACGGAAGGCTCCACTCCCGCTTCCGCCAGCCGCTCCGTGTAGCGGATGCTGACGTACTGGGATCCGCGATCGGAATGGTGGACCAGTCCGCCACGACGCACAGGCCGCCGTTCGTGCAGGGCCTGCTCCAGCGCATCGAGAACGAAGCTGGCGTGGGCTGTCCGGCTTGCTCGCCAGCCGACGATGCGGCGGGCGTAGACGTCGATGACGAAGGCCACATAGACGAACCCGGTCCAGGTGCTGACGTAGGTGAAGTCGGAGACCCACAGCACGTTCGGCGCCGGCGCATGGAAGACCCGGTTCACATGGTCCAGCGGGCATGGCGCCGCCTTGTCCTGAATGGTCGTTCGCACGGGCTTGCCGCGGATCACGCCCTGTAGGCCGAGATCGGCCATCAGGCGCTCCACCGTGCAGCGCGCCACGCCGAAGCCCTCGCGCAGCATCTGTCGCCAGACCTTGCGCACCCCGTAGACCTCGAAGTTCGCGGCGAAGACGCGAGCGACATCGGGCTTCAACGCCATATCCTGCCTCGCTCGCGCCGACAGCTTCGCCGGATCAGCACGCTTGGCGACATGTGCGTGATAGGTCGAAGGGGCGATCGGCAGAACCTTGCAGATCGGCTCGACCCCATAGACCTGGCGGTGATCGTCGATGAAGGCGATCATCGCTTGAATGGGCGGTCGAGCTCCGCCTGTGCGAAATACGCCGACGCCTTCTTCAGGATCTCGTTGGCCTGGCGAAGCTCGCGGTTCTCGCGCTCCAGCGCCTTTAGCTTTGCCGCCATGTCCGTGGTCACGCCGGGCTTGCGCCCGCTGTCACGCTCGGCTCTGCCAAGCCAATGGTGCAGCGTCTGCGCCGTGCAGCCGATCTTTGAGGAGACTGAAACAATGGCGGCCCAGCGCGACGGATGCTCCGTCTCGTGATCCAACACCATCCGCACCGCCCGCGTGCGCACCTCGGGAGAAAACTTGTTCGTCGTCTTGCCTGTCATGGCTCCACCTTCTCAGGAGTTGGAGCCTCCGGCAAACCCGGGGCGGTTCACATCCTTCTCAGGAGTTGAGCCCTCCGGCAAACCCAGTGCGGTTCACAGCCAACTGAACGATAATCGTGAGCTTGGCCGACATTGGGTCGTATAGTTCAAGACGGTGGAGCCGAATTGCGCTTTAACAGGTCGACAAAAGCGAGAGGACTCATCAATTTTGGTGCAGCCATTCAACTCAGATTCTTATCTGAAGTTCTTGAATCACCATCGACAAACCGTCGAACCCATTGCGCGTATTCACTGAAGCCAACGTGGTGTAGATGCCTGCTCCTTTAAGAAGTGGCTTCGACTTCAACTATTAAGCATTTTTTGTGGCTAACCAAGTTGATGTGTAGGCATCAATTGATCGAACATTCAAGAATGCGGCCATGCTCCGCTTCGGTGACAATAAGCGTGCTTTCCCGTGCAGGATCGAAGCAGCAATTGGTCGGTCGCATGCCCAGCGTCGTGATATGGCCTGCTGGTTGGCCATCGATGGTTATCCGCCGAATCTCGCCTTGACCAAAGATTGCGACATACAGCAAACCATCAGGCCCGACCGCCATGCCATCAGGCCCGACGGGACCACCGACTTCAACCCAGGGATGCGGGTCGATCCAGCGGCATTGCTTGCTGTCCCAATCGCCGATCAACAGGCGCTGCTGGTATGTCTCGGCGATGACCAAGCGTCCATCAGGCAGGAAGGCAAGACCGTTGGCGAAGTAGAGGTTGTCGGCGATCCGCCGCAGCGAGCCATCAGCAGACAGGCAGCAGACGTAGCCGAGCGGTGCCGTGCGCCCGTCATTGGGGCAGGTAAAGGCCAGATTACCCTTGGCGTCAAAGGCAAGATCATTTGGTTTGCCGAGAGGTGCGCTGTCGATATGCGATACAATGGTGACTGTTTTGCCCGTGGCGGGATCTAGCCTGCGGATCGAGCAGTCGCCCTGGTCGCAGAACCACAGTTTCCCATCCGGTCCGAGCGCAGCGCCGTTCGGACGGCCCCCTGTCGGCAGATGGCCTGTCGCGTCATTGCGTCGCCAGCCAAACCGGCCGCCTTCGATCTCGACCCACCAGAGCGTCCCATCGGGCGTGAACACCGGACCTTCGGGAAACTTCAGGCCGGACGCGAGGACCTCCCAGTCCGCGGTCATGGACCGTGGCCGCCTTGAAGCCTGCGCCATGCCTCCGCAACCTCCGTCAGCGCGGACTTTGGTTTCTGACGATCCTTCACGGCCGCGTGCAGCCTGCCAGCAGAAAAATTCTGGAAGTCGTGGAACCCGGGAAAGTTGGGCCGCACGTAGGCGTGGTCGGCGCTATCCAGCAGGTGGCCGAAGAACCCGTTGGTCAGGTCGTCATTGCGCCGATCGACCCATCCCGCCCTCTGCGCAGGCTGGCCTCCGCATGAGACATAGATCGATGATTGAATGTCAGAGGATGCCAGCCACGCGGCATGAAGCGCTGCCTCCGCCTTGGAACGGCTTGCACCGGACACGCCAATGCCGGAGCCGCCCAGAATTGCGCCGCGACCATGGCCTTTGCCATTGGGGAGCGGATGAAAGGAGAGGCGGTTCCGTCCATAGCCGCGCAGACCATAGGTCGAATAGCCATAGGTCAGGGGCACAAAGGCGATCTCGTCTGTGTTCGCCATCCGGTTGAGCAATGCGACGGGGTAAGCTTCAAGGCACCAGGGCTCGACCTCGGCAGCGAGTTCGGTGAGGTTGGCCAAGACGCTCTCGGCGATCACCGAATCAAACGCGGTACCGTCGGTGCGCCGAAAGGGCTGATCACCGCTGTTGGCGCACAGGCTCAGGAAGGCGCCCCAGACGCCGGTGGGCCGGAAAGGCATGGCGACCTTGCCGGTGCGCCGAGCGAGATCAATGGTCGCCGGGAGATCGGCTGGCAAGCTTTCACCCATGCGCTCCAGGAGATCCATCCGCGCTGCGGCGGAATGGGTTGCGACATCAAGGGGCAGCGCTGCCTGCTGCTCGTTGAATGAGAAGGCATCGAACAGTGGGCTCACCGTGCCGGAGCGGCAGGCCTCCAGCGATTGGGGACCGAGCAAGCTGCCAAGATCGCAAACCCATCGCTTCTCCAGTGCCTCACCAGCGAACGGATAGTCGAAGACGAACAGGTCGTACTGATCGAGATACCGTTCGAGCGGCTCTTCGCCAAAGGACCAGAGCGATCGCGAGGTCCAGGTCACGCGCTGGTCGGGATGGAAGTCCTCCCAGACCCGGCCGAGCGCGGCGAGCGGCGCGAACCCGCGCGTATGTCCCCAAGTCAGGCCGCGCAGTTCGATCATGGTTTGAGAGCCTTCGCCTTGCGCACTGCGGCAATCGTTGCCTTGAGATAGCCAATGGTGAAGGCGCGGGCGGCAAATCCTCCCATGGGATGATTGTACGGTGTCTTGGAGGCGGAAAGCTCCGTGCGCCATTCCACATCCATTTCGATCTGCGGCACGTGGCCCGGGATCATCACCCCGTTAAAGCCGACATCATCCAGCGCCTTGATCAGCGCAATTGGATCGTAGTCGGCGTCATCGACGAAGCTCTCGGTGAAGGCCGGAACCGTGCCCCGCGTCGCCTGGAAGTGGACGTAATGGAGCTTGCCCTGCGGGCCGAAGTGATGGATCGCATCGATCAGATCGGCACCCATCGCTCCCCAGTTGCCGAGGCAGAAGGTCAACCCATGCGCATCGCTGGGATGAATGGCCAGCGCCTTCTCGATATTGGCGCGCGAGTGCATCAGGCAAGGCAAGCCGCCCAGCCGCTCAACCGGCGGATCGTTCGGATGGATCGACAGCTTGACGCCCTCGGCTTCGGCAGCAGGCAAAACCTGGCGAATGAAGTAGGCGTAATTGTCCCAGAACTCATCCTCGCTGTACTCCCGGTCGGCGATCAACGGGGCGTTGTCCATCAGCTTCAGATCGAAGGCGGTCGCCTTGGCGCCGCCACGGATGCGGTTGGCATAGGTCGAGCGCCAGACGCCGTTGATCATCCAGTTGTAACCAAGATAGGGAATGCCCGCGCGGCCGACGGCCTGGATGATGCGCTTGTAGGCCTCGATCTGCTGGTCGCGTCCGTCCTTGCCAAGCACGATCTTGTCATAGAAATGCGCCGAGACACTTTCCACCGCGTTGACACGTAACCCATTAGACTCGCAAAGCGTCCTCACGGCCATCAGTTCCTTGAAACTGACAGCGTCGGGCGTTGGAAAGGTTGTCGCCCACAGGATCGTGTCGTCGATCCCGATCTGCGTCATGAAGCGCAGGCGATCTTCGGTGGGCGGCCAGAATGTCGCCATCGCGGTGCGCATGGGCAGGCTGGCCCAGTCATGGCGTGGTGGAATGTGTGTGTAAGCAGTCATGTGAAATCCTCAGGTGATCGGAATGCGGTTGGCCTGCATCAGGCCTTTCATAAAGCCCACGGTGAAGATCATGCCGTTGGCCTCGTAGCCGACGTTGATGCCTTGGACAGGGCCATCGTGGCGGGGGTCGCCATCCATGGCAGGCGCGTGGTCGGGACGGATTGGCCCGTCGAACGCAATTGCGCGGTAGGCCTCAAAGCAGGCCGCCATGTCCGTGTCGCCATCATCGGGGAAGCTCTCGGAGAAGTCATTGGCGGTGCCGCGCACGTCGCGGATATGGACGAAGAAGATCTTCTTCATCGCGCCAAAGCAGCGGATGAGCGCGGGAACATCCTCCCCCATCGTGCGAAAGCTGCCTTGGCAGAACGTAAGCCCGACGGCGGGGCTGTCTGCGATCTCGAGCGCCCTGATCATTGCCTCGGAGCTGGTCAGTACACGGCCGATGCCGCGCAGTGAGGGCACGGGCGGATCATCTGGATGCAGCCCCATGCGCACGCCTGCCTTCTCTGCAATGGGCGCGACGGCGCGGATGAAGTAGCTGTAGTTCTCCCAGACCTGTTCCTGGCTGATAGTGCCTGTTTCGCTGAGCCCATGCGCTTCCGCCTCGCTGGACGAGAACGACGTTACCAACGCTCCGCCGCGCGTCGGTACCGCGGTCCTGGTGCGGTGCCAGCCGATGCCGACCATGAAGTTGAGGCAGATCAGCGGAATGCCGACCTGTCCCATATTGGCGAGCATAGCCTTGTAGCGCTCGACGTCTTCGTCCCGCCCCGGAAGCCCCAGCTTGATCCGGCCCATGTCGAACTGGTCGCCTTCCAGCCCCACGATCTCGAAGCCTTGTTCGCGGTAGGTTGCGACCGACAGGCGCAGACTATCGACGTCCCATGGCGGTGTGCGACCGGTCAACTCAGGCGCGAGTTTGGCAATCACGGCAGTAATGCCCATCTGACGCGCGAGGACCCAGCGACGATCAGGTTTGGGCGGAAGAAGCATACACAAGCGCATCAGCTCACACTCCGCATAAAAACCCACGGACGGGCGGCGTGTTGCGCGAGGGCACACGCAGCGGACATGGGCAGGATGCCAATCACTGGGGCTTTATCCCAAGCTCGCGAATGAGAGCGCCCATGCGCGCCAGTTCCCGCAAGTAGAACTGCTTGAATTCAGCGGTCGAAGCAGATGGCGCAGGTTCGAGGCCGGCTTCCTGCAGCCGCCTGATGACATCTGGCTGGCGGACGATGGAGGTGGTTTCTGCGAACAACCTATCAACAATGACTTGTGGTGTGCCGGAGCGAACCATCAAGCCATGCCAGCTCCGGAAGTCCACCTCTGGACCAAAGCCTTGCTCCCGGGTCGTAGGCACTTCAGGAAGATAAGGCGTGCGCGCGGCTTGCATGACGGCAAGAACACGCATGCTGCCCTTCTCGATATGGCCTTTGATAGTCCCATCCACGGGCGTGAATGTGCCATCGACGCTGTTGGACAGCATGTCGGTGAGGATCGGCGCTGTGCCGCGATAAGGTACCATGCGGAACTCAGTTCCCGCCGCTCGACCAAAAATGTTTGCCGCAAGGAACCCCGATGTTCCGTGCCCGCCATGGCCTAGCGTAATGTCCGAGGGCTGCCGGCGGGCGTGATCAACGAACTCCTTGAGTGTCCGCCACGGGCGATGCGCGCTGATGATCAGCACGACCGGGACAGAGCTGATCTGCGTCACCATCGTCACGTCCTGGAGCGGATCATAGCCCACATCCATCAGCGCAGGGTTCGTCGACATCGTGATAGGCGCCAAACCGATCGTATAGCCGTCAGCAGGCGCGCGAAGTATTCCCTGCGTCGCGATGTTGAAGGATGCGCCAGGACGATTTTCCGTAATCACCGGTTTTCCAAGGCGTGCTGCCAGCGATTCCCCGACAATACGGGCAACGAAGTCGATGGTGCTTCCCGGTGCTGCACCATTGATGAAGGTGATCGTCCGGCTTGGCCAGATATCAGTCTGCGATAAAGATGCCTTGCTCCAAAGCAGGCTGAAACCGGAAATGGCACCAATGCGCAGAATTTCTCGACGAGATACCGTCATTTGTTCCTCCCTTGAAGCTATCGTGAGTTATTGTTGCTGGCTCACCCCGAACAGGAATTTGGGCCCGATTGGCTCAGTCACAGATGCATGCCTCCATCGACGAGAAGGCGCACGCCGGTGATGTAGCGACCCGCATCGGAGCACAGCAGCAGCGCGGCACCGTTACAGTCCTCAGGCGTTCCGAAGTAGCCTGTCGGCACCTTGCTTCTGACTGCGTCACGATACGACGGCTCGGAGAGCACGGTCGCATTGCGGTCGGTTTCGATCACACCTGGCGCTAGCGTGTTGCAGGTCACGCCATGGGGCGCGAGCTGACGGGCAAGATTTCGCATCATGCTGCTCTGCGCAGCCTTAAGGGCCGCATAGATCAGCATCTTCGGATGCTCTTTCACCTCCTGCACGCTACCGATGGCGAGCACCCTGCCCCAGCCGCGTGCGACCATGCCGGGCGTGAAGGCGGCGATCAGGCTGCGGGTCGCGTCGAGATTGACCGCGACCTGGCGGTCAAAGCCCGCATCCGTGACCTTGTCCCAATCCTCGCGGACCTCGATAGAGGCGTTGAGGACAAGAACATCGATATGTCCAAAAGCTGAGATTACCTCTTTGCGCAGCCGCTCCACGTCTGGCCTGTTGGCCAGATCCGCCGCGAACCCGGCTGCGCCGTTGCCCGCCTCTGTAGCGGCAGAGGACAAGGCATCCGAATGAGCCGCGCCATGAAATGCGATCCTTGCGCCAGCCTCCGCCAGCGCCAGACCAATCGCACGGCCAATCCCGCGGCTCGAGCCGGTCACGAGGACGGTCCGACCTTTTAGGGAGAACATGCTGTCGATCATGTCATATCTCTTTGAAATACGGACGGAAACAGTGATGGATGCCAGACCCGGGTGCGGGGCAAAGCATCAGAAATACCCGCCCTTGTCGGTGATCTCCTGCATGCTTTCGCCGTCGGCCACCCATTTGAAGATCTTCTTTTCATTGGCGAGGATCTCCTCGGCGCGCTCAAGCACGGCCACAGCTATTTTGCGCGGAACCACGATCACGCCGTCGATGTCGCCGAGCACGATGTCGCCGGGACGCACCAGCACTGAGCCGAACTTGATCGGCTGCTGGTAGTGGGAGATCAGGCAGCGGCCAAGCGAGCCGTTGGGGCTGCGGTATTTGTAGTAGATCGGAAAGTCCTTTTCGAGAATCTGGTTGGTGTCGCGGATGCCACCGTCGATGACAGCGGCACGGATGCCTCGGCCGATAGCTGTGGCAGTCATGACTCCGCCCCAGGCGGTTGAGTCCATATCGCCGGAGGTGTCCCAGACCACGAAACTGTCCCGGCCCATCTCCTCGAGCATCTGGGTGCGGAAGGTGAGTTCACCTGTGATCTTGGTGTTGGGAGCACTCTTCACAGTGAAGGCGATTCCGGCCACGGTCTTTTCTGGACGCAGCGGCTGCAGATATCCGGGCAAGGTCTGATCGAGCAGGCAGTGCTCGCGCAGCACATCGCTGACCGCCCCTGTGTAAAGCGCTTCATAGCGCTTGAGCAGCTCATCGTTCGGGATCGTGAGGTCAATGATCTCGACGACTTCCCGGTCAGCGATGAGATTCTCCAGCTTCATCATCCGCGCCTCGCGCTGCAAGGCGCCGGTGTCGGTTCCGTTGGCGTGGCCTGTCATCGTGTGCTCTCCTGTTTCATTTAGTTAGGTGGATCAGCCCTTGACCGCGCCAGATGTCATGCCGGCGGCGATGTGGCGTTGCAGGGCGAAGGTGGCGATCAGGACTGGCGTCAACGCGATTGTCGATGCGGCCATGATCTGCGGCCACTCGATGCCGGTGTCGCCGACGAACTCGGCGATAATGGTGGGCAGCGTGCGTGCGTTGCGGCTGGTGAGCGTCAGCGCGAACAGGAATTCGTTCCATGCCCCGACGAAGACGAAGACGCTTGTGGCAGCGACCCCCGGCGCGATCAGCGGCAGCGTGATCATGGTCACGGCCTGCCAGCGCGAGGCGCCATCGACCATGGCGCATTGTTCCAGCTCTTCGGGAATGGCGTCGAAGTAGCCCTTCAGCATCCAGACCGCGAGCGGCAGGTTGAGCGCCACATAGGCGACGATCAGCGATATGGCGCGGTCATGAACCCCAAGCCACTGCACATTGAGGAAGATCGGCGTCACCAGCGCGACCGGCGGAAACAATCGCGTGACCAGCATGCCGAACAGGATCGCGTTGGCGCCAGCGAACTTGAAGCGCGAGATGGCATAGGCGGCGAGCAAGCCGATGCTGAGGCAAATCACCAGCGTGATGGAACTGATCAGCAGGCTGTTGCCGAGACCATGTAAAAAGCCAGACTTGGCCAGTACGGTGGAGTAGGCGTCCAGAGTTGGCGTGAAGATATATTTTGGCGGCAAACTCAGCGCCTCGCGCTGCGTCTTCAGCGAAATCAGGACCATCCAGACAATCGGAAATAGCGTCAGGCTGGCGGCTGCGCCGCCAATGATGGTGAGGGTGGCGCGAAGCCAGAGCGGCGTTTCCATCACGCAGCCTCTTTGGCATACAGGGTGCGGATCAGGACAAGCGCCAGTCCCGCGCTCAGGATGAGAAGGATGATGGACAGCGCCGCCGCCTGCGCAACATCGAAAACCTCGAAGGCCGATTTGTAGAGCAGGATCGAGATCGTTTCCGTTGCCCCGTTCGGCCCGCCGCGGGTCAACACCCAGACCTCGTCGAACAATCGGATGGCGAACACCACGCGAAAAAGCAGCGCCACCAGGATGGCGGGTTTCAGCATTGGCAACGTGATGTACCAGAGCCGCTGTCGATACGTCGCGCCATCGACCAGCGCCGCCTCGAACGGCTCCTTCGGCAGCATCTGCAGCGCGCCCAGCAGGATGAGGAACACGAAGGACGTGTTGTGCCAGACTTCCGTGACAAGGATCGCGAAGAACGCCGTCAAGGCTCCCGAGAGCCAGACCACCGGACCAATGCCAAGATAACCGACATAGTGGTTGATCACGCCGAACTCGCCATGCCACATCAGCCGGAAGACCAGCGCGATGACCAGCGGCGTTGCCATGATTGGCGCAATCAGAAGCGTCCGGATCAGGCGCTGTCCCCAGATGGCCTCGTTGACGACGAGCGCCAGAAAGAGGCCGAGCAGGAACTCGAGCGTCACGGCGACAGCCGTCAGCAGCAACGTGACCCTGAGCGCATGCCAGAAACGAGCATCACCGAGAACCTCACCGAAGGTGGTGAGCCCGACGAACGCCTTTGGCGCGTCGCTCTCCATCAGGTTCCAAACATGGAGCGAGGCGAAGAGGTTAAACCCGATCGGGTACAGGACCACGACCGCCAGCACGATCAGGGCCGGCGCGACAAGCAGGTAGGGCAAAAGGCTATCGCTGCGCGTCATGCGCGGAATGCTCCGGATCAAGTGACGAGAGAAGGCCGCGCATCAGCGCGGCCTTGATCGTTCAGCCCAACAGTCTGTTGACTTCGGTCTCAGCTGTCGCGAGCGCGTCCCTGGGAGAGACCGTTCCGGCGAGCGCCGCGCCCAACTGACGTGACAGCGCGTCATATACGCGCGGTAGTTGCGGGGCGTTGGGCATGATCTTAGCAAACGGAAGTGCTTCGCCCAAGGCCTGTGCAATGGGCACGGCAGCGGCAAACTCAGGATCTTTGGCAACCGAGATGCGGCTCACAGGATTACCCTTGTTCATGGCCATCCATTTCTGCTGCGGCGCATCGGTCAGGAAGCGGATGAACTCCCAGGCCATTTCCTTCTTCGCGGACGATCCGTTGATCATCATGCCCCAGCCCCTAGCTGGGTAAGCGAGGTTGACGCCATCATTGCGCAAGGGTGCTGCGAAACCGATTGTTTCAGCGACCTGCGATGTCTTCACATCCTTGAAGCGGGGCCAATAGGCCGAGAACAGGATGCTCATGGCCGCTTTCTGCTGGGCCACGGCGTTGATCGCATCATCGAAGCCGTAGCCGACGACCCCTGGATTCACCATGCCTTCGACAATCATGCGGCGGCGTGCTTCCAGGGCTTGCACACCGGCGGGCGTGTTGAGGGCCGCCTTCTTCCAGTCGGGCGGTGCGAGGAGATCGGCGCCCAGCGAGGCCGCCATCTCGTACCAGTCCAGCACCGCGACCTGGCCTTGCGCTCCCTGGTAAACGGCCCCTGACACACCATCTTTCGTCAGCACTTTGGCGGCTGCAACAAACTGGTCAAGCGTCTTGGGAACCGCGACACCTGCGGCTTTCAGCAGGTCGGTCCTGTAATATAGCAGGCTCACCGAAATCCGCTGTGGGATGCCCATGACCGGACCGTCGGCGGTTTGCGGCACCCTGAACTGTTGCACCATGCCGGGCGCAAAATCCGCCATGCCGCCCGGCGGGGGTGATGCCTTTATGAATGCGTCGAGCGGTTCACAGAAGCGCGCGACATTGGTGGTCCAGAACGCGTCCGCCATGCTCATGACGTCAAAGGCGGAACTGCGTGAGATGAGTTCCTGCTGAATGCGCTGGCCCAGCGCCTCGGTCGGGAACGTGACAGCCTCGACCTTGATGCCGCTCTGCGCCTCGAAGCGCTTGAGCATCTCGCCATCACCGGTGGCGCCGAGAATGGCCGGGTGCGTCACCCAGAATATGGTTTTCGCCTGCGCACGAAGCACGGCAGGCGTCGCGATGACACTGCCTGCGGCAAGCCCAAGCGCGGAAAACTGGCGGCGACTGATCATGATGTCCTCCCTCAAGAACGATGTTGACTTGTTCTTATTTGAACTGCTAGTTCTTATATGAAAGATAAACTTGTTAACTGCCCTTCGTCAACCCTGGGATTTGAATGACCGAGCACCGCATTCCTGCCATCGACCGGGCCGTCGATCTTCTCGACGTGCTGGCAAACTTCTCCCCCGCATCGATCAAGGAGATCTGTGATCGCGGAAAGCTCGCGCGATCTACTGTGTACCGAACCCTCAACACGCTGGAGGCGCACAACCTTGTGCGGCGCGAGGAAGGCGGCGGCTATGTCCTGGGTCCACGGCTTCTCAAGCTGGCGAGATCCGTACCGCAGGGATCGGATATCGTCTCGATCGGGCGCCCGGTACTGGAGCGCCTCGCAGCATCGCTCGGCAGTGCCGCAAAGCTGAGCATCGTGGATGGTGCTGAAGCGCTTGTGGTTGCGGTCGCAGAAAGCCCGGGGGCCTATTCCATTACAACGCAAGTGGGCCGACGTTTCCCGCTACATGCAGGCGCTGCCAGCAAGCTGCTGCTCGCTTACCTGCCGGAAGCCCGCCGCACCGGCATCCTGGGCTCCAGGCTGAGCCAGATCACGCCGCGAACTGTCACAGATCCCGCAGTTTTGTCGGCAATGCTGACCCAAATCAGGATGAACGGCTTTGCGGAAGATTCTGGTGAGTATGTCGAAGGCGTGCGTGCGTTCGCAGCGCCCGTAACTGACAGTTTCGGCGCATGCATCGCGGCTGTCAGTGTTCCCTTCGTCGAGACGGCTGATCCGACTCGTGCAGACACCATAGGTCAGGCCGTCATCAAGGCTGCAAAGGAACTTTCCACGGCAGCAGGCGCTTGAGGTCGACAACTTGAACATGAGCAGCACAGGCGTGATCGCTGGATGGGGAGCACTCACTCCGCCGCCGTTTTCACCGCCTCACGCGTCGCGAGCAGCCTGTCGACCAGCTCGCGGGTCGCAGCCTCTGCAGCGGTGACCGACGCGCGCCAGCGTTCGTCCTTGAATTCCTGGTATTCGATCGCGATGGTATGGATATCCTTACGTGCCACGCCCAAGTAATGCGCACACGCTTCAATGGCGTATTGCCTCATGGAGCAATGTTACTTTCTGAGGGTCGCCTTGACAGTTGTGGATGGACCTTTAGCGTGCCTGCCGCTTCTCGAATGATGGGTACGCCCGGGGGTGGCGGGAAGTGCCCATGACTCGCAGCGTCGCCCTCGGTCCCTGGCACCTGCACTGCAGGCAGCGCGCTTTGCAGCAATTCGCTTGCGGTGATTTTGCTGGCTGTCTTGCGTCTGAGTGACCGGAGCAGACGCTGCACGATGCTGTGTTGTGGTGGACCGAACTGTTCAGGCACGCGTTCCGCCAAGCGTCCGACGATGGCCAGTGCCGTGATGCGAGGTTCAGCCGACAGCCAGGCTTCGATATCAGCGAGGTACGGGTCGAGCCTTGAGGGCATCTTCATGCGTGTTGGATAAGGCTTGCGAATAGACCGATGGATGATGCGCTGCTCGCCCAGGTGCATGGCAGTGCCAAGCCCTTCTGCCAACGCTGCAGTCAGCGATACATCTGTGGCAATGGCAGGAGTCGTGATGACGGGCGTCGCACCAACAGGTTCCGCAACCATGCTGACTGATGCGATCTTGCCGGCGCGGGCATCCACACGTGCGCCAAGTTCGGCTTGTGCATCTCTCATCAGCGCCAGCAAGGCCACAGGATCAAGCGTGCGGTATACCTCCCGCAACTTGGCTTTGACCGTCTCGTCCAGCTTCGGGTGCGCCAGTGCACGCGCATAGGGCGTGGCCGGTGTATGATAGCGCTTGATCACCTTCGCGCCCTCGCGCCGTTTTTCCTTCAGCTTGAACGATGGCTGGAAGAAGTTGGTGTGCAGGCGAGATGCGGCATAGAGGCGAGCCAATATCCGCGCGGCATCTGCGCCTTCGAAGCGGCCATAGCCAATCAGGCGGCGAACGATGGCACCGTTCTTCTGTTCGACAAATGCCTGATCGTTCTTTTTGTAGGCGCGTGAGCGCGTCACCTCGATGTTCTGGCCTCGACACCATGGCACGACGACTTCATTCATGAACGCGCTGTCGTTATCGAAGTCAGCTCCGCGAAGCGTCCATGGGAACAGGCTCTGTGCTTACTCCATCGCCTGCACAACCAGGCCACTCTCGCGTGTCAGCAATGGCAGGCATTCGGTCCAGCCGGTTGCCACATCGACCATCGTCAGCGTCTGGATGAACGAGCCTGCCGTCGATGTGCCACCATGGGCGACCATGTCGATCTCACAGAAGCCGGGTACAGGATCGTTCCAGTCATTGAATGTCCTGACTGGCACTTCGCGGCGCACGGCAGACGAAAACCCGACGCGGCGGCGTTTACCGCCAGCGGCTGCAACTCTCGTTTCGACCAGCAGCCGGTCGATGGTTGACGCGCTCACCGATAAGATAAGCGGACAATCGCGGCGTTGTGGCCGGATGACATGAAGTCTGCGTGCTGCTACAAAATTAAGATGGATACGTTCAGCCGCCTGATCCGGTCTGCACTGTTCGCCGTCACTCTGGCTTATGTGCTGGCGCTGGCGGGAATGGCGGGCGCGCGCGTCATGTCGGCCCATGTCGGTGAGGTGCATGCGTTCGCGGCGCTGAAAGTGATCTGCTCCGAGCACGGCCTTGCTGCACCAGTAGGAGGGCCTGTCGATAACAATCACAGTCACAGCGACTGCCCGTGCGGGCCTGGCTGCGCTTTCAAAACATTTGGCTCAACAGCGCGCCACTCAGTCACCCTGGTCTGGTCGCCGGCTGACGCCACCAGCGTTTTCTATGCGACCACAAGCTTTTTGCCGGTCGGCTCTCGCGCCCCGCCTGACCTGACCGCACGGGGGCCACCCATCCTGATCTGACGCAATCCGTTCGGCTGAAGGGGCAATCATGCCCCGTGCGGCCATGCTTGTCCTTTCAGATCAGGATTCATATCATGTTGACTAACACTCTGCGCCCGGCGCTGGCCGCGGCTTTTCTCCTCGGCGCTTCGGCGTGTCCGCCTTTATTGGCGCAAACCCCGGCAGCACAGTCCGCCGCAACCTCCGTCACTCTCGATCATCTCATGCTCGTCGTCGGTCGCGAGCAGGCCGGCGTCTATGAGGTCGCCACCGGCCGTGAGGTCTCCCGCATCGTCATGACCGGAACCAGTCTCGACACCATGGCGCTCACGAATGGCGTCGCGCTCTTCAACAACACTGGCGGCAATGTCGTGATCGCGGTCGATCTCAAGAACGGCCAGGAGGTTGTACGAATCCCGGCCTCTTCGATGGGGGCCACGCGGCCTGTGCACAGCTATCTATCGCCCGTCATGGGAGGGCGGCAATACTACGTCGTGCTCAATGACGGCACCGAAGCGAACACGCCAGTCGGGGAGGTGCCAAAGGATTCCTCACTCACGCTGATCGATGTCGTGCCGAGTTCACCGACCTACCTAAAGCCCGTCGGCGAGGTCCGGCTCGGGCGCGGCCACCACAAGGTGGCGTTCTCGAATACGGGCGCCCGCATGGTCGCGTCCAATATCGGTGATTGCAAAGACGTGCTGTCGGTCTACGACTTCTCCAATCCTGCCGATATCAAGCTGGTCAAGAGCTTTGGCGCAAAGGATTTCGGCTTCGACGGCTCGACCGCGCATCGCACCTGCGAGGAGACAGGCAAGGCGGGCCTGAGGCTTGGGCCCCATGGAGTGGGTACATCAGCCGCAACCGGCGAAGCCTTCCACTTTATCACCGGCTCCGGCCAGGTCGCGTTGATCGACATCGATAGCGACGCGCCCACCATGCGCCTGATCCAGACAGCCGGCACCGGCGGTTCCACCGCGAAGGACATGCCCGGTGGCCGCTTTATCGTGGTGCCGCAGCGCACCCCGCGTGAGGCGCAGGACCGGGCCGGCGTCGTCGTCTGCCAGATCGGACAGATCGCCGTGATTGATGCGGTCGCACGCCAGTTGGTAGCGCAGACGCCGATGCTCTACGGCGATGGCGGCTGCACCACCAGCCTTGCAGGCACACCTACAGCAGCGGCCAATGCGTCCTATGTCGGATTCAACAAGGACGGCAGCCGCATGTTCGTGGCACTCGGCACGTTGGGTGGCGCACAGAACGCCAATGCCAGCGTCGATCTCACGCTGGTGTTCGACATGAGCAATCCGCGTCAACCCCGGCAGCTGGCGCCGATCAAGACCGAGGCGCGGCAAGGCAGCGATATCGTGATGGCCAATGACGGCCGGCTTGCCTTTATCCCGAACTCGCTGGCGAATACGGTTTCGGTCGTCGACACGGCGACAATGCAGGCCGTCCAGACCGTCAGGACGGTGGCCGGACCTTTCCGCCTTTCGGCATTCAGCCCGAGCGCGGGTCCGTCGAAGCCGGTTGGCCCAGCGACACCGGCGACCAACTGACTTTTCGTATGGTGGTGGCGCAGCCTGACTGTGCCGCCACCGTCCCTTTCATCACAGCAACAGCGAGACCTGCCATGCCCCGTTCTACTCTCACGTTCGCTTCTGCCGCGCTGTTGGCGCTGGCCGCAATCACCCCGGCCTTCGCCTGCGATCCGGAGGATCTCAAGGCCGAATATCGTAGCCTCTGTGCCACACCGACAGATGCGATTGCGACGCTGGTGGCGGCGTCAGCCGGCAAGCTGGCTCCCGATGAGGCGGCGCTGCTCAAAGCCAAGGCCAAGCAGGCGCAACAGATGTGCCTTGATGACAAGTACGATGACGCAATGAATCTCGCCGTGCGGGTTGCGAAGGCATTGGGTTCTGCGGAGCAAGCGGCAGGCCTGCCGCGCGAGCAGCTGACGCAAGGCACAGCCGCTAGCGCAGCAACGCAGTTGGCGCTGAAGTGATGTCCGGCTGGGCGATTACGCGCGTCACCATGCTGGGTGCCGCGCTGCTGAGTGTACCTGCGTTTGCGTCGGCGGCGGCGGCGCACGGGCCGGGGCAGCACGCCCATCCGCCAACGACTGAGCAGATCGCTGCAGGTGATCCAGGCCGCGGCGCTGAGACTTTCGGCCAAGTGTGTTCGGCCTGTCACACGATCGAGCAGGGCGCACGCCGTCGCATCGGTCCCAACCTATTCGGCGTCGTCGGCGCGCGGATCGCGCAGAAATCGAGTTATCCCTACACCCAAGCCTTCCGCGAAGCCGATATCACCTGGGATGCAGAGACACTTGCCGAGTTCCTCGCCGCACCAGCCTCCGTCGTGCCCGGCACCAAGATGGATTGGGCACTGAAGGATACGCAGGCTATCGCGGACGTCATCGCTTACATGCGCGGCTTCATGCCGAAGGGTGCGCCCAAATGAGTGATGTCCATCGGCGGCAATTGGGATTGGCCAGTCTCGCCGCGTTGCTCGCAGGCGGCTCACCATCATGGGCGCAGGGTCAAGCGGCGAGTCCCGCTGAAACACCCGCTGCGCATGATCTTGCCGCCATGCCGAGGCACTGGAACGGCAGCGAGACGATCGCATTTCTGATCTACCCCGGAATGACTGCGCTCGACATGGTCGGCCCGCATTACATGCTGACCAATCTCGTTGGCGCGACGACGCACATCGTGGCCAAGTCCCGCGAGCCAGTGCGGAGCGACACCGGGCTGGTCTTCTTGCCTGATGCCGACTTTGCCAGCTGCCCGGCCAACCTCGACATCCTGTGCGTGCCCGGTGGCACAACCGGAACGCTTGAGGCGATGAAGGACGAGGCGACGCTGCACTTCCTGAAGGATCGCGGCGAGCGCGCCCGCTTTGTCACCTCGGTCTGCACCGGCTCGCTCTTGCTCGGCGCGGCTGGGCTGCTCAAGGGCTATACCGCCACCTCGCACTGGCTGACGAAGCCCCTGCTGCCGATCTTCGGCGCGGCGATCGGCGAAGGCCGCGTCGTGCGCGACCGCAACCGCATCACTGGCGGCGGGGTGACGGCCGGCCTCGATTTCGGACTTGGGCTGCTGGGCGAACTGCGGGACCGCACGTTCGCCGAAGCTGTGCAACTGCTCGCCGAGTACGCCCCGGAGCCGCCCTTCGCCGCCGGCGACTATCGGACCGCGCCCAAGGAGCCGAAAGCGATCTTGTCCGCTATGCTGTCCGGCTTTGTCGTCGAAGCCACGCGCGAGGCCGGAGCCGCATTTGAGAAGGTCGGACGCCGCTAGCCGATGATGTTTGCGGCACTCCGTGGCGTTTTGCAGCCGGCGCTAACGGCGTAGTGGGCGCGGACCTACCGCGCTATGGCAGATCCCATCAACGATGGGTGCGACTTCCGCGAACGAAATCAACAGGCGCGACAGTTGGACGCCAACACGCCGTAGAACCGCCAGACGTCTTGCTCCAAGAGATCGAACGGCGGCTCCGCCAGCTGATCGGCTCTCAAAGCGCGTATGAATCCAAGCCTATCCAACACGGCGTTAGCGGCCAGGTTTGCCGCAAGCAAGCCGTGTGCATCGATGCGCGCAAGCCGCAATGCCGTGAAGCCATGGGCAAGCATCAGCCGTAGGGCTGCAGTGGTAAGACCGCGGCCGTGGTGAGGCGCGCCAATCCAGAACGGGAGTTTGCCGACGCCCAGCTCGCGATCCAGCTTTTTCAGGCTGGTTATCTTGATCGGTAATCCCTCCAGGATGATGGTGAAGTGCTGCGCTACGCCGTGTTCGCGCGCATCTCTGGTAGGGTTCTCCTCATTGCATCATATCACGCCCCATGCCCGATATCGCTTCCGCCCAGTGAGTTCACGCGGCAGGCTAGACCCGAGTTTGTTTAGCATCGCCTCGACCGCCTGCGGGCTGACTTCGAGCTTTTCCGCTGCCATCTGCACGGTGACCAGCGGCGAGGTCATGAACAGATCGACCAGCTCCCTCAGCCTCGAATTCCCCCTTCGTCCTTCACAACTCCGTCCCATCACCTCGCGCGCCAGGATGAGGCGCTTGAGGTCGCCATCGGCCAGCCGCGCGCTGTTGTGGATGGCCTCGATAAGCCCGGCAAGGCGGACTTGCTGAGCCAGATGAGGGCTCCAGCGGAAGCGGCCTTTTCGCATGCCTAGGCCCAGCGCCGGCAGATGGTGCACGGTGACCCCGCGCTGGCGCAGGATGGTGGCCGCCAGCGCCAAGCCCACCTCCCCGCCCCGTTCTGCCGGTTCGAGCGCAAGCCAGGCATCGACCGCAATGGCCGTGGCGAGAACAGCGGGGGCGTTCTCCGCTGCCTTGAGCGCACCGAGCCAGGCGTCGAGGCGTGCGGACGCTCCGTAGTCCGGGTCCCGCAGCCTGAGGGGGACTGTGTCAGGCAGCGGTCTTTCGAAGGTGCCGAGCAGGCGGCCTGTGTGCGCCAGAAGCGCGTCGATGGCGGCAAAGTCACCGGTTACGGCGCGCGAAGGGTCGTATGGAAGCGGCGCGTCCCCCTCGTCGTCCAGCGGCTCGAGCCCGTCAGCATCGTCGATCTCGTCGGGATATGGCCAGAGTCCGGCATCGGCGAACGGCCGTGGCATGTCCCAGGGGTGCAATTCCTGAGGACGGGCGGCAGCCTCGACGGCTCCTGCGGTCAGACCCGTTTCCTCGTCCTTGCCTTTCACCTGCTCACTTTGACCCACCACGCCGATCAGCCGGCGCAGCGCCTCCGCTGCCAGCACGGTTTCGGGCGTACGCCGCGCCAGGCTGCGGCGTTGGTTAAGGATCCGCGCCGCCCGCACCACGCCGGTTGAGGGCGCGCGGACATCCATGCCGGCATCGTGCAGCACGAGATCCTCGAGCGAGGCCAGTTCACCCGCCAGCTGCGCCAGTGCCTGCGCTTCGAACAGATGGAAGCGGGTCCGCACGCCATCGGCGAGCATGGGCTCGCTGCGCGCCAGCCGCTCATCGAGCCGCACCAGCGCAAGCGTCGCAGCCTCGACCGGTCTGGCGAGATTGGCAATCAGCGCACGCAGGGTGTTTTGGGGAATCTCGTAAGTATGTGTTTGCACGGTAGATACGCTATCATAACCAATGTAAACCGCTATTAGAATGTATCACACAGGGATGTCTAAGAGGCTATCTATCACTCACGATAAGGACACCTTATCGATAGTGATGGACAGGCCAGGCTGAATACGACAAACTGATCCCATGGACGACGGAAACCGGCTGATAATGTTGCCTCGATCGCCTGATGACGGGCGTCTACAGC
>JAESGX010000216.1_pt1 | contig 36509 bp, 33 predicted proteins | sample 9269801 | NCBI WGS metagenome assembly JAESGX01 (sample SAMN16773122, study PRJNA677054) | algae metagenome | isolation source: Pleurocapsa minor GSE-CHR-MK-17-07R and co-occurring heterotrophs from wet... | place: USA: Lower Calf Creek Falls, Grand Staircase Escalante National Monument, UT ... | reverse complement strand
CACTAACGTATTGCTACGTTCGTTCGACTTGCATGTGTTAGGCACGCCGCCAGCGTTCATCCTGAGCCAGGATCAAACTCTCCGTTTGATTGACTTCTTAGCGGTCTCTCGACTCGCTTTTGGGTTTACTGTTTTTACCTTACTGCTGGCATTTTCTTGCTGCGTAATTGCTTACGCTTCCATTTCCACTTTTCTGTTGTTAAGGTGCCGCTGTCTTTGTCTTCTGACAGCAACGCGCCCCTTTGTTTCCGCAGTGGCGCGTCTTGCCTTAAGACTATCAGTACTCACTTCCCCTTGTCAACCCTTTTTCTGAAACTTTGTGCAAACTGCTGTTAAACATGTTTGCGGGTTAATTTGGGTTATGCGACGCCTTGTTTTTTTAGCGCCGGAGTTGTTTGTACTGAATTTCACAACGAGGGAAAGTATACGAGGGACAACAAGACTTGTGAAGGGTCAGTTTTGACCAATTTTGAGGGAAGAAGCAAACCAGTTTCCGCTAAAATATGACTCACTAACACCCAAACCGCGCACAAACCTGGCTGAAATCTACACCGCAGACGACTCATCATCGCGGCGGGCTCGGCGCACCGCCGTCAGAATCAGCACCGCCGAGGCGACCAGATAGATGCCGGCAAACAGCGCCCAGGGCGAAATCAGCGGAATGTTGCCGCCCGTGCTGCTCAGCGTATACGGGTAGAAGCCGATCGTCTGCCGTTCAATCAGCACCTGCTGGCTGGTCAGCGCGGTCGTCACCGGGTTGAGCGCGTTTAAGGCGAAGCGCACGAATACCAGGATCGTCTCCAGCAGCGGCGAACTGACTGGCGCAGCCGAGGCGAACAGGCCGTTGATCAGGGCATCCAGCAGCAGCGCCCCGATGCCCGGCACCACAAACATGACGATGCCCATCAGCAGATAGGCGCGCACATTGGCCGTCGTGCTGCGCTGCATCACGGCCGAGAAGAAAATGCCCAGCGCGCCCAGGAACACGGCGGTCACCCCCAGAATGACGAACGCGAGCAGGATTTCCCCCTCGCTGACGCCGCCAAACAGAAATGCGATGCTTTGCAGCGGAATGGCAGCCAGCAGCAGCAGGAACAAATAGGCCAGCGCGCTTTCCAGCTTGCCCAGCACAAACGCGGGCGGCGAGAGCAGCGTGGTGCGCAGCAGGTCATACGTCTGCCGCTCACGCTCGCCGGTGATCGCGCCGCCGGTCAGCGCCGGGGCGATAAACAGAATCAGCAGCATCTCGATGCCCACCAGCGCGATGAACAGCGTGCGGCCAATTTCGCCGCCCACAGAGCTGCCGATGCGGTTGCCCACGTTGAAGGCGAAATAAATCAGCAGGGCAAACGCGCTCATCAGCCCCAGATATACGCTCAGCACGATGAACGCCCGCGCCCCGCGCATGCGACCGCGCAGCTCTTTCAGCGCCATCGGGTTCATGCGGTACGAGCGCAGCGAACGCCACGCGCTGACCGAGGCCGCCGCCGCGATAGCCGCCAGAATCGCGCCGAACGCGTAGCCCGTAAAGACCAGCAAGGCCAGATTCGCGGCGGCCAGCAGCGGCAGCAGCGGCAGTGTCCATGCTTCACGGGCGCGCACCCCCACCAGCACAATCAGGAAGGCAGCCAGGTTAAACAGGCTGAGCATCCCCACCAGCGGGAGTGATTCATTCGTGGGCGGACGATTGAACAGCAGCACATTCGCCAGCAGGCCGGTCTGCCCGGCAGACGCGGTCGCCAGCAGCGCGGCGATAATCATCATCACGGCGCTGGCCAATGCCCCAGCCTTCACAATCCGGCCGGACTGCCCGGTCACAAGGTCGTGCGCATCCCCTTCAGCAGACAGCGACACAGCGCTCACGTCACGATGCCTTTGGTCACGCGCATGAACATCGCTTCAAGGTCTTTGGTTTCTTCGGTGAAGCCCAGAATGGCGATACCCGCGCCGGACATCGCCTGGCTGAGCGCAGCTACGCCGTCATCATCGCCGGTGAAGTCAATGCGCACGCGGGCACGATTATTCTTCGGCTCCAGCGGCGTCACGCTGATGACGCCCTCGCGCGGGCCAATCAGCGTCTTTATCTGTTCGACCGCCGCGGCATCGGCCAGCGTGACCGTGATTTCGCGGTGCGGCGTGAGCTGGGCGCGCATGTCGTGCATATCGCCCTGCGCGATAATCTGCCCGGCCTCGACGATGCCGATGTGCGTGCAGATTTCGCTCACGTCGGCCAGGATGTGCGTCGAGAAAAAGATCGTTTTGCCCATGCGCGCCAGCTCGACCAGCAGCTCACGGATTTCCACACGGGCGCGCGGATCCAGGCCGCTGGCTGGCTCGTCCAGGATCAGCACGGACGGGTCATGCGCCAGCGTGCGCGCCAGCGACAGGCGCTGCTTCATGCCTCGGCTCAGCTTGTCCACCATGTCGTCGCGGCGATGCGTCAGGTCGACCAGCTCCAGCAGGTCCCCGATCAGCTTGCGCCGGTCGGCCTCGGCAATGTCATAACACGCGGCGAAAAAGTCGAGATATTCCCACACGCGCATATCGTCATACACGCCAAATTCGTCGGGCATATAGCCGATGGCACGGCGCACCGCACGCGGGTCGGCCGCCACCGAATGCCCGGCGACGAAGGCCTCGCCGCTGGTGGGCCGCGTGAGCGTGGTCAGCATGCGCATGGTGGTCGTTTTGCCCGCGCCATTCGGTCCCACGAAGCCATAGATTGAGCCGGCCGGCACTTCCAGCGACAGGCCATTGACCGCAGTGAATTTGCCGAACGTCTTGACGAGGTCTTTCGTCTGAATAATCAGGTCGGTCATCGTGTTCTTTCGCCTGTCAGGTCATGAACGATCAATACTTTATGCGTAGGCATCGGTCGCAAACACCACGCTGTCGGCCCGCGCAAACAGAATATCCATCTGCCAGAATGCGCCGTCCAGCGGGCGATGCATCGGCTGGATGATATCTAGCGGGCGAAACCCGTGCGTTTCCAGCAGCGCGCACAGCTCGTAAAAGCGCAGGCTGTCCGCGCTCAGTCGAAAATTATACGCCTCAATACATAATACGCTGCACGCCGCCAGCACGTTCGCTGCGCCTTCCAGAATAGGCACCTCATAGCCGTGCGTATCCAGCTTCAGCAGGTACGGCCCGGCCAGGCCAACCTGTGTGACCAGCGAGTCCAGCGCATGGACCGGCACCTCGACCAGACCGGGCTGCATGTGCTGATAGGCCACGCCGCCCAGCGCATTGGTCGCATCAAACCAGATCGTCCCGGTCCCGCGCCCCGCTGCCGTAATGGCATAGTGGCTGTTTTTGCGCGCCGCGCAGAAGAGGCGAAGCGCAGGCTCATGCGCGGGATTGGCATCGACCAGCAATTGCGCCGCGTCGGGAAAGAAACGCTCTGCCCGCGCACACCAGCGCCCGTCCGACGCGCCCACGTCGATCAGCGTCGCCACCGGAATACCATGCCGGACCAGCCGCGACAACGCACCTTCCAGCAGCAGGTCGGCCCCGTGATAGAGCGCGAAGCCTGTGCGCCCCAGCACCGAATTGACCGCCTTCACCGCACGCGTACGCCAGATGGTCATGGCTAAAACTGCCCGGTCTGCGTCACATCGATGCGGCCGATGCGCAGGTAGCCGCCAATCTCATCCGCCACCAGCCGCATTTCGATAGCATTGTGCGGACCCAGGTATGGGCCAGGATTATTGGTCGTGAAGCCGTCACGGGTGATGATGATTTCATCCCACGAAGCGGTATCGTAGTTGTAGAGCGAAATGGGCACGCGCCGCGAACCGGTATTCAGGTTGGCCAGCGTCACGCTCAGGGAATCGACTTCGCGCAGGCGGGCCGTCGGCAGCGGGGTATAGCGGAAGCTGACGATTTCGCCAGGTGACATATTCAGATCGACAGGCGTCAGGCCACCAACCCCCTGATATTCCAGCGCCGCCCAGGTGAAGCGGTCCGGCGCGATGGTGATGTCTTCGTTCTGCGGCCGGGCGACCTCGGTCTCCAGCTGGATCAGCACCAGCGTGGTGACCTGCTCGCTCCAGTCCGCCCCTGCCAGCGACAAATCCCCCTGCGGCAAATCGGCCCACGCTGCCAGATAAACCTCGTCACCGCGACCGCTGCTCTCGTACGAGTCATCGACAATCGACCACAGCATCAACTGACGGCGCCACAGGTCTTCATCTTCCGGGGACTGCGAGCGCAGGAACAGCGTCGGCTCCAGCTCATAACGCTCCGGGCCGATAATCTGCGCGACACTCTGCTCGCTGGCCGCGTTCAGCGTGGACTGGCGAAATGTGAGGAAGCTGTTGGTGCGCGTGGGAATCAGCGGCATATCTGACGCCGCGCCCTGCCCCGGCAAAACACCCTCGAACACGGCCACTTCGCCCGCCGCAATTGGCTCGGCCAGCATCATGCCCATGCCACGCGCCAGAATCACCGGGTCGCGCAGGGTGACGCTCGTCTCATTGGCGACGCTGCCGCGCATGACCATCTGCCCGGGGATTGTCGCGTCGTACTGCAAGGACGCCGCCCCCGTCACCGCCGGGCGCTCGACCATGCCCGACACCCAGAACGGGCTGACGAAGCTGGCATCGACCGAGAAATTTTCAGCAGTGGTGGTATTGGTCTGCACGATATTGGTGGCCGCGGCGGCGCTGCTGGTCAGCAGCGAACCTGCATTCTCGATGGCAGGAATCGGGCGCAGGAAATTATCCTCGCCCGTCTGCATCGAGTAGCTGGTGCGGCGCGGGGAAAAGACGCCGATGATGCCATCAGCACGCGCCCGTTCGCCCTCAGACCAGGCCTGCACGACCGTCAGCCGGTTGAGGATGGCGTCGTCGCCACGCAGCGAGTAGCCCAGCAGCCAGGCCGCTGCCGTGAACACGATGATGCTGACGGGAATCGTGACCCACGCCCACTCCAGCCGGTTGAGCCGTTTCAGCGCGAGAAAATTGGCCGGGCCGATGATGGCGATGTACAGCGCGAGAAAGCCGATCAGCGGCAGCACGTCGGGGAGCGCATCCACGCCGGGCAGGATTTCAGCGGCGCGAATCGACTGGTCGGCATTGGTGTAGCCCTGCGACCAGCCCGGCTGGGGCGCACGACTGCTTTGCAGCATCAGCCACAAGGCAGGCAGCCCATCCCACGAGCGCAGCGGCTCGGCATTCGGGTCGGCAGCGATAAAATCGACCACGCCGGCGCCCTGCTCCCTGCGCGCGACCAGCGGCAGGCTGTCCTGGTCTGCGCCCAGCGCGACCAGCACCTCAGCGTCAGCGGCCAGCGCGCCGGTCGTGACGATGATAGCGCCGCCGGACTGCAACTGTGCGTCCGACGATGCGGGCAGACGCAGCGTATCCGCCAGCGCCGCCAGCGAATCGACCGTGGTGCTGCCATCCGGCACGACCGGCAGCAGCTCCAGCAGGCCGGCGTCGGTCGCCTGCCAGTTCGCCCCGCCCGCCCCGATCAGATGGCCGCCGCCCGTCACCCATTCGCGCAGCGCGTCTTTCTGGCGCTGGTTCAGGCCGGTGGTATCCACGTCGTCAAACAGGATAACGTCGACCGAACGCAGCAGTTCGGCGCTTTCGGGCAGTTGCTCGACCGGCCAGTTGGCCTGGGCCGCGATGGTGCCGCCAAATGCCGCCTCGGTCAGGTCGATGATGCCCGTGGGCGTGTCGTTGAAAACAAGATACAGGGTATCGGCCTCGGACAGCCCGCGAATGGCGACCGTCTGCGAGGCGCGCACGATGCCCGCGTCGTCCATCAGCTCCACGCGAAGCTGGGTGGCAAAGGACTGCGGCGTAATCACCAGGGGGATGTTCTGCCGTGCGCCGCCCGCCAGCGTGATCGGCGTGCTGAAGGCATTGGGCAGGCCGTCGCCAGAGGTTTCCGGGCGCACGATAATCTGGCCGGACAGGTCATCGCCGTTATTGGCGACCTCCACCCAGACGGGCGTCCATGCACCGGGACGAAACGCGCCATCATAGCCCGCCCGCGCGGTCAGGTCGACCAGGTTGGTCTGAGCGGCGGCTGGCGCGACATTCAGGGCGCAAAGCAGCAAGAGACAGAAGACGAGGAGGTGTCGTTTGGCCATAACGATACAATATTCTGACGTATTTTCGGGATTGTAACACGTTTGCCGCGCCACTGCGCCAATCGCTGTCGGCGTAAATCCGCTATCCCGCATGCGGAAAACTGACTACACTAAGGCGTATCCATAACCATTTCTATGCGCCAGACAGGGGGCCCCATGTCACCCAATGATGATAACAGCGACTACCAGTTTGATTTCAACGACGATATGGCGGGCAGCGATGGCACGTCGCCGGTAGGCGATTCGTGGAACCGTGGTGCCAGCCAGAATCCCATCAGCGGGAGCGGCGGCGCCAGCCAGAACCCGATCAGCGGCACCAGCAACCGCAGCCAGAACCCAATTGGCGGGAGCAGCAACCGCAGCCAGAATCCGATCGGCGGCACCGGCCGCGCCACCGACCCGTTCGGTAACCCGATCAACCAGTCCAGCTATCAGGCCTATGCCTACACCGGCACGCCGATAATGGTCAATCAGCCCCCCAAAACGCGCTGGGGCTGCATCGTGTGGCTGATCATTCTGGTATCTTGCGGGCTGCCGCTGGTCATCACCGCCGCGGTCACCGTGCCGATGCTCGGCAACCTGAGCGGAGAAGGCGGCTTTCTGGAAGGCATCAATGAGCTGATCAGCCAGGTGACCGAGGGATTGTCTCCGCCCTACAGCGAAGCCGTCGTGGGAGATGCCGCCAATTTCAATCCGCTGACCGGCCTGGCGCAGGCCCAGCGCATCGCCGGGGACGGCGCGCAGTTCACCGAGTTCAGTTTCACCAACGTGCGCAGCGACGGCACCATGGACCTGACCGACCGCAATCAGAACGCCTATGCCGAATATTCCTTCCTGCGCCCGATTCCTGAACCGGCAGATGCCCCGCCCGTCGGCTCGGCGGGCAACAGCGGCGGACAGTGGTATCAGCCGATCACCGTGCGCGCCTACGAGCCGGGGCAGTTCCGTTCCCGACGCACCACCTCCAACGGCATCAGCACCTCGATCCAGTACACCAATCAGGGCATGGAGCTGAACCTCGCAGATCCCACCACGCGCCCCTCCGAGTCCGTCTCGCCGCTGCCCGTGTGCGACATGGCAGTGATGTGGGCGGAAGCGATCAGCGACTTTGACGCGCCCGCCAATGGCGTCGCCACGATTCGCTATGAAGGCGGCGAATACCAGTTTTCAATGTCCACCGGCATCAATATTCGCTTTACCGATGGCTGCAAGGTAGTTGGTCGCTAGGATTTTCGAAATAGCATCTTAACGCACGGCAGCGATGCTCCCCATTACACTGAATATAACGTAAAGGGGAGCATCATGCAGAGGCTGGACGCACCAACAACCTTAATTATCGGCGCCAACGGCAGGCTGGGCACAGCTTTTCGGCGCACATGGCCTCAGGCTTCCCCAGTCACGCGTGAAGTACTGGATATCACCGACGAAGCCGCTACGCGTGCTTACATCATGCGCGCACGGCCCACTGTCATCCTCAACTGCGCGGCACTGACCGACCAGCGAACCTGCGAACGCAATCCCGATCGGGCCCGCTCGATCAACGTGGACGGCGTGCGCCATCTGCGCGCGGCAGCCGACGCTGTCGAGGCGACCCTGGTGCATTTCAGCTGCGACCGCGCTGCCAACCCGGTCAATGTGTACGGGCGCACCAAGCTGGAGAGTGAACCGCTGGGGCATCTGACCATCCGCGCCCGCATTTACGACGGCTCGCATCCGGTCTGGTCGGCGCTGTCACGCCAGGAATCCCTGGGATTGTCGATCAAACACTGGATGAACCCGATCAGCACCACCAGCCTGGTGACGATCACCTTTGGCCTGCTGAACCGCAGCGCACGCGGCCTGATAGAAGTGGGCACCCGCTATCGGCTGAGCGAGTATGAAGTGGGGCGCGTGTGGGCCTCCGTGCTGGGGACGAATCCGGAACTCATCACGCCGGTGCAGCGGGCCAAAACCGACAGCCTGCCCACCGCCGACAGCGTGATGTCCACGCTGGGGGTGTCGCGCCACAACATCTACATCCCCACGCTGGAGGAAGATGCCGCGCTGCACCGAAGCTGGTACATCATGAATCGCGATTGAGGGAAAATTCAGGGCCATGTGCATGGCGCAAGCGCACCGCGCAGGCAAGGCGCACTCGAAACAGGTTCGTCCGGCCCTTAACGGCGAATCGCCTGGATTTCGTCACCCTCATAGGCGCGGCGCGTGGCCTCGGCCTCAGGGTCGGGATAGCCGTGCAGCAGGATCAGCTCATCCAGCGGAGCGTCATTCACCACGTCATAGCCCACCAGCAGATTGGCCAGCACGATATCCGTGACCAGCAGCATGCGCGCAAAATTCTGAAACTGCCCCTGAAGCGCCGTAAACAGCACGGCAAACACGCGCTCACGCAGCTCGGTTTCCTGAATGCCAGCGCCCGGATAGCTGACGCCCCAGTTCTGCTGATACGCGCCAATCTCGCAGATGCTGTCACGCAGATGGCACAACTGCATAATCGCAGCCTTGCGGTCCTGCGCGTCCACCAGGCGGCGGGCATCGCGATAAGGCAGATTGGGAAGCTGGCGATACAGCTCTCCCGGCGGGGTGGTTTCGATCAGTTTCTGGATGGGGAGCTGATGGATGCGCAGCCCGCTGGCCAGCGAGGTCAGGCACTGCCGGTAATACGCTGCACGTTTCGGGCGGTCGGCGCAGCGGTCATAACGCCACATCAGCGACAGATAATCCCCGAAGTCCAGGGGCAGGCGCGGCGGATCGTGCGGGGCATACATACCAAGCAGCTGGGCGATGCGTGATTGTTCAAAACGACTGGCCGTCTGCATACGAACGCTCACTTAAGTGACGAAAACTCTGCTTCAGGAGGAATAAGTCTCGGTGCGCCGGTCGCCCGGTGTCACCGCCTTATGACGGGCACGCAGCTTCCAGGTCGCAATCGCTGCCTCGCGCTGAATGCGCACATCCATCTTCGACTGACCGAGCTTGCGATCCGGAAAGTAAATCGGCACTTCCGCCACCTTGTAGCCCAGCCGACAGGTCAGATACGCCATCTCTACCTGAAATATATATCCATTTGACTGCACGCGGTCCAGATCAAGCCCGATCAGTGTGTCGCGCTTCCAGGCACGAAAGCCGCCCGTCGCGTCATTGACCGGGATGCCGAGGATGGCGCGCACATAAATCTGGTTGGCAAACATGCTCAGCAGCTTGCGATACCAGCTCCAGGCCTCGTCCACGCTGCCCCCGCGCACGTAGCGCGAGCCCAGCACCATGTCGTTGCCTTCGTTCAGCTTCGCCACAATCTGCGGCACATATTCGGGCTTGTGGCTGAAGTCACAGTCCATCTGCACAATGATATCAGCACCCATCACAATTGCCTTGCGGAAACCCGCCCGATAGGCCGGCCCCAGCCCGTTCTTGTCGGTGCGATGCAGCACATGCACCCGCCCTGGATGCTGCTGGCTCAACGCATCCGCCGCAGCGCCTGTCCCGTCTGGCGAATTGTCGTCCACCACCAGAATCTGAAGCCCCTCGACCGGCAGCGCCAGCAGGGCATCGGCCATCAGCGGCAGATTCTCAATTTCGTTATAGGTCGGCAGAACGATGGTGACATTTTGCATATGCGAACCAGGCTTCCTGTAGCGCCCTGACGGAGGGTCACTGCGTGTGAACCTCGTAGTCTAAGGTAACGCCAAAACCGTTACAAGAGCAAAAAGGTTTGCGGGAGGTTTATACAACGGGGCGCGGCCAGGGGCCCAACACACAAACCTGGCCGCGTTTGCGGGCATCTCCAGCGCGGCTCAGGCTGGCCAGACGCGCTCGAATACATCGGCATAGCGGGTGACCAGGCCTTCGCGATCCACCTGGAGGTCGGCCGAAAAGCCGCTCACCAGGCTTTCGTAGCGATAGCGGGTCGCGCCGCTGCTGGCATCCAGGCAGGTGTAGCGCTGGCGCTCACTGGAAGGCTCCAGGCCAGGCACCTCGATATAGACCACGTTAATTTCCGCGCTTTCGCCCGGCTTGATGCCCAGGCGGCGGATCGGCAGCGTGTTGGTGAAGGGAGACACGGAGATATCCACATCCATGCAGCCGCGCAGCCCCAGCAGCGGGGCACCGCCGCTGTCGGTCCAGTTGCCGCTGCCATCGTGATGCAGCACCAGACGGCGCAGCAGGCGCGGGTTGCAGGCGATTTCCACCGAGCGCACGGTGAAGGTGCGGTCGCAGCGCACCGTGTACTGCATGCGGAAGGGCTGTCCCAGTTCCACGCCGATGACCACGCCATCGGCGATGATTTCTTCGCTGGAAACGCGCAGTGTGAGATGTTCCAGTCCTGGCTCTGAACACGGCTTCCACATGACCACATGATCGGTCTGTGCGCCGCGATCCCTGGCTTTGCGAGAGGATGAGCTCATAGCGTTCGTCTGCCGTTTTACTCTTACGGGTTGTCTAACGAATAATTGTACCTACCGATTCGTCGCCCTGTACAGCCCTCATCAGGGCGCCCTCAGCCCAGAAATCGAGCACCATGATCGGCATATGGTTTTCCTGGCACATGGTGAAGGCGGTCATGTCCATCACATTCAGCCGCTTCGCAATCACTTCGGCATAGCTGATGCTGCTGTAGCGCGTGGCCGTCGGGTCTTTCTTCGGGTCGGCGCTGTACACGCCGTCCACCTTGGTGGCCTTGATGATGATATCGGCCTCCATTTCCATGGCGCGCAGGGCGGCGGCGCTGTCGGTGGTGAAGTAGGGGTTGCCGGTGCCGCCCGCGATGATGACGACGCGGCCTTTTTCCATGTGGCGGACAGCGCGCAGGCGGATATATGGCTCGGCAATCGCATTCATGGCGATGGCCGTCTGCACGCGGGTGCGCACGCCCATGCGCTCCAGCGCATCCTGCAGCGCCAGGCCATTCATGACCGTGCCAATCATGCCGATATGGTCGGCCGTGCTCTGGGCCATGCCGCGCTGCACGCCGTCCTTGCCGCGCCACAGGTTGCCACCGCCGATGACGATGGCGATCTGCACACCGGTGTCGTGCAGCTCACGGATGCGCAGCGCGATCCGTTCCGCTTCTTCGGGGTCGATGCCGTAGCCGCGCTGGGGGGCCAGCGCCTCGCCGCTCAGCTTGAGCACGATACGGTGATAGGCCTTGTGTTGAACGGCAGGTTGGGTCATGCGGGCAGTCCTTTCGGTGGAAAAAGATGGGGAACGCGGGGTCACGCGGCACAAAAAAGGGACCAGCGTATAACGGCTGATCCCTTTAAAAGGCTGTCAACGAACGGCGGCATCACGCGGGCCAGCGAGAGAATGGGTGCGGGGGTCGCGTGGTAGCATTGCAGTTCCTCGAGTCACGAGCCTTATTCGGCGGCTTCGGATGAATTGCCTTCGCCCAGCGCAAAGCAGGCAAAGCGGCGAATTTCGATGCTCTCGCCCGTCGCGGTCACGGTTTCTTCCAGCAGCTTCTGGATGGTCTTGCTGTCATCCTTCAGCCACGGCTGTTCCATGAGCACGATTTCCTGGAAATACTTCTCCATGCGGCCATCGGCAATCTTGGCAGCCATTGCTTCCGGCTTGCCTTCTTCGATGGCGCGGCGGCGCTGCAGGTCGCGCTCGGCTTCCACCTGTTCGGCGGGAAGCTGTTCGCGGCGCACCACCTGGGGCTTCAGGTTGGCGATGTGCAGGGCGATCTCACGGCAGAAGTTGCGGAAATTGTCGGTATTGGCGACAAAGTCGGTTTCGCAGTTGATCTCCACCAGCACGCCGAGGCGCTTGTTGAAGTGCAGATAGCTCTCGATCAGGCCTTCATTCATGCTGCGGCCCGCGTTCAGCTTCTTGGCAGCCTTGGCGATGCCTTTTTCACGCAGGTAGTCGGCCGACTTGTTCATGTCGCCGTCGTTGGCTTCCAGCGCCTTCTTGCAGTCGAGCGGCCCTGCGCCGGTCATTTCGCGCAGGTCTTTTACCATCTGGGCAGTGACAGCCATGTTTATTCCTCGTCAGTTACGCGCTTGTTGGACTTCAGCTTTGCCAGGGTCGAGGCACCGAGCAGATCTTCATCTGTGCCTTCCTGATTGTCGGCCGGGGTGCCGTAGGCGGAGGTTTCTTCCGCTTCGCTGGCGCTCTTGCCGCGCATTTCGTTGCCTTCGATGACGGCGTTGGCGAACGTCTCAAGGATGAGCTTCACCGAGCGCACGGCGTCGTCATTGGCCGGCAGAATGTAGTCGATGGTGTCCGGGTTGCTGTTGGTGTCAGCCAGGGCCATCACCGGGATGTTGATGGTGTTGGCTTCCTTGACGGCGGTCGCTTCACGGTTGGTGTCGACGACGATGATCAGATCGGGCAGCTTCTTCATGACGGTGATACCGCCCAGACGCAGCTCCATCTTTTCGATTTCGCGGTCAATCTTCAGGCGTTCGCGCTTGCCCAGAATGTCGTACTCGCCCTCGCCGCGCTTGCGCGTCTTGGTCTTCAGGGTGTCGATACGCTTGCGGATGGTCACCCAGTTGGTGAGCGTGCCACCGAGCCAGCGCTTGTTCACGTAGGGCATGCCGCAGCGTTCAGCTTCGCGCTGCACGGCTTCCTGTGCCTGGCGCTTGGTGCCCACGAACAGCACTGTGCCGCCGCTGGCCGCAATATCGCGGATCATGTTGTAGTACTGGTTCAGGTCGACAATCGTCTGCTGAAGGTCGAGGATGTGGATGCCGTTACGGGCAGTGAAGATGTAGGGCTTCATCTTCGGGTTCCACTTGGTCGTGCGATGACCGAAGTGAACGCCCGCTTCCAGAAGCTGCTTCATGGAAACAGAAAAGGGCATTGTGTGACTCCTGTACGTGTGACTGTGTTTAAGCGATCACGTGAAACACTGCGCGGGTCGAGACAAGACCGCGGAAAATTCCGCCAGTCCAACACAGTCCAGCCGCATTTTCACGTGTGATGATGCCAGCATTGTATCAGGCGGATAGCCCGCTTTGGAAGTGTAAATTCCGCCCCTGGGCACGCCCGTGGAGGCCTACAGGTGCTGGTCAAACAGGATCGGATTGCCGTCAGGGTCGACCACCACGAAGCTGGCCGGCCCGCTGGTGGATTCGTCGGCCTCGTCGCCCACGATGGCGATGCCTTTGGCCTTCAGCTCGCGCTGAAGCTGGCGCACATCGGTAAACGAGCCGACCGGCTGCGCCTGCTGGTTCCAGCCCGGGTTAAAGGTCAGCATATTCTTGTCGAACATGCCCTGAAACAGCCCGATGACGTGCTCCCCATTGTTCATGATGAGCCAGTTGTGCTCGATATTGCCGCCCATCACGCTGAAACCCAGTTTTTCGTAGAAGGCCTTCGACGCGTGGATGTCTTTCACGGTCAGGCTGATCGAAAATGCGCCAACATTCATGTTTAACCCCCTAAGCTTTACCGACCTAAATCAGCACATATGTTCTTATATCATAGCATACAATAATTTCTGACGGGCGCAAGCCCCCGACGCACCCTCAAAATCACGCGGCACACGCAGCAGGCGCTTTCTTGCACGTGCGGGCGCGTAGCGGTCTAATTACCAGTTACACGCGGCCCAGACCGCCCTAAAACCGTTCGTCAACCCAGCGAATCAGTCAAAATTAGAGGAGTTCGGCATTATGGAGTTTGGCATCACTTTCAAAGGGGATATTTCACCCAAACGCACGGTGGAGCTGTGTAAGCTGGCCGAGCAGGCCGGGTTCACCTACGCATGGTTTTTCGATTCGCATGTGCTGTGGCGCGAGTGTTACGTCACCATGGCCATGTGCATGGAACACACCACGAATATGCGCTTCGGCCCGTGCGTGACCAACCCCGGCGTGCGCGAATGGTCTGTGGCCGGCAGCCTGTATGCCACTTTGCAGGCGCAGAGCGGTGGCCGCTTTGACGCAGGCATCGGCCGTGGCGACAGCTCGCGCCGTGTGCTCGGTCGCAAGCCGCTGACGGTGGAATACATGGCCGAATTTGGCGACGCGCTCAAGGCGATGGCCAAAGGCGAGGAAGTCACCTACGAGTGGGAAGGCTCGGAAACGACCGTACAGATTCCCTGGGTGGAAAAGTACGACCTGCCGGTGTGGTATGCCGCTTACGGGCCGAAGGCGCTGGGCGTGGCCGGCCAGTATGGCGACGGCCTGATCATTCAGCTGGCCGACCCGTGGCTGGTGAAGTGGTTCAGCGACCAGGCGATTGCGGCGGGCCAGGCGGCCGGCAAAGACATGAGCAATTTCCGCGTGATGAGCGCCGCGCCCGTCTGGGTGGGCGATATGGACACCGCCCGCACGCAGACGCGCTGGTTCCCGGCGATGGTGGGCAATCATGTGGCCGACTTGGTGGAAAAATACGGCAAAACCGGCGCCTCGGTGCCGCAGCGCCTGACCGACTATATCGAAGGCCGCAAGGGCTACGACTATCGCCATCACGCGGACAAGGACGCCGATCATCTGGGCTTCATCAAGGACGATATCGTCGACAGCTTTGGCGTGCTGGGCAGCGTGGAAACCCACGTGCAAAAGGTGCGCGAGCTGGAAAGCGTCGGCGTGACGCAGTTCAACGTGTACCTGATGTGCGGCGATGAAGAGCGCATCGTCGAGGAATACGGGAAAAGTGTCCTCCCTGAATTCAAAGTAATGAGTGATGGGTGATGAGTAATGAGGAAAGACTGGTTTCGCGGTTTGAGGAGCTGATTGCCTGGCAAAAAGCCAGGCTGCTCACCCGCGAGGTCTATACAGTCACCAGAAACAGTAAGTTTTCAGCCGATCATGGATTGTCACGGCAGATTCAACGTGCTGCCGTGTCTGTCATGTCAAATATTGCAGAAGGGTACGAGCGAGCCAATCCAAATGAGTTTCTGCACTTTCTGAACATCGCCAAAGGGTCATGTGCCGAAGTGCGCTCCCAATTGGTTGTTGCTTACGACATCGGCTACATTGATACAGATTGCTACAATCAGATGATGCGTCTGGCAGAAGAAACTGGCCGCGTTATTGGCGGACTGCGTCAGTCCATCATTCGGAAACGGACGGGCCAGGGACTTAAGTAGCGCACTATCCTCATCACTCATTACTCGTCACTCATCACTTGCGAGGTCACTATGGGAACTTTGTTCAAAAACGGAACGCTCGTCACAGCCAGCGACATGCTGCGCGCGGATGTGCTTGTCGAAGGAGAAATCGTCACGCTGATCGGGCTTGACCTGCCGGCGGACGGCCACACCGTGGTCGACTGTACGGGCAAGTATCTGCTGCCCGGCGGGATCGACGTGCACACGCATCTCGACCTGCCCTTCGGCGGCACCTTCAGCAACGACGACTTTGACGTCGGGCACAAGGCGGCGGCCTTTGGCGGCACCACCGCCCACATCGACTTCGTCATCCAGCCCAAGGGCGGCAGCCTGCACGACGGCCTGGCGACCTGGCGCAAGAAAGCAGCCCCGGCCCAGATCGACTATGCCTTCCATATGGCCGTGACCGACCTGCGCCAGGACGTGCTGGAAGAAATCCCCAGCCTGGCCGCTGAAGGCATCACCAGCCTGAAACTGTTCATGGCCTACAAAAACGTGTTCCAGGTGGATGACAAGACGCTCTTCCGCGCCATGCAGGTGGCCGCCGAACACGGCATGATCGTGATGGTGCACGCGGAAAATGGCGATGTGGAAAACACGCTCACGCCCGCCCTGCTGGCCGCTGGCAAGACCGAGCCGAAGTATCACGCGGCCTCGCGCCCGCCCGAAATTGAGGGCGAAGCGACCAACCGCGCCGTGGTCATGGCCGGCCTGGCGAACTGCCCGCTGTATGTCGTGCATATGACCTGCGACGAATCGATCGAGGCGCTGCGCCGCGGCCGCGCGCTGGGCTATCCGGTCATGGGCGAGACGTGCGTGCAGTACTTTTTCCTCACCGTCGAGGAACACATGGCCCAGCCAGACTTCCACGGCTCGAAGTACGTGTGTTCACCGCCCATCCGCACCAAGCACGACCAGCAGGTGCTGTGGCGCGCCGTGAAAGACGGCACGCTCCAGGTCATCAGCACCGACCACTGCGACTTCTGGTTTGAGGGTGGCAAGGGGCCGTGGCAGGAATGGTCGAAGGCGCACAATGGCGGCGACTGGGTGGAGTATGAGGCACAGGACCCGTCGTATCGCCGTCCGGGCAAGGAACTCGGCCTGGGCAATTTCTCAAAAATCCCCAATGGCCTGCCCGCCATCGAAGACCGCATGATGATGGTGTGGGATGGCGGGGTGAATTCCGGCATCCTGACGCCGTCGCGCTTTGTCGAGCTGAATTGCACCAACCCGGCCAAAATCTTCGGCATGTACCCGAAGAAGGGCACGATCGCCGTGGGCAGCGACGCCGATATCGTGGTGTGGGACCCGAACGCGAAGCATACCTTCAGCGCCAAAACCCATCACATGCGCACCGACTACAACCTGTTTGAGGGGCACACCGCCACCGGCAAGCCGGTCATGGTGTATCAGCGCGGCAACAAGCTGGTGGACGGCGACCAATGGTTCGGCAAAAACGGGAACGGCCAGTTCATCAAGCGCAGCACGCACGCGCCGGTGCTGTAAGAAGACTGCCGATCGGTTTGTGAGAGGAAACAGCCTGGAATTACAGCTTTGAGTCCCTTCAGGGACTTGGGCAGTTGGTAGCCTGGGGTTTTGAACCCCAGGCGGCAACAGTAACGGCCAGTTCATCAAGCGCAGCACGCACGCGCCGGTACTGTAAGGACTGCGCTGCGCATCGGTTTCAGACTGACTATCAGAAAAGGATACACCTATGGAAAACATGCTGTTTTACGCCCATTCCGGCATCCGCTGGATCGTCATCCTGGCGGCCATCGTCGCGATCGGCTATTTTGTCTTTGGCCTGCTGACGAAGCGCGCCTATGACCGTCCCGCCGGCCTGTTGCTGACGATCTTCGTGCGCTCGATGGAAATTCAGTGGCTGCTTGGGCTGATTGTGCTCGTCGTGCAGGGGCTGGACAATGCCACGCCCGCCAAGTGGACGCACCTGGGCATCATGACCGTCGCGCTGGTGATCGCGCACGCGTATATGGCCTTCCGCAAGCGCCCGGACAACGTCAAATATGTGGGCGGGCTGGGCGTCATCGCGGTGACGCTGGTCGCGGTCGTCATTGGCGTCTCGGCGCTGGGCGGTAATCGCTGGAGCTTCACGCCCACGGGCATGGGCTCATCGGCTGCCGAGGATGTGCCGGCCGTTGAAGTGACCGAATCCGCCTCGTAACGTCCAGCTCTACAACGCAACACCGTGTGGGCGAGGCATATCCTGTCTCGCCCACTTTTATATCACCCTAGCGCGCCAGCACCGCATCCAGCGCCGACTCGGCATCCGTCTCGCCTGCCAGTATAGCGGCGACAGCATTCTGGATGGCGCGCATGACGACCGCGTCGCGGCTGTCGGCGGTAATCGGAATCAGCGCACGGCTGAATACCCGCGCCGCAAAAGCATCGTAGCGCACATCGAAAAAGTCATTCAGGGCGGTGCGGGTGGTGGGCAAAGCGCCAGTCGCCTGAGCAAATTCCATCTGTCGGCGCGGATCCATGAGATAAAACAACATATCCACCGTGCGCTCCTGCTCATCGGCCTCGGCGGTGGGGATAACCCACATCCAAGCATCCACGACGGCGGCCGGAGAGCCATTGGCCGTGGGCAGCGGCGCAAACAACAGCGTGCTGCCCGCAGCCCGCGCGCGCAGATATTCGGTTGAGGTCAGCACGCCGGCCGGCAGGGCTCCGCTGATGACATCGTCGGCATAGGCGCTGGTGCCCGCATATTGCAAAGCGCCGGGATCCAATACCTGTCCGCGCACGCCCCGCTGCACATAATCAAACAGGTCGCGCAGCGGATCTTCCGTCAGCATGAGCGGCTCGTTCAGCGGTGGATCCTCCGCGCCTGCCTGATACTGGGCATATAACACATCGTTGATGCCGGCATTCTGTGCCGGAAACTGATAGGCAAAGCGGGCATCGATCACGCTGTCGAAAGACCAGGTTTCGGGAGCGGAAGCTGACTCGCTGTAGGCCAGATGTTTGAATTCTGCCAGGTAGGGGATGCCGTACAGCACGCCGTCGACACGCCCCAGCTCGCCCATAGCCAGCGGCATATCGCCCAGCAGGCTGGCTGCCCGCGCTGGCATCGGATCAACCAGGCCATCGCGCACCAGCGCGACCAGGTCGGCTCGGCGCACCAGCGTGAGGTGGGGCAGCGCGCCGTGCGCCACCGCCGACGCGCTGCGCAGCGTGGTGATCAGCGAGCCAGGCCCGGCATTGCTGTCGCGCTTGATGCGCAGCTCGGCCAGCGTCTCTGGATTCGCCTCGGCAAAGCTGGTCATCTGCGCGCCAAACACCTCAGAGGCCGCATCCTGGGTGACGATCAACGACTCCGGCATCCACAGACGCACCGGCAGTGGCGTACTCTCAATGGTATCGCCGGTCGCATCTTCCCCAATCATATCCTGCGCCGATGCCGCCATGCTGAAGCACAGCGCCATAACAAAAACCCAGCCTGCTGCTCGTTTCACAAAACCGCACCTGTTTGTCTGGTCATGGAGCGCATTATAACCCATGTGCCCGCGCCCACCTTAACCCATAAAAAAGCGGCCACCTGAATCAACAGTGTGGCCGCCTGATGCCTTATTTTCCGGATGATTCGTCGTGGCTAATCGTCGTCGTCATCCCCACCGCCATCATCATCGTCGTCATCATCGTTATCGTCATTATTCGGCACATTGGCAGGCGGGTTTGGAGGCGAAGTGGGAGGCATACTGACAGGCGGGACGGCCGTCGCCATGGGCGGCATACTGGTAGGCGGATTCGGATTTGAGTTGTCGGGCGGATTCGCAGGCGGGTTCGGATTTGAGTTGTCAGGCGGATTCGCAGGCGGGTTCGGATTTGAGTTGTTGGGCGGATTCGCAGGCGGGCCAAAAACATCTGAACCGTTATTGTTGTTACGCGGAACCTCCAGAATCGTCACCGACTCCACAGTGCCATCTGTGCTGCTGATGTCCAGCGCGGCGCCGGCATTGGTCTCTATACGCCAGGTTGTACCACCTGCAGCCGTGGGCACCAGTTCCATACTGGTCACGCGGCTGTTGGGAAACATTGCCGCAGCGATATCAGCAGCCTGCTGACCATTCACAAGCACGAGAGGCAACGTCAACACAAAAGAGGCATCGGCAATATCGAGCTGCGCGCCAACCCAGGCTGCTGTAACGGCATTGACCTCCCAGCCACTTCTGGTGCTGGAAGTGCGCATCCGCACTGGCATCCCGACAGCAGCCTGAAGCGGATTCACATCCATCTCAGGACTGGATGCCCGTTTGTATGATTGTCCGCCGACGAAGATGGTGTTGCCATCCACGCCGTCCACCAGACCCTCAATCACAGCCTCGCCCGGATTCAGCCCGACGATCTGGGCTGGCTCTACGATTGAGGCATCCCAGATACTGATCGGCGTGGGATAGGCATGCATCGTGACGACACCGCCGACTTCAAATTCGCCCTGAATATCAGCCTGGTTCACGAGCAATATATGCCCGGCAACGACCCACGCATCGGGCGTCACCAGCTCGATAAAGCCGGTGATCATCGTGACGACCTGTGCTTTTGGCCGCTGGGCCAAAACGGGCGCTGTCAGCAGCAGCCCCAAGAAGAAACTAAATATGAGAACTGCCAGACGAGGCACGGGAGTCGTTCTATTCTTCACTGAATTCACCCAAATTTCTCCCGCTAGTTGCACACATCCGATAAACGACGACGTGTGCTTATTAATCATTATGAACTAGCATTTGAGATGATTCATGTGCTGACTGGGGGATAGTCATATCCCCCACCCATATGCTTTCGCTTTAGCAGTTAATCGTCGTCGTCAAAGTCATCATCGCCACCGTCATCATCGTTATCATCGTCGTCACTGGACGTATTGCTGGACGTGTTGTTCGACTGGTTCGAGTTGCTGTCGTCAGACTGATTCGAGCTGGTGTTGCTCGACGTGTTATTCGACGTGTTGTTCGACTGGTTCGAGTTGCTGTCGTCAGACTGATTCGAGCTGGTGTTGCTCGACGTGTTATTCGACGTGTTGTTCGACTGGTTTGAGTTGCTGTCGTCAGACTGATTCGAGCTGGTGTTGCTCGATGTGTTATTCGACGTGTTGTTGGACTGGTTCGAATCATTCGAGCCATCATCATCTGTGCCAGGAGCCGCCAGCATAGCCACCGACACCACGTTGCCGTCCGTGCTGTTGATGTCCAGCGAAACGCCGGCATTGGTCTGCACGCGCCAGGAGGTACCACCATCAGCCGTTGGCACCAGCGCCATGCCGGTCACGCGGCTGTCTGGAAACATCCCCGCAGCGATATCAGCCGCCTGCTGACCGTTCACGATGACAAGCGGCAGGGCTGTGGCCCCGCTGGCATCGACGCCGTCAGCCTGCGCGCCTACCCAGGCCGGCGTGACCGCACTCACTTCCCATGTGCCATTGCTGCTGGAAGTGCGCATACGCACCGGCATTCCCACAGCAGCCTGCAGCGGATTCACGTCCGCCTCGGCACTCGATGCGCGTTTGAAAGACTGGCCACCCACGAAAATGGTGCTGCCATCCACGCTGTCCACCAGCCCTTCAATCACCGCCTCGCCCGGATTCAGCCCTGCGATGCGGGCAGGCTCGATAATCGACGCCTCCCAAATGCTGATCGGCGTGGGATAGGCATGCATGGTGACGACGCTGCCAGCCGCAAATTCGCCCTGAATATCAGCCTGGTTGACCAGCAGGATGTGCCCGCCAACCACCCACGCATCGGGCGTCACCAGCTCGATAAAGCCGGTGATCATCGTCACGACCTGGGCTTTTGGCCGCTGGGCCGCGACGGGCGCTGTCAGCAGCAGCGCCAGCAGCAGGCCGAGCGCCAGCAGCCCCGCGCGCGACATGTGGTTTCTGTTCTTCATCGACATCATCCTCATTACTCCCGCTAAATCCGTCTGCCTGACCGGCAGCAGCGTATGGATACCAGTAAAGCGCATGCCCGCGCAGCACAGGGGCGGGCATGCCTCGCCCCTGTGCTGTCCAGCGCATCAGCAGCTAATCGTCGTTGTCGTCGCTGCCGCTGTCATCATCGTTCGAGTCATCGTCTGAACTGTCGTCGTCATCCGAGCTGTCGTCGTCGTTATCATCGTTTGAGTCATCGTCGTTATCGTCGTTCGAATCATCATCCGAGCTATCGTCGTCGTTGTCGTCAAACGAGTCATCATTCGAGTCATCGTCATTATCGTCATTACGGTCGTCGTCCGAGCCGCTGCCGCTGTTGTCATCCCCGTCATCATCGCGTTCGATCGACCAGATGGTGCCGTCCACCGCGCTGATGCGGAATTCGTGGCCGGTATTGGTCTTCACTTCCCAGTACGGGCGGCCATCGCCCCCACGATACAGCTCGACTTCGGTGATGCGCGCGTTGGGCAGCACACCCAGCGCAATCGCGGCGGCCTGTTCTGCCGTGACTGTTGCGCCGGTGGGTGTCGCGGTGCCGCGAATGCCGTTGTCATCGTCGCGGTCATCGATGGCGTCGCGTATCGATGTGGTGGTGCGCACACGGGTGACCACAATGGCGCCGGATGTATCGACCGACAGCGTGAGCACGGCCGGATTGCCCACCACCAGGTCTGCCGCGCTGATGCCAGCAGGCAGCGTGTAGGTCTGCCCGCCGATGGTCACGCTGGTCGGGGTGACGGCCTGCACCAGCCCGCCCACGCGCCACTGGGCCGCGCCCAGATTCAGGTCATCTTCGCGATCGACGTAGGTCGCCAGCCAGGCATTTGGCCCGGTGGCGAATGCACGAATCTCGACGATGCTGCCCACCGTGATGCGGTCATCGATATAGGCGCCCGCCACATTGACCGACTGGCTGTTGACCGTCCACAGCGTGCCGTTGATCTGCGCCACGGTGCCCAGCAGGTAGGTAGCGACCGGCAGCGGCGACTGCTGGGCGACGGCCGGGCCGACTGCGGCCAGCATCAGCCCGGTGGCCAGTGCGCCCTGCGAGATCATTTTTGCCAAACGTGTTGATTTGAACATCATTCGATTCCTTTTCCGGTTACATGCCATCTGATTGCTCGTTACAGCACTACAGTCTGGCGAGGCTCGAAAAGGTTTCGGAATTGGGGCATTACAGAAAACAAACATTAACAGGCGGGAGAAAAGCACACATCAGGCATCGCTGACATAAAAAAGCGGGTGAGCTCCCGTGAGCCCACCCGCCTGAGAACGCTAGTTGTCCGGCCCGTCAGGGTCGGGGAAGGCGTTGCCAAACGAACCGGGCGGAATCGTCGGCGTGGGGATAGCCGGCGCCTGGTAATCCACTGGCAGCGCATCGATATAGGCCTGGGTATCCAGCGCGATCAGCGCCAGCCAGCCAATCGCCCCGCCGATGTCCACCTTCACCCACGGGCTGTACGGGCTGCGCGCCAGCAGCGTCACCGGCTGGCCATCCGTCAGCGACACAATCGCCGGGAAAATTGTGTCCGGGCCGCTGCGCAGGCTGGCCCCATTGGGCGCGATCACGCGGCCGCTGGTGCCCAGCTCACCATAACGCTGGGGGGGAAGCGGTGTGGATTCATAGACCGCGCTGAGTGAGCCGGTATTGCGCCCCAGCAGCTCGGCCAGCATCCAGCCGGTTTCGCCCGTGTCGCGGCGTACATGCAGCCAGTCCTGCTGCGGATTCTGGCCCAGCACGCTCAGGATTTCGCCCGCCGGAACCTGCAGCACGACCGCGGCGTTGGTGCCGGGCGACACGCGCATATTGACCGCGCCCTGGGTGATGACATAGCCCGGCTGAGGCAGCACGATCGGCCGGTCCAGCAGCGCGATCGGCAGATTGGCCGCCAGCGCCGGGTCATACGGCTGGGGCTGACTGGGCGCGCTGATGGGCACGCTGACATCATCGGGCGCGTGGGCCACCGTCACCTGCTCACCCACGTTAAACGCGACTTCCGTGCCGGAGGCCAGCGCCGAGCCGACGCCGCTGAGCAGGATGAAGGCGGTATTGGTGCCGTCGATCTTGACCAGCGCCGTGCCATTGAGATAGAGCGAGATGCTGTTGACGACGATGCGCACACCATAGCCGATCGGCGTTTGCAGCACCAGCATCGGCGTGGGCGCAGACGGGCACGCAGGCGGTGTGAAACTGGTCTCGACCACGAAGCTGGTCCAGGCCGTGAATTCCGGCGGCGAGACATCGCGCATGCGCACATCGCCCAGCAGGAAGGCCGTATAGCGCAGCGGATCGTCCGCGCGCAGATAGGCCATACCGGCGGTGCCCACTTCGGGCGCAAACGGGGCCGACGCGATGCTGTCCACCAGCGCGGCCTCGACCAGCGCGCCCGTAGACGCCAGCGCATTGCTCACCCCGCCCTGCGGCTCTGCGCCCAGCGCGATGCCCGCGTTACAGATAAAGCCCTGCGGCTTGTTGATACAGCTTTCGGTGGCCGTCACATACAGCCCGACCAGCGCATCGGCGCAGGTTTCGGTCACAGGCGGCGCCTCGGTGGGCACAGGCGTGGCCGTGGGCGGCAGCGGCGGCGTTACGACCAGCAGCACGCCGGCCGTGGGCACGGGCGTCGGGCTGTCCTGAGCCAGCAGGCCCCCGGCCACCAGCAGAACAGCGAAGCACAGCAGCAGTACGATTACAGGGAGGAGTCTAGGCAAATGCATCACGCATCATCAATTCAATTATCGATACCAGGTGGCCCGTTATTCTACAGGCTGCGCGTCATTTAGGGCATACAGCGTATAGCGGCCGTCGTCTGCCGCCCATACCACTGGCAGGTTCTCGCCGGCATATACCGGGAACTCGACATCATATTCGGGCGAAAAGCTGAAATCCAGATATTCCTGATAGCCCAGGTGGAAGAACAGCAGGTAATCGTCCCCGGCGTCACGCCAGCGAGAGATGATCTCTGCCTGGGCGACCCCCTGCCTGCGCTGATAGCCCCAGTTGTCAAACAGCACATCGGGGATGCAAGTCAGCTGCGCCGGGCAGTAGAAATTGCGCGGCTCCCACATAAAGCGCACGGTCGAGCCAGCGGGCAGCTCATTCAGGCGGTCCAGCGTGGCGCGATGCGTGGCCAGATTGCGGAACAGGAATTCCTGCTCCGGCATGGTGCCCAGCGTCACTTCCAGAAAGTGCGTCTCGTTGACTTTTTTGTGCACCTCAAACAGGCTGAACAGCACCGTAAGCAGGAATATCCCGCGCACGATGAAGCTCACCTTGATCGGTTTTTCCGGCAGCCGGTCCAGCCCGACCAGCGCGCACGCCCCCAGCACAGCCGAAATGGGCAGCAGCATAATCACCAGGCGCGTCTGCATGCCGATGCCGGTGAAAGCTGCCGTCACCGCCCAATAGATATAGATCGGCAGCATGATCGCCAGGCCCAGCACGGCAGCTGTGCGCACCTTTTGCTCCAGCACGCGCCAGAGCAAGGTCAGCAGCAGCGGGGATGTCAGCAGGAACGGCCCCAGCGTGAACGAATACGTCTCGCCATAATTCATGCCCAGCACAGTCGCGCTGACCGGCAGCGCCAGCAGTTCCGCCAGCTCACCACGCGCCAGCAGCCCGCGCCCAGCCTGGCTGAACACCGCGCTGCGAATGCCATCCCACGCCAGCCCGTTCAGGAAATACGGATAAATCGGGTTGCCATACAGCAGCAGGCCGCGCAGCGCGTGCGGCGCATAGGCCAGCGTTGCCGCGATGCCAAACACGAGGAAGGGCCGCAGCGCCTGTCTGCGCCCGGCGATGAACATCCACAGCACGCACGCGAGGATAAACGCGCCCATCGTGTACTTGGTGCCAAAGCCGAAGCCGCACAATACGCCCAGCAGCGCCGCATACAGCAGGCTGTGCCGTTCAAAGCCACCCGCGCGCCAGCTCAACAGCAGCCCAAAGCCCACCGTGCTGAACAGCATCACTGCCAGATCGACATATTCCCAGCCGAACAACTGCCACAGGTTGAAGCTGGCCAGCAGCAGCGTGACCGCCAGCCATGCCGCCTGCCTCCCGGCGAGGCGCCTGGCCATACCCGCAGCCGCCAGCAGCCCCAGCACGCCGAAGGCGAAATGGATGCCGCCGCCGCTGGTGAAGCGCCCGGTCAGGCCGATGACCATGCCGAACAGCATTTCTGTCGCTTTGGGGAAGCCCAGATAGAAATTGTCGGCGCTGGCGGTCAGGCGTCCATCCCGCAGCGCATGCTGCACCTCCACCAGGTGATACACGATGCTGTCCCACGCGTACGGCGGGGCCAGGGTGTGAATCAGCGCCAGCGCCAGCAGCAGCACGCAAAAGCCCGCGATAACCCAGGTGAACGCGCCGTCCGGCTTTGAAGCGCGAAAGATGCCACGTGCGTCGCGCAGCCAGGCGGGAATGTCGCGCCGAAACAGGGCGATGCAGGCCAGCAGCATTACCGCGAAGACGAGCGGCCGGAACAGCCCCGCCAGACCGACCAGCACCAGCAGCCCGGACATCATGCCCAGCCCAATGGCCGCGTCCAGCGCCAGGCTTTCCGCGCGTGACAGGCCGAATCCGGCCGGTGCCCCGGCGCGCACGGCGACGCGTCGCATCACGCCCCTGCCCGCACCCGCGCACACCACAGTCAGCCCCAGCGGCGCCAGCACGTCGATGGCCATGCCCAGATAGCGCAGGCCGGAGGCCGGATCAATCGGCTTATGCACCGCATAATAGCCCGTCAGCAGCAGCGCGACCGCCAGCAGGATGACGACAGGCAGCAGATATGCGCGCAGTGGCGGACGCTCGGTATTCATCGGGCGGATACCCTCTCCAGTCAGGCCTGATTCAGAGTTGCTTGCCTACAGCGCTTCTGCCACCAGCTCGGCCACGTCCTTGACGATCATCGGCTTGTCATCGGCAGCTTTGGCGGTCTCGAACATCTGCATGCAGAACGGGCAGCCCACGGCCAGCACTTCGGCGCCGGTGGCCTTCGCCTCTTCATAGCGCACGACATTGACCTGCGCCGTGCCGTGTTCTTCTTCTTTCCAGAACTGCGCCCCGCCCGCGCCGCAGCAGAACGAATTTTTCTTCGTGCGCGGCATCTCGATCAGGTTGTCCGCGCCGACGACTGACGACAGCACATCACGCGGCGCATCGATCACGTCGTTGTGGCGGCCCAGGTAGCACGGGTCATGGAAGGTGACATTCGGCTGCTGGCCCGGTCGTGCCGTGGCGGGAATCTTCCCGGCCTGAATCAGCTCCTCGATCAGCTCGGTGTGGTGGATAACCTCGTAATTGCCGCCAAACTGCGGATACTCGCGGCCGATATTGTGATAGCAGTGCGGGCAGGTGACGACCACGCGGCGCGGCTTGTCGGCAAAGACCTCGTTCAGTGTCTCGACATTGGTCGTCGCCAGCTCCTGATACAAATCTTCCTTGCCAGCGCGGCGCGCCGAGTCGCCCGTGCAGTTCTCTTTTTCGCCCAGCACGGCGTAATTCACCCCGGCTTTCTGCAGGATTTTCACCAGCGCGCGGGCGGTGAGCTGGGCACGCGGGTCATAGCTGACCGCGCAGCCCGTCCAGTAGAGCACATCGAAATCGGGATTCTCGTCGGCCGTCGGGATGTCCATGTCTTTGGCCCAGCGGAAGCGATTCTCCGGGCTTTGCCACGGGTTGCCCTGGCGCTCCATGCCCTTGAATGCGCCTTGCAGCTCTGCGGGGAACTCGCCTTCCATCAGCACGGCATTGCGGCGGATATCGAGGATGTCCAGCATCGGCTCATTGCCCACCGGGCAGATATCGATACATGCGCCGCAGCTGGTGCACGCCCACACCGCGCTCTCGCTGATCGCAAAGCCCATCAGCGGATTGCTGCTTTCGGCCCCGGCGGCCAGCGCGCTCATCTCATCTTTGATCATGTAACGTTCGTTGATTTTGAGCGCGGCGGGCGACAGCTCTTTGCCGGTCGTATAGGCAGGGCAGACATCCTGGCAGCGGTTGCACATGATGCAGGCGAAGGCATCCACGATGTGCGTCTGCGCCAGATGCTCGATGCGGGCCGCGCCAAACTGCTCGCGTGATTCGTCCTCGAAGTCCAGCTTTTCCATCTCGCCCAGCGAGGTACGTTCCGGCCGCGTCAGGTAGTTAAACGGGGCCATGAACAGGTGCGCGTGCTTGGTATACGGGAAATACGGCGTGAAAATCAGGATGCCGCCCAGCCCCACCCACCAGAACACATGCTCCCACAGCAGCAGGCCGTCGCTGCCCACGCCGCTGAACAGGACAGACGCGATGGTGGCAAACGGCGAAAAGACATCCGCGCCGTGCTCGGCGATGTAGGCCGCGCTGCCCAGGAATCGCGCGCCGATGTGGATCAAGATGAACACGCCCACGATCAGCGAGTCGGCATTGACCGCGCCGGCCTTCACCTTCGGGTGCAGCAGCACATTGGCGTGATATTTCAGGTCGGTTTTATTGGGCAGCACAAAGCGGCGCAGGATGAAATAGCCCACACCCACCAGCACGGCCACGCTCAGCAGGTCGGCGAACAGCCGGTACAGATTGCTCAGCAGATTGTTGTCATAGGGCCAGGTGAAGCCGGGCAGGAACCCGTAGAGCAGATCGACCGCGTTGACCAGGAAAAAGTAGGTGAAGCCCAGCACCACGCCCAGGTGCAGCAGGCTGGTCAGGCGGCGCGTCTTCAGCGTGGTGCGCTGCGTCAGATACACACCCAGCGCGTTAATCGCCCGGCGGACGAAGCCGTTCAGGTGCAGTTTGCCATCCCCGCGCTGAATGACCAGCCACATCTCCCAGAAACCGGCTGCCGTCGCGGAGACGGCCAGAATCGCCAGCAGCACAAACAGCATTTTTTCAATGTCAGTGAGCATGAAGTGTCCTCAAAAAACATGATTGGGTTGTATTTTTGCCGCGTCCTGAATATCAGCGTACGCCAAAACAGTGTACCACTGCCGAAAGAAAGTACACAAACACGGCCGGGGAGAAAATTCAGCCGGAAGCAGGGAATTTCTGCAAACCCTGCATCACGGCGCAGGGGGCGGGTCGTCCCCCAGCAGGGCATGCAGCGCCGCCAGCACTTCGCCCACGCGCCCCGGATTCAGCCGGTCGAAGACCACATCATCAGGATAAATGACCAGGTTCGGCCCCAGCCCGCACATGCCCAGGCAGTTGGCCGTCTCCAGCTTGGCACGCCGCCAGCCAGCCGCGTCATTGATGGCGTCGATCTGCGGCTCCAGCACCTTGAGGATGGCATCGGCCCGGCGATCCATATTGCAGTACTGCCCCCGGCACAGCACGACGCGCTTCTTCTGCGGGGGCACGCTCTCGGTCATCGCGTCAGCACCCGAACGGCACCGTGATATTGACCGGCTCGTCCAGCTCGTACGCGTCATAACGCACCAGTACGCGGCCGGTGACCGCCTGCGGATTGCCGAAAATGACCGCGTCCTGCACCGAGAAATTCATGTGATAGCGCACGACGACCTCTTTATCGGGCGACAGCCACACCTCAAAGCTCTCGATGGCGACCTGCGTGCTGTCGCCGCGCTGCACCGCCGGGAACAGCCAGTCGGCCTCGTCAAAGGTGAAGCGATACACATCCTCACCATTGATGGTGGCGCGCTCGCCAGCAGGGCGCATGACCGACGCGCCGCCGATCAGCTGGCCCGCGTTCAGGCTGGCCGCCAGCCGGGCATCCTCGCCCGCCCCGGTCAGGCACACGTCATCGCGCAGCAGGAAAGCATCCGGCCCCAGGCGCACCGCCTCCACCAGCGATTCGTCGGCATTGTTGTTCAGCAGCGCGCCGGTCGTCTGCACCAGCACACGGCGGGCGCTGCCCACCTGGTCAAACGAGACTTCGGCGCGCGCGCTGGCATCGGCCACACGGTCAGTCCCGGCATACACGCCGCTGAACGTCAGCTCGACCACATAGCGCCCCCCCGCCAGCTCGTTCAGGTTGTTATCGATGCGATCAAAGGCGCGCACCTCGCCATTAAACGGCGGCGGCGGGGCATTCTGCGTCAGCGGGATGGCCGTCTCCAGCCCGGAAATGCTGGCCGACGTGGGCAGTTGATCGGGCTGCAGGCGTTCCCGGCAGCCGGCCAGCACAAACAGCCCCAGGCAGGCCGCAAACAGTCTCATCTTCATGGCGACACCCACCGGAAATTCCACAGCGAAGGCGGGGCTTCCAGCCGGAACGCGCCGCCGCGCTCCAGGTCCACGACCACCAGCGCGCCATCGAAAATATCGTCGTTGTTGAAGTCGATCAGCGTCTCGTAGCCGGCGATGAAGCGGCCGTCCGGCGAGATGCGCGGCGCGAGTAAATTGGCAATCGCCGTGACGACCGTGCCATCGAAGCCGCTCAGGTCGACGACGCGCACCAGCGTATCGCTCACGCCGGTCAGCAGCACGCGATAGGTATCCGCATCGACGGGCAGCACATCGCGCACGGCGGCATCCACCGGCAGCGGCACAAATTCCACCGGCGCATCATCGCCCCCGTCCGGGTCGACGATATACAGGCCGGGGTCAATCGAGCCGGGGCTGGCCGCGCCATCAGACGTGGCGTCGCGATACGATAAAATGCGCCCGTCATTCAGCCAGCGCGCGCTGACCGGCCGGGGATCATTGACCGGGCTGGACAGTTCGGCAATCTCCCACGTCTCGGTAGAGGCAATCGCGCTGCGCACGCCCTGCTGGCCGTAGGCATCCACCAGCAGCAGCCCGCCATCCGGCGAGAACTGCGGCCGCCGATAGGTGCGCGAGCCGAGCGCGTCATTGGTCACATTGGCGAGGACGCGCTCGGGCGGGGTCACGCCATCGGTATAGGCGATCCAGATGCCGCCGCCGTTGGCCGTCTCATCCGTATACGCGACGCGCGTCCCGTCCGGGCTGATATCGGCCGTGACTGGCGCGAAGCCGTTCAGCGTGGCCAGGCGCACCGGCTGCGGGCGCGCCAGCCGCTGAAGCCACAGGTCGCCATCGGTCACATAGGCCACGGCGGTGCCGTCTGGCGAGGCGGCAAATTCGCTGATGTCGGTCGATGCGCCGGTAAAGCGAAAGGCGGCCCGGTTGTCCGCCGGAAGCTGCCACACCTGCGCCACACCATTGGTGTCGTCAGACAGGAAGAAGCCATCCACGATCAGCGAGAGCGAACGCACCGGCGTGACCGTCATGCCCAGCGGCGACTGCGTCGGCTCGACGGTGGGCGGGGCTGCGGTGGGCAGCACGGGGACAGGCGAGGCAGTCGCCTGCACCGGAATCGGCTCAATTTCAGTCACAGTGTCGGTCGCGGGCGGCGGGACAGAGGCCCGCGTGGTCGCCCAGTCATAAGCGACGATGTTCTGCGTCGCCAGCGGGATGCCCTCGCCTGTCACCGGGTCAACCAGCGCCAGGATGCCGCCTTGCAGCAGCGTCAGCAGCTCGCCACGCGGCGCCCATTGCAGGCCATTCAGCGGGACAAACACCTCGCCGGTCGTCTCGACCTGCGGCGCCCCGCGCGACAGCGTGAGCAGGCGGCCTTCGCTGGCCGTCGCGTCGGCACCGGGCCGCAGCCCGAAGAAGGCCAGTCGGTCATCGGCGGTCAGCGTGGGCAGTCGGTAGCGCGCCGATTCATCCAGCAGCGTGGTCTGCGCGTTGGCGGCCTCCAGATTCATCAGCTTCAGTCCGCCAGCCGCAGGCGCAAACACCAGCTCGCTGTTGCTCACCCAGGTGGTGCCAATCGAAGACTCCAGCACGCTGGCCAGGCTCATCGTGGTCGATTCGCGCCGGTAGACCCACCACACATCCTCGGCGGTCTGCGCGGCCAGGAAGGTGCCGCCCGGCGACCACGTCAGGTTGACAAACGGACTTTCTAAAATGTCGTAAAAGACGGGCGTGCTGGCGGTTTCCAGGTACACGCGCGCGCCGGTCAACGTGGTGTAGGCCAGCGCATCGCCGGTGGGCGACCAGGCGATGGTGTCGCCTGCCCCGCGCACCGGCGGCAGCACATCCGGGCCCAGCGGCTCCAGCGTGATGCCCTCGCCGCCGCTCAGCCCGATCACGACCAATTCGCTTTCGGTGCGATAAGCGAGGCGCTGGCCAAAGGCGTCGATGCCGAAATCGAGGATATAGGTGTCCGGCGCGGTGACGGCCTGTGCGCCCACGCTGTCCAGGCCATACCGCTCGATGATGCCTTCGTTGGTCAGCACATACAGGTCGGTGGGCAGGTCGGGCAGGCCCTGCGCCGCCAGCGGCAGCATGCCCGCCACCACCATCAGCAGCGCACCCACGACGCCGGAAATGCCGCGTTTATTCCTCATCAGAACCCCCCATTGACGGCCTGCCAGCGGCCGCTGATTGCACCGGGCGCATCGTCCAGCAGCACGAATGTCTGGTTATTGACCGTGAGATAAATCATGCGGCCGCTGGTAAAGGCGATCAGGCTGGCCTGCTGGCCGCTTTCATTGGCGGTGGCCCAGCCCAGCGACGCCTGCAAATCGGGAGTGGTGCGCCACACCTTGCCGAATCCGCGAATCGGCTCCAGCAGGCCGGGCGGCGGCGACATCACGCCTGTGTCAGGGTCGACGCCGCTGACCCACGTGTCGTCGAAGCGGCGGAAGCGGCCATCCTGCGTGAAGGCGTAAATGCTGGCGGGCGTCGTCTGCACATAGATCATCACGCCGCGCTCAAACGGCTGGAAGGCAGCGATCAGGCTAACGATGCCGCCAGACACGCATCCCAGCGAACCGCCGACTGCGGGCACCTGATTGGCCAGCGCGGCCACGTTGGCCGGGGGCTGCGCGGCGCAACTACCGCCAATGACGGTAGGAATCGGCGCGATGGGGAGCTGGCCCGGCGGGAACCCGCCTGCCGCCGTGGGCACGAGGCCGGGCAGCGTGGGCAGCGGCACGAAATTGGTCGCCATCAACGCGGCCATCGTCGCCGTTTGCAGCTGAGCGCGGGCCTCGGCGATGGCGGTCTGCGTGGGCGGCGCGAACGGCTGCACGGTAATCTGCGCGGCGAACAGCGCCAGCGGCCCCAGCGGGCCGAGATCGGGCGATGGCGATGGCGTGACGCTCGGGATGGGCGTGACGGTGTTGGTGATGGTCAGGCTGGGCGTGAACGTCAGCGTCGGCGTAATCGTCAGGCTGGGCGTGGCCGACAGCGTCGGGCTTTGCGTCAGCGTGGCTGTCGGCGGCGAATCGGTGGCCGGAATGGTTTCGGTGGGCGCAGGGGTATCAGACGGGGCAGGCGTGTCTGAAGCCGGTAGCGCCGTCGGCGGCAGCGCGCTGGGCGGAACCAGCGTCTCGGTGGGCAGCGCGGCCAGCGTGGGCAGCACCGACACATCTGACTGCGGTGAGCAGCCAGCCAGCAAAGCAAAGGTGAGGACACAGCATGCGAGTGTTTTCATGCCAGACAGTATAACAAGAGTGTGAGGCGTTGAGAAACGACGCTTGTCCTACAGCCTGCCCTGGCGCGACAGCCGGATGAAGGCGCGCGCACCCAGCACCACCGCCACGGCCGGCAGCCACACGATGCCGTAGGCCAGGAAAATCACGCCGATCACATACACCGGGTCGCCAGAGCCGGTCCCGCGCTCCAGAAAGTAGCCAGCATAGCCGCCGCCGTAAAGGAAGGTCGCGTACATGCCCAGGTAATAGATGCTCTGGTCGGCGGGCAGCGTATTCAGGCCATCGAGCAGCGTCGGCCCCTTCTGGCGCTTCTGGTAATACAGCACGCCGACGGCCAGCAGCGCGAACGTGCCCGTGACCACCAGCGACAGGCTGTCCAGCGTGCCTTCCAGCAGGCGCATGATGAGAATCCCGAACAGCGCCAGCGCGGGGGCAAACACGCTCAGGCGCGAATTGGGCGCATACGTCTGCGGCCGGCTCGCCATCACGGTGCCGGTCAGCACGATCAGCAGGCAGACGCCCATGCTGACCAGTTGCAGCGGCAGCCGTTCGACTTCCCCGCCCGCGCCATACAGCTCCGGCGCCCAGCGGCCCCACACGCCAAAGGCGACGCCCAGCAGCGCCGTAATCACCCCGAGCGCGATGATCTTTGTGCGGCTCCACGGATATTGCAGCGTGAGGAACAACCCCAGCATCAGCAGGCCGACGAACGCGTGCGCGCCCATCATGCGCGTGAACCAGGTGCGCGGGATATCAGCCAGCGCGGTATCCGGCGTGATGAGCAGGCCGTTCAGCACGCCATACACGCCCGCCAGCGCCATCAGGCCAAACAAATCGCGCATGCGGAAGCGCTCGGCCAGCGCCAGCAGCAGCCCGGCCAGCGCCGGATAGCCAATCACGGTCGAGATCCAGCCGATGACGGAGCGCCCCCCGGCGTGCGGCCAGAGCAGGATTTCGCTGCCGAAGGCCAGCATCGCAGCCAGAAACACGGTCGTCCACAGGCGGCGCGACATCATGAGGCGTTGGCCTTTCCACGGACGCGATCCCACAGCCAGGTGGCGGCCAGCGCCGAAAATACAAACACGAACGGGTCGGCCGGGGCGCGGTAGCGCGTGGACGGGTGATAAATCACATATGTCACGGTGATGGCGATGCAGATAATCAGCAGCGGCGCGGCGGTCGTGAGCAGGGTGCCGGTTCGGGCGGCCCGAAGCGCGCCGATAATGGCCAGCGCCAGCAGCGGGCCAAAGTACAGCACGTGCACGATGCGCGCGGCCTGAAACAGCGGCGATTCCTCATATTGCAGCACGGTCGGGTCGTCCAGGTTGGCCGTGGGCGGCACGGTACGCGGCAGCAGCTCCGGCGTCCACAGCGTGATAAATTTCACGCCAAACAGGCGCGGCCACTCGCCCGGATGCTCGCGCAGGTAGGTCAGCGCCTGGTCGCGGAACCAGCGCGAGGTCTCGGTCTCGCTCATGCCCGGCGGAGTGGGATTCAGGCAGTTCACCCACTGTGCGTCCCAGCCGACCGAGAGGTAATCGGCCACGCACGGGTTATTGCCCTGGTACAGGTTGCTGCCATCGTTAGTGCTCAAAAACGTGAGCTGGCCGTGCAGGGCGGTATTGCGGAGGATCCACGGCGTCACGAACACGGCGAAGCCGACGCCCAGAGCCAGCGAAAACAGCACGGCGCGCCGAAAGCCGATCATGCGCCACCACCACAGCGCGATCAGCGGCAGCATCAGCAGCACCAGCGACTTGGTCAGCGCGGCGATACCGAGCATCATGCCCGCCCCGACCGCCCATCTGATGCGGCGTTCGTCGGCGGCGCGCAGCAGCATCCACACGGCCAGCGCCAGCAGCATGATGAAGATGCCGGTGTCATTGGTGCTCAGGTTCTGAAACAGCAGATACGGGTAGACAGCGGTGAACAGCGCGGCCAGCAGCCCGACGCGCTCTCCGCCCACGCGCCGGCCGATGGCGTACAGCGCCACCAGCATGACCACATCAAAGACGATCTGCACGGCGGCGACGGCGACCGGGTCGCGGCCGAATACGCTGTACACGACGACCAGAAAGGCCGGATACAGCGGCGGCAGGTCGCTGTCGGGGCGCAGGTCGTCCATGCGCGTGTAGCCATTGCCCGCCATGAGGTTCACGGCGTAGTCGTCATAGCCGGAGGCATCCAGGCTGAGCGTGCCCGGCGCGGCGAGGATGAATCCGGCGCGCAGCAGCACGGCCAGCAGCACGATGAGCAGCAGCGGCGGCACGGGCAGGCGAAAGGCTGGTTTTGCGGAAGTGACTGCTTGCAACGGGCTAATCCTCGTGCACGGGGCGGATAAAGACGGCCGGGTTGCCGGCGAAAATCTGGCCTGCGGGCACCTGTCCGCGCACCACGCTGCCCGCGCCGATGACCGCGCCGCGGCCAATGTGGCTGCCCTTCAGGATGATCGTGTTCATGCCGATGAAGACATCGTCCTCGATGACAATCGGGCGGGACGCGCCCGCCGTGGGGTCTGCCCGCCGCGCACGCGGGCCCAGCGGGTGAAAATCGGTATCGACAATCGTGCTGTTGGCGCCCACAAACACGCGGTCGCCCAGCGTGACGCTGGTTTGCGCGACGATCACCACGCCGGTCATGCCCACGTCGTCGCCAATCGTGATGCTGGCCGAGGCCGACCAGGTGGCCAGCACGCAGCGATGCGCCACGCCCAGCGGATTGCTGCCAAACCAGTTGCGCATATTGAAGCCGCGGCCGATGCGGATGCGGCTGCCCGTGTAACGCTGAATCAGCGGCAGGCCATACACCATCCAGCCGGATCCCCACGCCACGCCGTGCAGCGCGAAATACAGCCGAATCAGCGGCAGCATGGCATAGCGGCGCAGCTCGTTGATGGCTTTCCACGGGGTCTGGCGCGTCAGCTCGATCATCGTCACCTGTTCTTTCCGCGCCTGATTATACGGAAACAGTCGGGGGCTGACCATTGTGCGACAACACACCAAATTTATGTCCTACCGGAGTTTCGATATTCAGGCAATACAGGGGAACCGCTGGTCATAAATCGCTGTTTTGGTCGGTGATGATCACTTACCAGCTCCGCCATGTGAGATTGTCTAACTCGCTGAAATGCTCGTCATTCGAGATCAGCGTCAGGTCGTGTTGAATTGCCAATGCTGCAATCCAGATGTCGTTTTCGGGAATCGGCCGCCCTTTGGCGCGCAGCTGCTGCTTAACCTGCCCAAAAACATCAGTGGTATCCGTGTCCACCTTCAGCACCACACGGTTGGCGATGAATGCAGCAACAGCGCGCCGGTTTTCTTCTACGCGCTGCGACTTGTACGCCCCGAAATACAGTTCACCAACAGCGATCACCGGAAGAAATACATCACTGGCAGGCCTGAGCAGCGCTGTCAGGGCTGCGTTTTCACGCTGCAAGGCGATGATGGCATTCGTATCCAGCAGAAACCTACTCCCAGCCACGCCAGTCAATATCCTCTGTGCCTTCGTTAATCGCTGCTTCGATCTCGTCCAGCGCCTGCGCGTCAAAAAATCCGACAGCCTGGACAATGCGCGTTCCCGGCTCACCCTGCACCTTTGGCGTTTTCGTCAGGATACGGGCGAAGTTCAAAAGGCGCTGCTGCTGCGCCTCGTCCAGACGATTAAATTGTTCGATCAGTTCGTCCGTCATCGTCATAGGGATGATTTCCTTCTCTGAATCTCGCCGCCCCGAATGCATGATTTACATGGCATTACGAATCATATCATCAATTACAGGATGATAAAGGGCTCTGATTGATTGTAATAATCAGGACTTCGAATGACATACCATACCTCTGCTTCCCATATATCAATGACGCTTTGTTCTCTTATAACCAGTGGTGCGGGTTTTATGAGTAGGAAAATTTGAAGTAGTCACGAGGACAGCACACACTTAAAGTGCGAATTCGAGTGGAGTGCACCCCGTGACTACAGAAGACATTATAATCCATATCTTT
>JAESGX010000214.1_pt1 | contig 37012 bp, 31 predicted proteins | sample 9269801 | NCBI WGS metagenome assembly JAESGX01 (sample SAMN16773122, study PRJNA677054) | algae metagenome | isolation source: Pleurocapsa minor GSE-CHR-MK-17-07R and co-occurring heterotrophs from wet... | place: USA: Lower Calf Creek Falls, Grand Staircase Escalante National Monument, UT ... | reverse complement strand
TTGCCCGCGATGCTTTTGCACAAGCCGACCAAAAGGCATCGCGGGCAAGGCCCGCTCCTACAACGCAATCACGCGTCGCGGTTGTGCCGGCGCATCAGGCGCTGCTTGTCGCGCGCCCAGTCGCGGTCCTTGGCGGCGTCGCGCTTGTCGTGGGTCTGCTTGCCCTTGGCCAGCGCGATTTCGGCCTTGACCTTGTTGCCTTTCCAGTACAGCGAAGTCGGCACGATGGTGTAGCCGTCGCGCTCCACCTTGCCGATCAGGCTTTCGATCTCGCGCTTGTGCAGCAGCAGCTTGCGGGTGCGGCGGTCGTCGGCGACCACGTGGGTGGACGCCTGGATCAGCGGCGTGATCTGCGCGCCGAACAGGAAGATCTCGCCGTTGCGCACCACCGCGTAGCTCTCGGTGATATTGGCGCGGCCGGCGCGGATCGCTTTCAGTTCCCAGCCCTGCAGCGCCATGCCGGCCTCGTAGCGCTCCTCCAGGTGATATTCGTGGCGCGCGCGCTTGTTCTGCGCGATCGTGCCAGTGCCGTTTGCTTTATCCTTGCCGGGTTTCTTCGCCATGCCTGTATTGTCGCCGATGGTCGATACGCACGCGAGCCCGTGCAGCGCGCCCAGTTACGCAAGAGCCCGAAACCCGCATGCACACCATCCGCCGCAGCGCCCTGGTCGAACACTCCACCACCCGCATGTTCGACCTGGTCAACGATGTCGCCGCCTATCCGCGCCGTTTCGACTGGTGCAGCGCCGCCGAACTGGTGGAAACCGACCAGGACAAGCTGGTGGCGCGCCTGGACCTGGGCCTCGGCTCGCTGCGCACCTGGTTCACCACGCGCAATACGCTGGACCGGCCGCACCGGATCGACATGGACCTGGTCGACGGCCCGTTCCGCAAGCTGCACGGACAGTGGGAATTCCATGCGCTGGACGAATCCGCCTGCAAGGTCACCCTGACGCTGGCGTTCGAGCCCAGCAGCCGCCTGCTGGGGCCGGCGATGGCGCTGGGTTTCCAGGGCCTGGCCGACCGCATGGTGGACGACTTCGTGCGGGTCGCGGACCGGGGCGAATGATGAAGGTCGAAGTGGTGATGGCCTGGCCGCGCCGCTTCGAGTCGGTGACGCTGGAGCTCGAGGAAGGCGCGACGCTGGGCGACGCGCTCGCGGTAGCGCAACTGGGCGGAAAAGAAGACGTGAACGGTTATGCGATCTTCGGCGTCAACGCGGACGCCGCAACGCCGCTGCGCGAAGGCGACCGGGTAGAGCTGCTGCGGCCGCTGCGGATCGATCCGAAGGACGCACGCCGGCGGCGCGCGGCGCGCCCCAGAGCCTGAAGATCAGCGGCGCGCGCCTTTCTTCTTTTTGTCTTTGGGCAGATTACCGAACTTGCGCAATTCCTGCGCCAGTTCCTTGTCGTTTTCCGGGAAATATTCGCCTTCCCATTTGGCCACCGATTCGCCCTCGAAATACACGGTGAGGTTCTTCACTTCGGTGGTGCCGCGGCGGTTGGTGCGTTCGCTGGCGGTGTAGTCCCAGCGCTGCGAGTGGAACGGATCGGCGATGGACGGCGTGCCCAGCAGCGCCATGACCTGCTGCTTGCTCTGGCCCACGGCGAGCTGATCGGCGTTGCTCTTCTCGATCAGATTGCCCTGATAGATCGGCTGTTTGTACAGGATGCCGCAGCCGGCGGTGGCGAGCGTGATGGCAGCGATCAGCAGGAATTTACGCATCGTGGAGTGCATCGCGATTGGGCGGGAAGAAGACCGGGCGATGATACACTTCCGCCGACCGCCGCAACCCGGTTCAAGGCAGCTGGCGTTAAACCGCCAATGAACGGAGAGGCCATGGAATCGCAAGATCTACGCAAAGTCGGACTGAAGGTGACGCATCCGCGGATGCGCATCCTGGAGCTGCTGGAACAGAGCAAGCCGCGGCACATGACCGCCGAGGATATCTACCGCCACCTGCTGGATCACGGCGACGAAATCGGCCTGGCCACGGTGTACCGCGTGCTGACCCAGTTCGAGGCCGCGGGTCTGGTGCTGAAGCACAATTTCGAAGGTGGCCAGGCCGTCTACGAACTGGACCGCGGCCAACACCACGACCACATGGTCGACATCGACACCGGCAAGGTCATCGAATTCGCCAGCGAGGAAATCGAAACCCTGCAGCGCAAGATCGCGGCACAGCATGGCTACGAAATCGAGGAGCATTCGCTGGTGCTGTACGTGCGCAAGAAGGCGCCTCGATAGGCTGGAGGCGGGTCTCGACCCGCCTTCTGGAGTATCGCTACATTCCGGACGGCGGGTCGAGACCCGCCCTACATCACATCGCTGAGCAGCCGCTTCGCCGCGGCGCGCGCTTCCTTGCTCACTTCCACGCCGCCGAGCATGCGCGCGAGCTCTTCTTCGCGCTGTTTGGCGGTGAGCGACTCGACCGCGCTCTGGGTCATGCCGTCTACCGGCGCCTTGCTGACGCGGTAGTGCGAATGGCCCTGCGCGGCGACCTGCGGCAAATGGGTCACGCACAGCACCTGGCGCTTTTCGGACAGCGCGCGCAGCTTCTGGCCGACGATTTCCGACACCGCGCCGCCGATGCCCGAATCCACCTCGTCGAAGACCATGGTCGGCACCGCATCCAGTCCCAAAGCGGCTACTTCGATCGCCAGCGAAATGCGCGAAAGTTCCCCGCCCGAGGCGACCTTGCGCAGCGCGCGCGGCGGCTGGCCGGCATTGGCGGAGACCAGGAACTCCACGCGCTCGCTGCCCAGCGGATCGGGGCGTTCGCTGTCGTTGGCTTCGATGGCGATCTCGAAACGGCCGCCGCCCATGCCCAGCTCGGCGATCAGCTCGGTGGTGGCCTTGGCCAGCTTGGCCGCGGCTTGCTGCCGGGTCTGCGCCAGCGCGGCGGCGGCGCTGCGCCAGGTTTTCGCGGCGGCTTCGATTTCGGCATTCAAGCTGAGCAGGCGTTCGCCGGCGCCGCGCAGCGCGTCGAGTTCGCTGGCGATCGCGTCGCGCCGCGCGCCCAATTGCTCGGGCGGCACGCGGTGCTTGCGCGCCAGATCGTGGATGCGGCCGAGCTTGCGCTCCAGCTCCATGAACTGGGCCGGGTCCGCGTCCAGATCGTCGCGGATGCGGTCCAGCACCACCAGCGCTTCATCGAGCTGGATGTTGGCGCCGTCGATCAGCGCGTCGACCTCGCGCAGGCGCGGTTCGTGCTCGGCCAGGCGCGTCAACTCGCTGCGGGTCTGCTGTAGCTGGCGCGACACCGACGGCGCCTCCTCGCCGGCCAGGCGCGCGAAGGCGGCGTTGCAGGCGTCGATCAGTCCCGAGGCGTTGGCTTGGCGGCGATGGCTGGCGGACAGCGCCTCGATGGCGGCGGCGGAGAGGTCTTCGCGCTCCAGTTCGCCGAACTGATGTTCCAGATAATTCAGACGGTCCGACACGTCGCCCTGCTGCAACAGCGTGTCGCGTTCGCGCAGCAGGCCGCTCCACACCGTGGCCGCGCTGCGCACCGCGCCGCGTTCGGCGTCGTTGCGCGCGTACGCATCGAGCAGAGCGAGCTGGCTGGGCCGCGACAGCAGGGCCTGGTGCTCGTGCTGGCCGTGGATTTCCACCAGCAGCGCGGCCAGTTCGGTCAGCTGGGTCAGGGTGACGCTGCGGCCGTTGATCCAGGCGCGCGAACCGCCGTCGGCGCGGATCACGCGGCGCAGCTGGCAGTCGCTGTCGTCGAGTTCGTTGTCGCGCAGCCAGGCCAGGGCAGGGGAGGCGTCGTCCAAACTGAATTCGGCCGAGAGCTCGGCGCGCTCAGCGCCGTGGCGGACCACGCCGCTGTCGGCGCGCAGGCCGGACAGAAAGCCCAGCGCGTCCACCAGCAGCGATTTGCCGGCGCCGGTTTCGCCCGAGATCACGGTCATGCCGGGACCGAATTCCAGCTCGGCGGCGCGCACCACGGCGAAGTCTTTGAGGGCAAGATGTCTGAGCATGGCTGCGCATTGTAGTGGCATGCGGCGCATTCCCTGAGACGCCCCAGGGTTTTGTGGAGCCGGTTTCGCCGGCTGCGCTTCCTGCGTTGGCAGAAGCGTCCGGGGAAGGCCGGATGCGCGAAGACCAACGCGAAGCATCCAGGCTCGCGTGGATCCACGCACCCAGGCAAAGTCCTTCTGGGGCAAGGCAAGAGCGATGGGACGGGTGCGCCGGCCTTGCAATGCCGCGCCGCTGAGGCACTCTATCGGCCATGTCCTTGCAACCCGACACGCTAGACCCGCGCGCGCGCCATCTGCTGCGTACGCTGATCGCACGCTACATCCGCGACGGCGAGCCGGTGGGTTCGCAGACGCTGGCGCGGCACGCCGGGCTGGACGTCAGCGCGGCCACCATCCGCAATATCCTGGGCGATCTGGAAGACATCGGCCTGCTCAGTTCGCCGCACACCTCGGCCGGCCGCATTCCCACCGCGCAGGGCTACCGCGTGTTCGTGGACAGTCTGGTGCAGATGCAGCCGCTGGGCGAGGGCGAGGTGGCGCGGCTGCGCTCCGAGCTGCCGGCGGGCACCGGCACGCAGGCGTTGCTGGGCAACGCCTCGGAGCTGCTGTCGGCCATGACCCATTTCGTCGGCGTGGTCAGCGTGCCCAGGCGCGAACAGTTCGCCTTCCGCCATATCGATTTCGTGCCGCTGGACGGGCGCCGGGTGCTGGCGATCCTGGTGTTCGCCGACAACGACGTGCAGAACCGGGTGATCGAGCCGCGCCGCCTGTACGACCCGTCGGAGCTGGAGCGCGTGGCCAATTACCTGAACACCCATTTCGCCGGCCGGCCGCTGTCCGATATCCGCGCCACGCTGCTGCGCGACCTGCGCAACGCGCGCACGGAAATGGAGGGCCTGCTGGAGCACACCGTGGAACTGGCCGAACAGGCGCTGGTCACGGCCGGCGAGGACATGGTGCTAACCGGGCAGACCCGGTTGATGGGCGTGCAGGACCTGTCCGACCTGGATCGCCTGCGCGAACTGTTCGAAACCTTCGCCCGCAAGCGCGAAATCCTGCAGCTGCTGGAGCGCACCCTGCAGGCGCCGGGCGTACGCATCTTCATCGGCGAGGAAACCGGCCTGGCGCCGTTGGACGGCCTGTCGGTGGTCACCGCGCCGTACCTGGCCGGTGGCCAGGTATTGGGCGTGCTGGGCGTGATCGGTCCCACGCGCATGGCCTACGAGCGCGTGATTCCGGTGGTGCAGGCCGCTGCGAACGCGCTCGGCGCGGCGATAGACCCGCCGTCCTCGTCCGGGGCCTCGTCTTGAATCCGTGGGCGCCGGCCCCATAAGGTTCGGTTGACGCCGCCTGGAAACGGGGCGGCATGCCACGGGACCCCGCATGATCCATAACCATAACGAATCCAGCCCATCGCCCAACGCCGTTTCGGATGCGCCTGGTCTAGACGCCGCAGCCCCAGACAATCAGCTGGCCGCCGAAGTCGAACAGCTGCGCGCCGAACTGGAGCAGACCCGCGCCGACGTGCTGCGCGAACGCGCCGACCTGGAGAACCAGCGCAAGCGCGTCAGCCGCGATATCGACCAGCTGCGCAAGTTCGCCAACGAGCGTCTGCTCTCGGACCTGCTGCCGGTGTTCGACAGCCTGGACGCGGGCCTTACCGCCGCCGGCGAAGCGCCCAGCCCGCTGCGCGACGGCCTGGAGCTGACCTTCCGCCAGCTGCTGAAGGTGGCCGCGGACAACGGCCTGAGCATGGTCGACCCCACCGGCGAGGCCTTCAATCCCGAATACCACCAGGCCATCAGCCAGGTTGAAGCGGCCGATGCCGCGCCCGGTACGGTGATGCAGGTATTCCAGAAAGGCTATCTGCTCAACGAGCGTCTGCTGCGCCCGGCCTTGGTGGTGGTGGCGAAGCACGATTAAGAGCAGGGATGCGGGAGGTGGGAGACGGGAGGCGAAAGTGCTTGGATTTTCGACTGCTGTCAGTGGCCTTTGGCGATCGCTCCACGCCTCCCGTCTCTCGCCTCCCACCTCCTACGACACTTGAAGCGCGCCCCACCAACCCCACATCCCCTCCATCAACCCGGCGTCCGGCCGGCCAAAGACTGAATTCTAGGGAGCATCCACATGGGCAAGATCATCGGTATCGACCTGGGCACGACCAACTCGTGCGTGGCGATCATGGACGGCGGCAAGGCCCGCGTCATCGAAAACTCGGAAGGCGACCGCACCACGCCTTCCATCGTCGCTTACACCAAGGACGGCGAAGTGCTGGTCGGCGCCTCGGCCAAGCGCCAGGCGGTCACCAACCCCAAGAACACCTTCTACGCGGTGAAGCGCCTGATCGGCCGCAAGTTCACCGACGCCGAAGTACAGAAGGACATCGGCCTGGTGTCCTACGGCATCACCCAGCACGACAACGGCGATGCCTGGGTAACCACGTCCGACGGCAAGAAGCTGTCGGCGCAGGAAATCTCCGCGCGCATTCTGGAAAAAATGAAGAACACCGCCGAGGCCTTCCTGGGCGAAACCGTCACCGAAGCGGTGATCACCGTGCCGGCTTACTTCAACGACAGCCAGCGCCAGGCGACCAAGGACGCGGGCAAGATCGCCGGGCTGGACGTCAAGCGCATCATCAACGAACCCACCGCGGCCGCGCTGGCCTACGGCCTGGACAAGGACGGCGGCGACCGCAAGATCGCCGTGTACGACCTGGGCGGCGGCACCTTCGACGTATCGATCATCGAGATCGCCAACGTCGACGGCGAGAAGCAGTTCGAAGTGCTGGCCACCAACGGCGACACGTTCCTGGGTGGCGAGGATTTCGACAAGCGGGTCATCGATTATCTGGTGGAGGAATTCCAGAAGGACCAGGGCATCGATCTGCGCAAGGATCCGTTGGCCCTGCAGCGCCTGAAGGACGCGGCCGAGCGCGCCAAGATCGAGCTCTCTTCCAGCCAGCAGACCGAAGTGAATCTGCCGTACGTGACCGCCGATGCGTCCGGCCCGAAGCACCTCAACATCAAGCTGACCCGCGCGAAACTCGAGGCGCTGGTGGAAGACCTGATCAAGAAGACCATCGAGCCCTGCCGCATCGCCATGAACGATGCCGGCCTGCGCACCAGCGACATCGGCGAAGTGATCCTGGTCGGCGGCCAGACCCGCATGCCCAAGGTGCAGGCGGCGGTCACCGAATTCTTCGGCAAGGAACCGCGCAAGGACGTGAATCCCGACGAAGCCGTGGCCTTGGGCGCTGCGATCCAGGGCGGCGTGCTGGGCGGCGACGTCAAGGACGTGCTGCTGCTCGACGTGACCCCGCTGAGCCTGGGCATCGAGACCCTGGGCGGCGTGTTCACCAAGATCATCGAGAAGAACACCACCATTCCGACCAAGGCTTCGCAGACGTTTTCGACTGCCGAAGATAATCAGTCCGCGGTGACTGTGCATGTTTTGCAAGGCGAACGCGAGCAGGCCCGCTTTAACAAGTCGCTGGCCAAGTTCGACCTCACCGGCATCGACGCCGCGGCGCGCGGCCTGCCGCAGGTGGAGGTGTCGTTCGACATCGACGCCAACGGCATCCTGCACGTGTCGGCCAAGGACAAGAAGAACGGCAAGGAGCAGAAGGTCGAGATCAAGGCCGGCTCCGGCCTGTCCGAAGCCGAGATCCAGCAGATGGTGGCCGATGCCGAAGCGCACCGCGAGGAAGACCAGAAGTTCCATGAGCTGGTGCAGGCGCGCAACCAGGCCGACGGCCTGATCCACGCCACCCGCGGCGCCATCACCGAGCACGGCAGCAAGGTCGGTGGCGATGTGATCGGCAAGGTCGAAGCGGCGCTGGCCGATCTGGAAACCGCGATGAAGGGCGACGACAAGGCCCAGATCGAATCGCGCACCAAAACCCTGGAAGAAGCCGGCCAGGCGCTGTACGCCGCGGCCGCGGCCGCCGAACAGCCAGGCGCGCCCGGCGGCGACGCCGGCGCACCGGCCGAAGACGTGGTCGACGCCGAGTTCACCGAGGTCAAGGACGAAGACAAGAAGTGAGCCGGGAGGCGCGAGGGGGGAGGCGGTAGGCGCACAAAGCGCAGGCCGTCTTTAGCTTTTGATTCAATTCCCTCCCGCCTCCCCCCTCCCGCCTCCCGACTATGAGCAAACGCGACTATTACGAAGTGCTGGGCGTGGCCCGCAACGCCAGCGAGGACGAGCTGAAGAAGGCTTACCGTCGCTGCGCGATGAAGCATCACCCCGACCGCAATCCCGGCGACCACGCCGCGGAGGCCGCATTCAAGGAATGCAAGGAAGCCTACGAAGTGCTGTCCGACGGCGGCAAGCGCCGCATGTACGACCAGCACGGGCACGCCGCCTTCGAACACGGCATGGGCGGCGGCGGGGCGGGCCCGTCGGGCGCCGACATGGGCGATATTTTCGGCGATATTTTCGGCAACATCTTCGGTGGCGGTGCGGGCGGCGCGCGCGCCGCGCGGCGCGGCGCCGATGTCGGCTACGTGATGGAGCTGGACCTGGAGGAAGCCGTCGCCGGCGTCGAGAAACGCATCGAAATCCCCACCCTGGCCGCCTGCGAACCCTGCCACGGCTCCGGTTCGGAAGACGGCAAGACCGAAACCTGCACGACCTGCGGCGGTCGCGGACAAGTGCGCATGCAGCGCGGCATCTTCGCCATGCAGCAGGCCTGCCCGCACTGCGGCGGCCGCGGCCAGATCATCAAGAATCCCTGCAAGACCTGCCATGGCGCCGGCCGCGTCGAAGAGGAAAAAGTCCTGTCGGTGAAGATTCCCGCCGGTGTGGACAACGGCGACCGCATCCGCCTGGCGGGCGAGGGCGAAGCCGGCCCCGCGGGCACGCCACCGGGCGACCTGTACGTGGAAGTGCGCGTGCGCGAGCACGACATCTTCCAGCGCGATGGCGACGACCTGCACTGCGAAGTGCCGATCCGCATTTCCCAGGCCGCGCTGGGCGACACCGTGCGCGTGCCGACGCTGGAGGGCGAGGCCGAAATCCGCATTCCCGCCGAAACCCAGACCGGGAAGCTCTTCCGCCTGCGCGGCAAGGGCGTGAAGTCCGTGCGCAGCCGCAGCCATGGCGACCTGTTCTGCCGCGTCGCAGTGGAAACTCCGGTCAACCTGACCCCGGAGCAGCGCGAGCTGCTGGAAAAATTCGAGACCACCTTCACCGGCGAAGACGCGCGAAGGCACTCGCCCAAATCCGCGACCTTTTTGGATGGCGTGAAATCGTTCTGGGACCGGATGACGTCCTGACTGATTCGCTCAGACGCCGGCGCCTCTCAGCTGCGAATACGAAGTCGCAGCCGTATTCGCCAGCCGTGTCCGCCACTGCAGCAGATCGGCGAATTCCGCCGCCAGCGCCGGGTCGCTCCAGCAGCAACGGGTCGCGGGTCCAAGCGGCGGTTCGGTATGCGCCGCGGGCGCGATCGTTTCCAGCACCACCGCCATGGCGATGTCCGCATAGCTGAAAGCGCCGAGCAAATGCTCGCCGCCCGAAGCGCGTAGGCCGTCGCGCGTGCGCTCCAGCGCATGACGCAAAGATCCGGGCACCGCCAGATGCGCGTACTTGCGGTCCAGGCGCCGCGTGGCGTTGCGCGCGATGAAACGCAGCGGGCCGCGCAGCGGGTACGGCACTTTACCGGCCATCGCTTCGTCCAGGACTTGCCTGCTTTCCATCACGCAGCGCACGACCCGCTTGCGTGCTTCGCACAGGGCCGCTTCGCTCAGCTGGTTCCAGGGTTCGATGCGGGCGAAGTCGCCCAGCCGGCCGTCACCGGCCTGCGCGTTGGCGTAACGCGCGATTTCCCAGGAACCGCGCAACGCTTCAACGCCAGCCAGCAGCACCGGCACCGACACGCTGCCGGACCACTGGCGCATGCGCCAGCGCAGCATCGGCTCGCTCAAGGTCGGCGTGTATTCCCGGTAACGATGCGCGACGCCACAGAATTCCAGCGCCCAGCGCGCCTTCTGGGTCCAGGGCGAGAACGATTCGCCGATGAGGGTGCAAGTGGAGATGCGTGGCATCGTGCGCCTTCCGTTGCAAGCGTCGACTGCGTTCGCCGAGTATCTGCCCTCAGCGCCGGGTGCGGATGTGCGCGGATAGTGCGTTGGCGGGCGCCGCCTGGACTGGAGCCGCAAAAAAAACCGCCAGCGTTGGACTGGCGGTTTTCGCGAAGCGGCCCGGTCGCTTGCGACGGGTCGAAGGACGCTGTGCGCTCAGTGCTGCCGGTCGGGCTCGTAGAAGTAGGTGTTCACGCGGGCCGTACCGATCGGCAAGCCCGCGGCGAAAGCGGTCACGCCGAAAGCGTCGTTGAGCGCCCCTGCCGCTTCGGCCGACAGCGTCACCGCGACGTCGCTGATGCGCAGATTGCCGAACAGCGCGTTCTGCTGCACCTGCGGCGCGCTGTTGAGCGCCAGGTCGAACAGGGTGATGCGTGCCACCAGGCTGTCGTTGGCCTTGACCAGTCCGGTGAGGACCGGCGTGTCGCCGGTGGTGTCGACCACGAAGCTGCTGATGTTGACGGTCAAGCCGCCGGCGCTGAGATTCAGGCCGCCGTTGTGCACGATCTCGCCCTTGGCGGTCTCCAGATCGATCTCGCCGGTGGGGATGGGGAAGATAGCGTTGCCGCTGCGGATACGGGCTGGGAAAGTGGGCGCCACCGATACGCCGAGGCTCTGCAGGGCGCCGGTGAAGTCGCTGGAAAGCTGAACGCGCGTATCGCCGGCGGTGGTGTTGACCGTGGGCGCGGCGAAGGCGGAAGCCGCGGGCAGGCACAGCGCTGCGGCAAGCATCATGGAACCTAACAATGAACGTTTTATCTTCATGGCGGATTTTCCTGATGTCGGGGGAATGTCCGGCGTGAGGAGTCGCCGGGCGTTGCCGATCGGAGAGCGGCGCGAAGGTGTGGCGCCGGCTTGGCCAAGGTGGGAGAGTCGCGCGGCCAGGCCGTTTCCTCCGCGACATTAATCATGCAAGCCGGGCCGTGACGCTACCGTATTTATTCTGGATTTTTGTCGATTATCCGGCATGGGCTGATGAATAAAAATGCGCTGCCATGCAACAATTCTGTCATGCATCAGCGCGAAGTAACCGCAAACGGCCTGCGCTTCTTCACGCTGGAAATGGACGGAGGGACGCCAGCGCCGATGCTGCACGGATTTCCCGACAACGCGCCTTCGTAGGAGAAACAGATGCCGGTGCTGGCCGCTCCAGCGATTTCGCATTCATCGAATTGCCCTGGAAATTGCGGTCGCTCGCCCGCGACGACCGCACCCACGTCGCGCAGATCAAACGCATGCTCGCGCAGCCCGGTGCTATGAAGGCCGCGCTGGCCTACTACCGCTCCATGATCGAGGCGGGAAAAGCCGATCCTGCCCTGGCCGACGTCACCGCCGGACTCGGCGATCCCATCGTCACACCCACACGCGTGCTGGGCGGGTCGCGCGGACATGCGCAAGTAAATGCTGCCGCGTCAGCGCGACCTGCTCGCCGGATCCTACGAGTGGGGCATCGTCGAAGGCGCCGGGCACTTCGTGCATCGCGAAAAGCCGGTCGAAGCCAGCGCAGCGATCCTCGACTGCCTGGCACGATGAGGAAGCCTGACTCAGGCAGCCGGTGCCGGCTGCATCCGCGCCGCGCTGGCCGCTGATGGCTGCCGCCTTGCCGCATGTTCGGCGGCGAGGCGCAGCATCGCCGGAGCGATGTAGGAGCGATGGGTGCGGTCGATCGCGGCCATGTATAGACGGCCGAACAGGTTCTTGCAGCGCACGCGCGTGCCCAGGGTGATTTCCGCCCGCCCGCCCTCGATCAATTGCACGCCGACACAGGAGCGGAACAACAGGTGCTTGTCGTCCGCGCCCAGCACCACCTGCGCACGCCTGCCATCGCTACCGACTTGCTGTCCCAGGACCGGATAGCGGTCGTTGAACATTTCACTGTCCTCTGCGGTCAACAGCGACGACACCGGACAGCCCAACGGTGAAGTCCGCAAACCCAGGGGGCGCACCAGCACGTTGCGGAAAGCCATCAAGCGCGACACGCCCGTCGGCGGATTCTCGAGAAAACCTTCCAGTAGTGCGCTGAGCATCGCTGCGGCGTCGGTGCCTTCCAGCTCGCCCTGCGGCAGGGTCAGGGAGAAGGTGTCTTCATGGTGGAAGCGCTCGCCGCCGAACTGGCCCAGCAACAACGATCCCGTCGGCGGCCGCTCCAGCTCCAGCACCTCGCGGCCGTTGCCATTGTCGGAAGTAAAGCCGCTGGAACGCGCCCATTTCGCCCAGGTGCCGCGAATGAGGCCGGCGCTGCCGCGCGCGGTCATGCACATGGCGTTCTGCAAGGTGCCGGGCGGGGCGTCCAGGGAAAGGGCGATGGTGGGAACGTTCGCTTGATCCAGGGCCTCCCGGCCCAGCAGTTCCAGCACGCTGCGGGGAAGCAACTCGGTCAGTGCGGGAATGCTGGCGTCGCCGGCCAGTACGCGCTCCTTCAACGATTTCGGCAGGGCTCCGCCGAGCTCGTTGGTATGGCACGACAGCGCGAAGAAAGCCGGGTGCAGGGAGTTGCGCGCCAGCGGTGCGAACTGATGCCAAGTCTCGCCGCCGAAGCGAACGGTGAACAGACAGTCCGGCGGTATGTCGATGTACTGCAGCGCGCGCACAAAATTACGCGGGTCGGCTTCGATCTGCGCCATGGAAGCGCTGGAGAACCTCAACTGCGCACCGCCGCTGCCGGAAACCGCGGTGAAGATGCGATGGCCTGCGTGGCGATGGAAAGGGTGTCCCTTGGCGCCCACCACGAACGAGTACAGCGAGGTCGGGTCGCCTTTGTCGAAATCGGTTCCGCCGAGCCGGGCGGACGGTTCGTCCAGTTCATCGATGAAACTCTGGTGGGCTTTCTGCCGGGCCAGCACGCTCTGGAACAGATGATTGCCCGAGCCATGGCCAAGCTGGGCGATCAGGGACACTTCCACCGGCAATCCACCGGACCGGGAAGGGATCTGCGCGGAAGGAAAGGTCCGCACCACTTTGGTCAAAGCGTACATCGATGCTCTCCCCATACTCCGCCCCGGCCGACGGCGCGGGTGCCTATCGATCTTAACGTGCTACCGCGGTTCGTTTGGCGGGGATCGGGCGAAAACAGGGCCGCGGAATCGAGGGTGAACGGCATGCCTCGCCAACCCGGTAAACTGCGTCCATGACGACCCCAATCCGAATCTCCAAGCGCGCCCAGGGCCTGACCAGCTCGGCGATCCGTGAAATCCTGAAAGTGACCGAGCGCCCGGAGGTCATCTCCTTCGCCGGCGGTCTGCCTTCGCCGGACACGTTTCCCGTCGAACGCATGCGCTGGGCCTGCACCAAGGTGCTGGACGAGGCGCCGCAGGCCGCGCTGCAGTACGGCCCGACCGAAGGCTATACGCCGCTGCGCGAATGGGTGGCCAAGCGCCTGAGCCAGCACGGGGCGAGCATCCGTCCAAGTCAGGTGCTGATCACCACCGGCTCGCAGCAAGGTCTGGATCTGCTCGGCAAGGTGCTGATCGACGAGGGCAGCAAGGTGCTGGTGGAAACGCCCAGCTACCTGGGTGCTCTGCAGGCGTTTTCGTTGTTCCAACCGGCGTTCTCGGCCATGCAGACCGATGAGCACGGCATCGTCACCGACGCGCTGACGGCTGCGCAGCTTGAAGGCGCGCGCTTCATGTACTGCCTGCCGAATTTCCAGAATCCCACCGGCCGGCGCCTGCCGCTGGAGCGCCGCAAGGCGCTGCTGGAAAAGGCCATCGCCGCCGGCGTGCCGGTGGTGGAAGACGATCCCTACGGCGAGCTGTGCTACAGCGGCGAGCAGCTGCCGAGTCTGCTGTCGATGGCGCCGGACCGCGTGATCTATATGGGTTCGTTCTCCAAAGTGCTGGCGCCGGGCCTGCGTTTGGGCTTCGTGATCGCACCGGAGGAACTGCACGGCAAGCTGGTGCAGGCCAAGCAGGCTGCCGATCTGCATACGCCGTCGTTTTCGCAGCGCATCGTGTACGAAGCGGTGCAGGACGGCTTCCTGGATGCGCATATCCCCACCATCCGCACCCTGTACGCGCAGCAATGCCAGCTGATGCTCGGCGCGCTGGAGCGCTATTTCCCCAGCGAAGCCACTTGGAACAGCCCCCAAGGCGGCATGTTCATCTGGGTCGACCTGCCCAAGGGCGTGGACAGCGCCGCGCTGTTGGCCAAGGCCATCGCGCAGAACGTGGCGTTCGTGCCGGGGGCGCCGTTCTATGCGGTCGACCCGCAGCCGAACACGCTGCGGCTGTCGTTCGTTACCGTGCCTGGGGAGAAGATAGAAACGGGTATGCGGATATTGGGGTCGTTGCTGAAGGCGGAAATCGCCGCGCTTCCGCAGTCCGCCGAGGCCGCTTAGCTTTTGAGTATGTCGTTGATACTTAGGTGTTATGCATCAGGCAGGAGTTCTGTACGGTGCTAACAAAGAGCGATTTACAGCGACTAGCGCAGTTGCGACTGGACGACTCTATCCTTCTTCATAAGAACAATCGGTCTTCATCCGCTTATTACCTCGCGGGCTACTCTGTTGAACTTGCACTGAAAGCCTGCATCGCGACGCTGATACAGCCAAATACCATTCCGGACAAAGCGTTCATCAACGCTATCTATACGCACAAGTTAGACAACCTTATCTCTACAGCTGGTTTAAGGCCCAAGTTCGATGCTGATATAAAAAGTGATGCTCAGTTTGCTGCTTACTGGGCAATTGCTAACAATTGGAGCGAAGAGAGCCGCTATGAATTTTGGGATTCAGTATCGGCGACCACTCTGCTCCAGGCTGTAAGTGATCAACAGTACGGAGTATTTCGATGGGTGAAACAGCATTGGTAGAGGCAAAGGTGTCTGATGCGGTTCAGCTCATTCACAAGCTCGATGCCTTAGACAAAAGCCCGACTACGGCGGCTTGGTATTTCTATGATGATGCCGACGAGTGGCGTTTCTTAATCGCTGGTCCGGCATTTGATGCACTATTGCCCAAGCAAGAGGCTGTCGCTTATCGAACTACAATAGAGGCTATGAACAGTCTTTCATTGTCGTCTTTGGGCGTATCTGATCTCAAGCTCATCGAGACCAAAACCCCTCTAATTCATTCGTTGCGTCAACTTATCGGCACCGCAACCAACAGCATTGTTCGCGCGCATTTTTCTAACACCACATTGAATGGAATTTTCATTAAAGAAATGATCATCATGAGGTCCGCGAGTTGAGGCCCGCTATTTCACTCAGGCCGAAACCGGTCAGTTTGATTTGAACGACAGCCTTTACATGAGATTCATTTCATTACAGAAAAAAAATGGAGTGCCACACTTGTGGCGTTTCTTTTGCAGCGTTAGCCTCCCCAAATGAGCGAAACCATAAGACTGCTGATCCACGGCGCGTCCGGCCGCATGGGCCAGTCGCTGCTGCGGCTTTGCCCCGAGCAGGCCGGGTGCCAAGTGGTAGCTGCGGTCACCAACCGCTCGCCGGCGCAGCGCGTGGTCGAGGGCGTGCCGTTCTTCGCGGCCAAGGAGCTGTCGGGCGCGCCGGCATTCGACGCGGCCATCGATTTCAGCCTGCCGGAAGGTTTCGATTCCATCCTCGAACTGTGCCTGGCGCGCAGCGCCGCGCTGGTATCCGGCACCACCGGGCTGAGCGAAATGCAGCGCACGGCCCTGGCATTGGCGGCGCAGCGCATCCCGGTACTGTGGGCCTCCAATTTCAGTCTGGGCGTGGCGGTGCTGACCGAACTGGTGGAGCGCGCCGCGGCCGCGCTGCCGGGCTGGGACTGCGACGTGGTGGAAGCCCATCACATCCACAAACTGGATGCGCCCTCGGGCACCGCGTTGACCCTGGGCGAAGCCGCGGTGGTCGGCGGTGCGCAGGTCCGCTACGCCAGCCTGCGCGCCGGCGATATCGTCGGCGAACACACGGTCCAGTTCACCGGCATGGGCGAGCGCCTGGAGCTGGTGCACCGCGCCGGCAGCCGCGATATCTTCGCGCGCGGCGCGCTGCACGCGGCGTCGCGCATCGCCACCAGGCCCGCCGGCGCCTACCGGGTCCGCGATTTGCTGGGCTGACCGCATAGCGGGCGGGTTTGCCGGTCCGAGCCAAAAAAACGGCTGGCGCCCGTAACCCCGCGCCCGTACAATTCCCGCTCGCCTGTTACCCACCGCCACGGACCGGAATGAATCCGAGTTCGCGGTTTCTTGCAGCCGCAAGTCCGGAGGGGCAGGGTTCCTTCACCCCAAGGCGAACGCAGTGACCCAACCCGCAATTCTCGTACTCGAAGACGGCACGGTATTCGAGGGCGAATCCGTAGGCGCGCGCGGCCTGTCCGTCGGCGAGGTGGTGTTCAACACCGCCATGACCGGCTACCAGGAAATCCTGACCGATCCTTCGTACTCGCGGCAGCTGGTCACGCTGACCTATCCGCACATCGGCAACACTGGTTGCACCGAGCAGGACGACGAAGCGGGCAAGGTCTGGTGCGCCGGCCTGATCGTGCGCGACGTGCCGCGCCGCCCCAGCAGCTGGCGCAGCCAGCAGGCTTTGCCCGAATGGCTGGCGCAGCGCGGCGTGGTGGCTATCGCCGGCATCGACACGCGCAGGCTGACCCGGCTGCTGCGCGACCGCGGCGCCCAGAACGGCGCGCTGATGGCCGGCGATATCGATGCCGGAAAAGCGCTGGAAGCTGCGCGTAAATTCCCCGGACTGCAGGGCATGGACCTGGCGAAAGTGGTGTCCACCGCCGCGTCCTATACGTGGCGCGAAGGCCCGCTGGATCTCGACAGCGGTGCGTTCTTCCAGGGCGAGGCGAAGTTCAAGGTCGTCGCCTACGATTTCGGCGTCAAGCTCAATATCCTGCGCATGCTGGCCGAGCGGGGCTGCGACGTGACCGTGGTGCCGGCGCGGACTACCGCCGCCGAAGCGATGGCGATGCGCCCCGATGGCGTGTTCCTATCCAACGGCCCGGGCGATCCCGAGCCGTGCGATTACGCCATCGCCGCCATCCGCGAATTCGTCGCGAAGAAGATCCCCACTTTCGGCATCTGCCTGGGCCACCAACTGCTCGGCCTGGCCAGCGGCGCCAAGACCGTGAAGATGAAATTCGGCCACCACGGCGCCAACCATCCGGTCCAGGATCTCGACAGCGGCAGGGTGATGATCACTTCGCAAAACCACGGCTTCGCCGTCGATGAAGCGACGTTGCCTGCGAACGTGCGCGTGACCCATCGCTCGCTGTTTGATGGCAGCAACCAGGGCATCGAACTGACCGATGCGCCGGCGTTTTCGTTTCAAGGACATCCGGAAGCTTCGCCGGGGCCACGCGATGTGGCGCCGCTGTTTGACCGGTTTACGGCGATGATGCGGGACTCGGGGTTGGGGACTTGGGACTCGGAGAAACAAGGGTGAGTGTTTCGCATTTTCGAGAACTGGAGGTTTGGCAGCTGGCGATGGAGCTGGCAAAGAAAACCTATGAACTGACCGCTGTCTTTCCACGCGAGGAACGTTACGGGCTGAGTTCACAACTCCAGCGATCGGCTGTCTCCATTCCCTCGAACATTGCCGAGGGCAATGCACGCAATTCGACGCGCGATTACGCCCGCTTCATCTCCATCGCGCAGGGCTCAACCGCAGAGCTGCAAACCCAGCTCCTCTTGTCGGGCGAACTTCAGCTTGGGGCCGAAGCCTGCAGAACCGATGCACTTGAGCTTTGTGATCGCGTGGGGAAAATGTTGATTCGTCTTCATCAGGCGTTGCAACGCAAGCTTGAAACCGAGTCCCGAGCCCCGAGTCCCGAGTCCCTACGCTAATGCCCAAACGCAGCGACATCAAAACCATCCTCATCATCGGCGCCGGCCCGATCGTCATCGGCCAGGCCTGCGAGTTCGATTATTCCGGCGCGCAGGCGTGCAAGGCGCTGCGCGACGAGGGCTATCGGGTGGTGCTGGTCAACAGCAATCCGGCCACGATCATGACCGACCCGGAGATGGCCGATGCGGTCTACATCGAGCCGATCACTTGGCAGATGGTCGAGAAGATCATCGCCAAGGAGAAGCCCGATGCGCTGCTGCCTACGATGGGCGGGCAGACCGCGCTGAACTGCGCGCTGGATCTGGCCGACCACGGCGTGCTGGAAAAATACGGCGTCGAACTGATCGGCGCCAAGCGCGAAGCGATCATGATGGCCGAGGATCGCGAACTGTTCCGCGTGGCCATGAAGGAGATCGGGCTGGAGTGCCCGAAGGCCGAAATAGCGCGTTCGCTGGAGCAGGCGCTGGATATCCAGACCCGCGTCGGCTATCCCACCATCATCCGCCCCAGTTTCACCCTGGGCGGCAGCGGCGGCGGCATCGCCTACAACCGCGAAGAGCTGATCGAGATCGTCAACCGCGGGCTGGAGCTGTCGCCGACCAGCGAGGTGCTGGTGGAAGAATCGGTGCTGGGCTGGAAGGAGTTCGAGATGGAGGTGGTGCGCGATACCGCGGACAACTGCATCATCGTCTGCTCCATCGAAAATCTCGATCCGATGGGCGTGCACACCGGCGACTCGATCACCGTCGCGCCCGCGCAGACTCTCACAGACAAGGAATACCAGCGCCTGCGCGATGCCAGCATCGCGGTGCTGCGCAAGATCGGCGTGGACACCGGCGGTTCCAACGTGCAGTTCGGCATCAACGCGCAGACCGGCCGTGTGGTGGTGATCGAAATGAACCCGCGCGTGTCCCGTTCTTCGGCGCTGGCGTCGAAAGCCACGGGTTTCCCCATCGCCAAGGTCGCCGCGAAGCTGGCGGTCGGCTACACGCTGGACGAACTGCGCAACGAGATCACCGGCGGTTTGACCCCGGCGTCGTTCGAGCCGGCCATCGACTACGTGGTCACCAAGATCCCGCGTTTCGCTTTCGAGAAATTCCCGGCCGCCGACGCGCGCCTGACCACGCAGATGAAATCGGTGGGCGAGGTGATGGCCATGGGCCGCACTTTCCAGGAGTCGCTGCAGAAGGCTCTGCGCGGTCTGGAGACGGGAAAGGTGGGCCTGGACCCGACCGGGTTGGACCTGCAAAGCGCCGACGACCTGACCGTTCTGCGTCGCGAGATGAAGGAACCCAGCCCGGAGCGCCTGTTCTACGTGGCCGACGCGTTCCGCGCCGGGATGAGCGTGGAAGACGTGCATGCGCTCTCGTTCATCGATCCGTGGTTCCTGGACCAGATCGAAGAGCTCATCGCCGAAGAGAAGCGGCTTGCCGCCGAGGGCCTGTCTTCGCTGGGCGCCGCGCGCCTGCGCAAGCTCAAGCGCGCGGGATTTTCCGATGCGCGGCTGGCGCAACTGGTCGGGACCGATGAAGGCGCGGTGCGTGCGCTGCGCAACACGCACAAGGTCAAGCCGGTCTACAAGCGCGTCGACTCCTGCGCGGCCGAGTTCTCCACCAGCACCGCCTACCTGTATTCGACCTACGAGGACGAGTGCGAGGCGGCGCCCACCGGCCGCGACAAGATCATGATCCTGGGCGGCGGCCCCAACCGCATCGGCCAAGGCATCGAGTTCGACTACTGCTGCGTGCACGCGGCGCTCGCCCTGCGCGAGGATGGTTTCGAAACCATCATGGTCAACTGCAATCCGGAAACCGTCTCCACCGATTACGATACCTCCGACCGCCTGTACTTCGAGCCGCTGACCCTGGAAGACGTGCTGGAAATCGTCGAGCTGGAAAAGCCCAAGGGCGTGATCGTGCAGTACGGCGGCCAGACGCCGCTGAAGCTGGCGCAGGCGCTGGAAGCCAACGGCGTGCCGGTGATCGGCACTTCGCCGGACTCCATTGACCTGGCCGAGGACCGCGAGCGTTTCCAGCAGTTGGTCGAAAAACTCGGTCTGAAGCAGCCGCCCAACCGCATCGCCCGCAACGACGCCGAGGCGCTGGTGCTGGCGCGGGAGATCGGCTACCCGCTGGTGGTGCGTCCGTCGTACGTGCTGGGCGGCCGCGCGATGGAGATCGTCTATGGCGAGTCCGACCTGGCGCGCTACGTGCGCGATGCGGTCAAGGTTTCCAACGATTCGCCGGTGCTGCTGGACCGGTTCCTGGACAACGCGGTGGAAGTGGATGTCGACCTCATCGCCGACAACACCGGCGCGGTGCTGGTGGGCGGGGTGATGGAGCACATCGAGGAAGCAGGCGTGCATTCGGGCGATTCCTCATGTTCGCTGCCGCCGTATTCGCTGACGGCGAAGACCCAGGCCGAGCTGCGCCGCCAGGTGGTCGAGCTGGCCAAGGCGCTGAACGTGGTAGGCCTGATGAACACCCAGTTCGCTATCCAGACCGATGAAGCGGGCGACGACACCATCTATCTGCTGGAAGTGAACCCGCGCGCTTCGCGCACCGTGCCGTTCGTCTCCAAGGCCACCGGCATGCCGCTGGCCAAGATCGCCGCGCGCTGCATGGCCGGCAAGTCGCTGGCCGAGCAGGGTGCGGTCAAGGAAATCGTGCCGCACTACTACTGCGTCAAGGAAGCCATCTTCCCGTTCGCCAAGTTCCAGGGCGTGGACCCGATCCTCGGCCCGGAGATGCGCTCCACCGGCGAAGTGATGGGCGTGGGCCGCAACTTCGGCGCGGCGTTCGCGCGCGCGCAGGAAGCCGGCGGCATCAAGGCGCCGCCGCTGGGCAAGGTATTCCTGTCGGTACGCGATCCGGACAAGCCGCGCGTGCTGCCGGTGGCGCAGTCGCTGATCGAGCGCGGCTACACGCTGGTGGCCACGCAAGGCACCGCGGCCTGGCTGCGCCAGCACGGCCTGGTCTGCGAGCAGATCAACAAGGTGGTGGAGGGCCGCCCGCATATCGTCGACCTGATCAAGAACGGCGAAATCGTGTATATCGTCAACACCACCGAGGGGCGTCAGGCGATATCCGACTCGTTCTCGATCCGGCGCGAAGCCTTGCAGCATCGCGTCACCTATTCCACCACCATCGCCGGCGCGCGCGCGCTGGTGCACTCGCTCGAGTACCGCGGCACCGGCCCGGTCTGGGCGCTGCAGGAACTGCACAAGGAGTTGCAAGCGTGAGTACCCTCCAATGAGAGCGCCGTTGACCCTGAAAGGCGCGCAGCGGCTGCGCGAAGAACTCGACCAGCTGAAATCGGTGAAGCGGCCGGAGATCATCAATGCGATCTCCGAGGCTCGCGCGCACGGCGACCTGAAGGAGAACGCCGAATACCACGCCGCGCGCGAGCTGCAGGGCTTCATCGAAGGCCGCATCAAGCAGCTGGAGGGCGAGCTGTCGCATGCCGAGGTGATCGACGTGACCCAGCTCAACGCCGGTACGCGCGTGGTGTTCGGCGCGGTGGTGACCCTGGCCGACGTGGAAACCGACGAAGAGAAGATCTATCAGATCGTCGGCGACCTGGAAGCGGACATCAGGCAGGCGATGATCGCGATTTCCTCGCCGCTGGCGCGCGCGCTGATCGGCAAGCACCAGGGCGACTCGGTGACTATCGATGCGCCGGCCGGGCAGCGCGAGTACGAAATCATCAGCGTTGCGTACACGGGCTGACGGAGCGGCCATGGCCTCGGCCACGCTGCTGCTGCCGGCGCGCGCGCGCTTCGCCGGTCAGGCGCTGCCGGCGGCGCTGGCCAGGGAGCTCGCGCGGGCGGACCGCGAATCCGGCGAGACCGGGGCGCGCGCGCAGCTGCGCCGGCATTTCCAGCTGATTCCCGATCACTGGCCGGTGGCCGCGCTGACCCGGCAGCTGGACGCGGGCGATGCCGAACACGCCGGTTGGCTGCGCGTCGATCCGGCGCACGTGGCCCCGGACATGGGCGGCGCACGCATGCTGTCGCACGGCGAGGCGCTGGCCCTGACCCAGGAAGACGCGGCCCGATTTCTGCCGGCGCTGAAACCGCTGTTCGGCGACGCCGGCTTCATCCTGGATGCGCCGCAGCCTGCGCGTTGGTATCTGCGTCTGCCGCGCGACGCCAAGCTGCCGCTGTTCGCCACGCCCGATGAAGTGCTGGGCGAGGATCTGTTCGCGCACCTGCCCGAGGGCGATCTGGGACGCCGCTGGCGCGCCTTGCTGACCGAGGCGCAGGTGATCCTGCACAACCATTCGTGGAACGCGGTGCGCATCTCGCTGGGCAAGCCTGCGGTGAACTCTCTTTGGTTCTGGGGCGCCGGCGCGCTGCCCGATACGGTGCGCACGCGCTACCGCCAAGTCAAGGGCAGCGACACCCTGCTGCGTGCCTTGGCCAAGGCATCCGCAGTTGTCGAGGACGCGCCCGGTGCGCAGGAAGTCGATGCGCTGGTCGACCTGCGCAACCTGCGCGCACTGGATTCGCTGGCGCGCGATGCGGTGCAGCCGCTGCTCGACGCGGTGCACGCAAAGGAACTGGAAGCGCTGACCCTGGATTTCGAAGACGGCGCAAGCTTCATTCTGCGGCGCAGCCAGCGCTGGCGACTGTGGCGGCCTCCGCTGGCGAAACTAGACGCATGACGCAAGGGTTCGTTCCCCCGCCGCCGACCATCCGCCGGCGCACCGCGGAGGTACTGGACGACTGGCCGGACAGCGTGCCGCCGCTGCTGCGCCGCATCTACGCTGCGCGCGGCGCATGCAACCCGCGACAGGCCCAGCCGAAACTCGCGCAGCTGCTGCCGCCGGATTCGCTCGGCGGGCTGGCAGCGGCGACCGCCTTGCTTGCCGACGCGATCGCCGCGCGGAAGCACATCGTGGTGGTCGGCGATTTCGACTGCGACGGCGCCACCGCCTGCGCGGTCGGGGTGCGCGGCCTGCGTCTGCTCGGCGCGGCGCGGGTGACGCCGGCGGTGCCCAATCGTATGGTCCATGGCTATGGACTGTCGCCTGCGTTGGTGCAGGAGCTTGTCGGGCTTGAGCCCGACCTGTTGGTCACGGTGGACCACGGCATCGCCTGCCACGCGGGCATCGCCGCGGCCAAGGCGTTGGGATGGAAAGTGCTGGTCACCGATCACCACCTGCCGGGCGATGCGCTGCCGCCGGCCGACGCCATCGTCAATCCCAACCTGCGCGGCGACGCTTTCCCCAGCAAGATGCTGGCCGGCGTGGGCGTGATGTTCTACGTGCTGCTGGCGCTGCGGCAAAAATTGCGCAACGCAGGCGCGTTGGCGCCGGGCGAACCGGACCTGTCCACGCTGCTCGATCTGGTGGCGGTGGGCACCATCGCCGACCTGGTGCCACTGGACGTCAACAACCGCGCCTTGGTCGGCGCCGGCCTGCGGCGCCTGCGCGCGGGCCAGGGCTGCGCCGGGCTGCGCGCGCTGATCGAAGTGTCCGGACGCGAGGTCGCACGGCTGACCGCGGCCGATATCGGCTTCGCCATCGCGCCGCGCTTGAACGCCGCCGGTCGTCTGGAAGACATGTCCATCGGCATCGAATGCCTGCTCAGCGACGACGCCACCCAGGCCGGCGAACTCGCGCGGATCCTGCACGGCATCAACGCCGAACGCCGCGGCGTGCAGCAACAGATGACCGACGAAGCCGAGGCCGCCCTGGCGAAGCTGGGCACGGCGGGCGAGGGCGCTGCTCCGGTCGCGTTGTGCCTGTTCGATGCGGAGTGGCATCCGGGTGTGGTCGGCCTGGTGGCGTCGAAGATGAAGGAAAAACTGCACCGCCCGGTGATCGCGTTCGCGCCGTCCGAACCCGGCGGCGCGAGCCTGCGCGGTTCGGCGCGTTCGATTCCCGGACTTCATATCCGCGATGCGCTGGCCAATGTGGACAGCGCGCATCCGGGCTTGATCGGCAAGTTCGGCGGCCACGCGATGGCGGCGGGGCTGAGCCTGCAAGCGGACGATTTTCCGCGCTTCGAGGCGGCCTTCCGCGAACAGGTGGAGGCGATGATCGATCCCGCCATGCTGCAGGCCGAACTGCTGAGCGACGGCGAACTGGCTGCCGACGAATTCATCGCCCTCAACGCCGAGGCGTTGCGCGACGCCGGTACGTGGGGACAGGCGTTCGGCGAACCGCTGTTCGACGGCGTGTTCGAGGTGCTGGACTGGCGCGTGGTCGGGGAACGCCACCTCAAGCTCAGCCTGCGCCTGGAAGGGCGCCGCGAGCCGCTCAGCGCCATCCATTTCGGCGGCTGGCACGAGCAACCGCCCGAAGCGCGCCTGCGCCTGGCCTATCGCTTGGTGGCCGACGATTACCGCGGCAACGGCGCTATCCAGCTGATCGTCGAGCACCGGCAAGCGGCGCCACCGGATCGCGCAGACGTTTGAGGCCGAACAGCGGCCGCAGCCAGCCGAAGCGCCGGACGACTTCGTAGGCCGCGAAACATGCGGCGAAAGTCAGCGCGATCAGCAAGAGGCCTTCCCACAATGGCGCGATGCCGAGCGGTCTCAGGCGGTACGCGGCGACCACGATCACGGTCTGGTGCAGGAGATAGACCGGAAACACCGCCGGAGTCAGATAACGCAGCGCGGCGCTGTCGGCATGGCGGAAGCGATAGGCGAAACCGAAAACGGCGGCGATGCTCCACCACTGGTTGAGCGCCCAGGCGACGCGTTGGATCACGCGCAGCACAGCCGGCGGCGGATTGGCGTCGCCGTAGCCCGAAAGATAGAAATACCAAACGATGAAGCCGTAGCTGGCGGCCGCGGCCGAAAGTGCGGGCCACCGCATCCGCTGCAGCGCCCGCCAGAACGTCTCGGCGCGCGCCATCAGGAATCCCAGCAGGAACAGCGGCAGGTACTGGGCGTGGTTGTACCAGTCGTCCACCAGCGCATGGGTCGATTCGAACCGGCCGACCAGAGCGAGACGCGCCACGACCAGAAAGGCCGCCGGCCACAGCAGTGCGCCCACGCCGGAAAGCGCGCCAACCAGCCCGGTTCGGGCGCGATCCATCAAGCCTGGAAACAGGCGCAGCAGCAGCCACAGCGCGAATGTGTAGACCCACAGGTAGGCGACGAACCACAGGTGGTTCCAGGTGGGCAGACCCAGACAGCCGTCGTCGTCGCAGAACGAGCTGTCGCCGGCCAAATAGCGTCCCCAGAACGCCAGATAGCCGTCGCGGTAGCCGCCGGGAATGCGCGAGTCCAGCACTTCGTAGTACGACTGCGGCGGCACGATCACCAGCATGCCGAAGATCAGCGGAACCAGCAGCCGCCAGGAACGCGACTTGAGGAACCCATTGGGCTGCTTGTCGAATAGGAAGGCGCTGGCCGCACCCGACACCAGGAAGAGTAACGAGAGTCGCCACGGACTGCTCAACAGCATCAGGGGCTCGATGGTCGCGCTGGCGTAGGGGCTCTTCACGTGCCAGTCCCATGTCACGTAGTACATGCCCACGTGATAGAGCACCAGCATGCCGAAGGCGCAGATGCGGACCCAGTCGAGATCGTGGCGGCGTTCCATGGCGACTCTCGTTTAGTGAAGACAGGCGGCCATTGAGGCGCCCGCGATGACGCGACGCGAGCGCAAGGGGACGGGGCGTGGCGGCGAAGGGACGAAGCGCTGGTCTGCAGGGACGGCTGCTGGCGGAGGTCGCCACGCGCTCGCCTAGAATGCGCAGATGCCTGAAACCGCTTCCGACGCCGCCTACCGCCGTTTCCTGCCGTGGCGCCGCACCTTCGAGATCGGCTTCTGGGTGTTGCTGACCGGCAGCAACTTCGTCGGCAACAGCATCACCACGCTGATGGAAATCCGGCGCGGCCAGTCCGACACACTGGCCTGGGAGCCCGCGGTCTGGGAGTCCAGCAGCGCGCTGATGTGGCTGGTCGTGCTGCTGCCGGTAATCGCCTGGTTCACCCGCCGCTTCCCCTTGCATTGGGATAGCTGGAGCCGGTTGTTGCCTTGGTACCTGCTGGCCAGCGTGGTCGTTTCGGCCGTGCACGTGGCCGGCATGGTGGGAATCAGGGTGCTGGTCTATCGCTGGCAAGGCATGGATTACGACTTTGGTTCCTGGGGCCGGGAATTCCTCTACGAATACCTGAAAGACATCCGCAGCTTCGCCTCGATTGTGGCGATGATCGAGGGCTACCGCTTCCTGCTGCGCCGCTGGCAGGGCGAGGCCAGTCTGCTCGATGGGCCCGACGAAGGCCCGCAGCTGGAACCGGTGGAATTGCCCGAACGCTTTCTGGTGCGCAAGCTGGGCCGGGAGTTCCTGGTCGCTGCCAACGATATCGAATGGGTCCAGGCCTCCGGCAACTACGTCAACCTGCGCGTGCGTCAGCACGACTACCCTTTGCGCAGCACCATCGCCGGCATCGAAACCAAGCTCGACCCGCGCCGCTTCGCGCGGATCCATCGCAGCTATCTGGTCAACCTGGATCAGGTGGCCTCTATCGAACCCCTGGACACCGGCGATGCGCGCCTGCACCTGAAAGACGGCACCACGTTGCCGTGCAGCCGCCGCTATCGCGCCGACCTGCGCGGGCGGGTCGGCGCCGGCAGCGTCGAATCCAGCGCCTGAATGCGCCGGCCTGCTAGAATTCGCGGCCGTTTCGCCACTTATCGCCCGCACCGACCATGATCGAGCTCAATCCCATCCGCCAGCGCATCGCCGACCTGCAGGAACGGCTGGTTTCGCTTCGGGGGTATCTTTGACTACGACGCCAAGCGCGAGCGCCTGGAAGAAGTAAACCGGGAGCTGGAGAACCCGGATATCTGGAACAACGCCGAATACGCCCAGACCCTGGGCCGCGAGCGTTCCAGCCTGGAGAAGAACGTCAACGGCATCGCCAGCCTGCAGGAAGGCCTGGGCGAAGCCAGCGAGCTGCTGGATCTGGCCGAAAGCGAAAACGACGACGAGACCGCGCAGGCGGTGATTGCCGACGTCGATGGCTTCAATACGCATGTCGAGAAGCTGGAGTTCCAGCGCATGTTCTCCGGCGAACTGGACCCGGCCAACTGCTTCGTGGATATCCAGGCCGGCGCCGGCGGCACCGAAGCCCAGGACTGGGCCGAGATGATGTTGCGCATGTACCTACGCTGGTGCGAATCACGCGGCTGGAAGACCGAGTTGATGGAAGTCAGCGCCGGCGAAGTGGCTGGCATCAAGTCGGCCACGTTCCGGGTGGAAGGCGAATATGCCTACGGCTGGCTGAAGACCGAGATCGGCGTACACCGGCTGGTGCGCAAGTCGCCGTTCGATTCCGACAACCGTCGCCACACGTCGTTCACTTCGGTGTTCGTATCGCCCGAAGTCGACGACAACATCGAGATCGACATCAATCCGGCCGACCTGCGCACCGACGTGTACCGTTCTTCCGGTGCGGGCGGCCAGCACGTCAACAAGACCGAGTCGGCGGTGCGCATCACCCATATCCCGACCAATACCGTGGTCGCCTGCCAGACCGGCCGCAGCCAGCATCAGAACCGCGACAATGCGATGAAGATGCTGGCCGCGAAGCTGTATGAGCTTGAGATACAGAAGCGCAACACCGAGCGCGACGCGCTGGAAGCCACCAAGTCCGACATCGGCTGGGGCAGCCAGATCCGCAACTACGTGCTGGACCAGAGCCGGATCAAGGACCTGCGCACCGGCGTGGAGCGCACGGACACCCAGAAAGTGCTGGACGGCGACTTGGACGAGTTCGTCGAGGCCAGTCTGAAATCGGGCCTGGAAGCAGGCTCCAAACGCAGCGACGCATGACTAGCTAAGGGCGAGGGGTGAGTAGGGAGGAGTGAGGAACGAGGGAAGCAACAGCAGCTTTACCACTGGCCCTTTCCGCTACGATCTCCCCGTTCCTTCACCCAACTCACTCAACACTCCTCTTCACTCACGTCTCGCCCTATGACCGATATCACTCCCGCGCAGCTACCCACCGACGAAAACAGCCTCATCGCCGAGCGCCGCGCCAAGCTCACCGCGCTACGCGGGCAGGGCATCGCGTTCCCGAACGATTTCCGCCGTGTCGAGTACGCCGGCGATCTGCAGGCCGAATACGCCGATGGGGAGATCTGGCCCGCGGAGGCGCTTGAAGCCACGCAGCGCGAAGTGAAACTCGCCGGCCGGCTGATGGCTAAGCGGGTCATGGGCAAGGCCAGCTTCGCGCAGATCCAGGACGAATCCGGGCGCATCCAGCTGTTCCTGCAGACCAATACCCTGGGCGAAGTGTACGAGGCGTTCAAGAGCTGGGACATCGGCGATATCGTCGCCGTGCGGGGCAGCCTGACCCGTACCCGCACCGGCGAACTGTCGGTCAAGGTTAGCCAGCTGCGCCTGCTGACCAAGTCGCTGCGCCCGCTGCCGGACAAGTGGCATGGTCTGTCGGATGTGGAGCAGCGCTATCGCCAGCGCTATGTCGACCTGATCGTCACTCCGGAAGCGCGCGAAGTCTTCATCAAGCGTTCGCGCATCATCCGCGCCATGCGCGAATGGCTGGACGCGCGCCGCTTCCTGGAAGTGGAGACGCCGATGATGCATTACATCCCGGGAGGCGCCGCGGCCAAACCCTTCACCACACACCACAACGCGCTGGGTCTGGATCTTTATCTGCGCGTCGCGCCCGAGCTGTACCTGAAGCGCCTGGTCGTGGGCGGCCTGGAGCGCATCTACGAAATCAACCGCAACTTCCGCAACGAAGGCGTCAGCACCCGGCACAACCCCGAATTCACCATGCTCGAGCTGTACGAGGCCTACGCGACCTACAGCGAAATCATGGATTTGACCGAAGGCGTGATCCGCGACGTCGCCCATGACGTGCTGGGCAGCGGCCGCATGCTGTGGGAGGGCGAACAGATCGATCTGGATCCGCCGTTCCGGCGCTGGCGCATGGACCAGGCGGTGCGTCATCACAACCCGGAAATCAGCGCCGCCGACTGCACCGACCGCGACGCGCTGGCAGGCCACTGCGCGCGCTTGAAGATCCATGTCAAACCCGGCTACGGCTGGGGCAGGCTGCTGCTGGAGATCTTCGAGAAAACGGTGGAACACACGCTGGTCCAGCCGACCTTCATCACCGACCATCCGGTCGAGGTTTCACCGCTGGCGCGTGCCAACGACGAGCAGCCCGGCTACACCGACCGCTTCGAGCTGTTCGTCAACGGCAAGGAGCTGGCCAACGGTTTCTCCGAGCTCAACGATCCCGAAGACCAGGCCGCGCGTTTCCTGGCGCAAGTGCAGGCCAAGGACAGCGGCGACGACGAAGCCATGCATTTCGATGCCGACTACATCCGCGCACTTGAAGTGGGCCTGCCGCCCACCGGCGGCCTGGGCATTGGCATCGACCGCCTGGTGATGCTGCTGACGGGCTCCGATTCTATCCGCGACGTGCTGCTGTTCCCCTATATGCGCCCGGAAAACACGGGCTGACGCGCTCCGGCGGGTGACGCCGCAGGGCAGCTAATGCTTGGGTCGGGGCCTGCGCACAGATACGCGGTGGGCGAATATGGGCTGTTGCGCAGAGCCGCCCCGGCGCATAACGTGATTTGCGTCACTTTCCAAGCGCATATTGGCCTTTTCGACGGAGGATGGCATGGTTTCTGCGTCCGTATTCCTGCAGACGACGTATCCCACGGTTGATTTCCAGAGTTTTGGGCGCTACCGGCCTTTGCAGCCACCTTCCATCGAAAACCGAAGAGCCGGTATTTTTCCCCCAGACGACGATGCCGGCGGGGACTGACGAACATGCTAGATGCCAGCAGGGTCTACACCGGAGTATCCTCATCGGACAGCCACATCGCGTGGCATAACGGGATAGGAAACGGCTTGGATATCGTCATCGTCGACGATCAGACTTCTGCGCGCACCATGCTGCGTCATGTGATCGAAGACATCGCTTCGGAGCTGTCGGTGCACGATTTCGGCGATCCGTCCGTGGCCCTGGCCTGGTGCGAAGCCAATCGCACCGATCTGCTGCTGCTGGACTACCGCATGCCGGGCATGGACGGGCTGGAATTCGCGCGCCGCTTCCGCCGGCTGCCGATGCACCGCGACATCCCCATCATCCTGATCACCGTGGTCGGCGACGAACCTATCCGCCAGGCCGCGCTGGAAGCGGGCGTCATCGATTTCCTGGTCAAGCCGGTGCGTCCACGCGAACTGCGTGCGCGCTGCCGCAATTTGCTGCAGCTGCGCCAGCAAAGCGAGAACATCAAACAACGCGCCATGTCCCTGGAGCAGCGCCTGCTGTCCAGCATGCACGAGGTCGAGGAGCGCGAACGCGAGACCCTGTCGCGACTGGCGCGCGCCATCGAATACCGCGACAGCGGCACCAGCGCCTATCTGGAGCGCATGGCCCACATCGCCGGGCTGATCGCCGAGCAGCTGGGGCTGCCCGAGGACGAGGTGCGTGCCATCGAGATGGCCGCGCCGCTGCACGACATGGGCAAGATCGCCATCCCCGATTCGGTGCTGATGAAACCCGGCCCGCTGACCGACGAGGAAACCGCGGTCATGCGCCGTCATCCGCGCATCGGCCACGAACTGCTGAGCGGCAGCCACAACCGCTTTATTCAGGCCGGCGCCATCATCGCCCTGCGCCACCACGAACGTTACGACGGCAGCGGCTACCCCGATGGCCTGGTGGGCGACGCCATTCCGTTGGAAGCCAGGATAGTGGCGGTTGCGGATGTGTTCGATGCCCTTATTTCACCGCGTCCCTACAAGAAGGCCTGGGACAAGGACGCCGCACTGGCGTACCTGTACGCGCAGCGCGGGCGGCTGTTCGACCCGATGTGCGTGGACGCGCTGGGCCGCGGCCGCGCCAGGCTGGACGATATCTGCGACCAGTACTCCACCGTCAACGCTCGCCCGGGGATGCAGTAAGCCATGAACGGCCTGGTGTCCTGGGTGAGGGCGCGTCTGTCCAACCGGCCCGACAGCGAGCACGGCCAGGCGCTGGTCCGGATCGCGCTGATCTCCATCATCCTGGCCTATGCGCTGCTGCCTTCCTCGCGCGCGCTGCTGGGCCCTGGCGAGTACCGGGTGGTACTGGCCATCGTGCTTGGCGGATTGGCCAACGCGGTCGGCATCGTCGCTTGGTTGTTCTACCGGCCCGGTAAGTCGGGCCCGCGCCGTGCGCTGGGCATGATCGCCGATTACGGCCTGCTGGCCGCGGCCATGGTCGGCATGGGCGAGCCGCTGGCCTGGGCCTACATCGTGCTGATGTGGGTCACGGTGGGCAACGGCCTGCGCTACGGCAACAAATACCTGATCATCGCCGTGGCCATGGCCTGCGTGAGCTTCAGCGCGGTGCTGCTGCAAAGCGATTACTGGATCGTCAACCGCAGCCTGGGCATCGGCCTGCTGATCGGTTTGATCGCGGTGCCCATGTACCTTTCGGGTCTGCTGCGTCAGCTCACCCGCGCCACCGAAGAAGCGCATCGCGCCAACGAGGCCAAGAGCCGTTTCCTGGCGAACATGAGCCATGAATTCCGCACGCCGTTGAACGGCCTGTCGGGCATGTCGGAACTGCTGGCCACCACCCAGCTGGACAGCGAGCAGCGCGAATGCCTGTCCACCATCCAGGCTTCGACCCGCAGCATGCTGGCGCTGGTCGAGGACGTGCTGGATATCTCCGCGATCGAGGCCGGCAAGCTGAAGCTGAACGTCGTCGAGTTCTCGCCGCATGAAGTGATCGAAAGCATCGGCATGATCCTGCTGCCGCAGGCGCGCGCCAAGCAGCTGAATTATGAAGTGCGCATCGCCGACGACGTGCCGCGCAGGCTGCGCGGCGATATCCGCCACCTGCGCCAGATCCTGCTGAACCTGGCCGGCAACGCGGTGAAGTTCACCGATGCCGGCAGCGTGCGGCTGGAAGTCAAACTCGCCGCCGACCAAAACGAGAAGATCGGCCTGCGCTTCATCGTCACCGACACCGGCATCGGCATTCCGGCCGGCGTGCGCGCGCGGCTGTTCGAGGCGTTCGAACAAGCCGACGTCAGCCTGTCGAGGCGCTACGGCGGCACCGGCCTGGGCACCACCATCGCCAAGGGTCTGACCGAAGCCATGGGCGGCAGCATCGGTTTCGAAAGCACCGAGAACCGCGGCAGCAGTTTCTGGGTGGAGCTGCCGTTCGAGCCGGCCGAGGCCGTGAAGGCGCCGGTGGTTCCGGCCTGGATCGAAGAGCAGACGGCGCAGGGTTCGGAAAACATCATCGCCTTTTCCGATCCGTTCCTGCGCCATCGCGCGCGCGTGCGCAGCCTGCAGATCCTGGTCGCCGACGACCACGAAGCCAACCGCATGGTGGTGCAGCGCCTGCTGCAGAAGGCCGGGCACCGCGTGGTCTGCGTCAACGGCGGCGAAGAAGTGCTGGACGCGCTGGAAATCGCCGACTACGACACCGTGATCGCCGACCTGCACATGCCCGGCATCAGCGGTCTGGATCTGCTCAAGCAGCTGCGTATCATGGAAGCGGGCGGTGGGCCGCGCACGCCGGTGCTGGTGCTCAGCGCCGACGTCACGCCGGACGCGATCGCACGCTGCGAACAGGCCGGCGCGCGCGCCTTCCTGGCCAAGCCCATCGTCGCTACGCGCCTGCTGGACGTGCTGGCCGAAATCGCCAACAACGGCCGCGTCGCCACGCCGGCACCGGTCGTCAGGCCCGAACTTCCAGCCGGCAACGACGTGCTGGATCCGGGCGTGCTCAACGAACTCAGCGCGCTGGGAATGGGCGACGCGTTCGAACGCGAGTTCATCGTGCAATGCCTCAACGACGCCGACGGCTGCATCGGCGCGATGGCCCACGCCATGGAACGCGGCGACGGCGCGCATATGCGCGAACACGCGCATGCGCTGAAGGGCGTCGCCAGCAATCTGGGGCTGGTGAAACTGGCCGCGGCGAGCGGAGAAATGATGCGCCTGCCGGATGCGCAGATCGCGCAGGAATGGCGCCAGCGGCTGGCGATGCTCAACTCCAATCTTAGCCAGGGCCGCGCCGCGCTGGAAGCGCGCAAGCGCGGCGCGGCGGCGAAAGACAGCGAGCGCAATTGACGCGCAAGAAAAAACCCGCTGGATCAGAGCGGGTTTCTTCCCTCACAGGTTGATTGCGGCGGGCGCAGCCGAACGCCCGATATCCCAGCGAACCCCAGCAGCCTGCGACGTCCTGTTCGCGATCGCGTAGAGCAACCCGGTGAACTCAGGCCGCTTGCGCGGCGGCGCGCCTCTCCTGCGCGCGGACGATACGCTCCATCATGCGCAACGACTTGTCGCCCAGCGCCAGCGCCGTATCCACCCACACTTCGGTGATGCGCATCAGCTCGTCGTAACCGACCGGTTGCGCCAGATTGCGGCAGGCGTTCATGGCCAGGTGCGCGTGCGAAGCGCGCTTCTGCTTGTTGATCAGCTCTTCCACCGCCGCCGCGCCCTGGCCCTTGGGCACCAGCACATCCACCACGCCCATCTTGTGGAACTCGTCGCTGGTGTAGAGGTTGCCGTCCAGGATGATCTTCTCGGCCAACTGCGGCGACACGCGCTTGCACAGGAACGAGTACGCGCCCATGCCCGGGAACAAACCGAACAGCACTTCCGGCAATCCCATGTCCACGCCTTCCTCGGCGACGATGGTGTGGCACGCCAGGGCGATTTCCAGACCGCCGCCCAGCGCATCGCCCTGGATCAGCGCGATGGTGCGCACGTCGCCGCCCAGCCCGGTATTCAGGTGATATACGCCGTCGACGCAGCGACGCGCGTAGTTGAGCAAATGGCCGCGGTTGTTCTCGCGAATCAGCTGCGCGAACAGCTCCAGGTCGCCGCCCAGATTGAAGGCGGAAGCTGCGGAAGCCACTACTAGGTGACGGAGCTTGCCGGATTCGCGCTGCGTGTCGCGCAGGGTGATCGAATTCATGAAGCTCAGCACATCGTCCAGCATCTGGCTGTGGAAACAGGGACGCGTGCCTGCCGCCGGCTCCGAATGCATGTACATCCAGTGGGTATCGCCGCTGGGCTCGGAATCGATGCGGATGGTGGGGTAGGGACGGGTGCGCAGCAGCTTTTCTACATTGTTCATTGGTTCGATCCTCGGCTGGGGTGGATATTGGTTGGATATGACGCGATTAAAACGCTCCGTGGCTTGTGAAGAATCCGTGAAGCCACATGAGCCGGATGCTACACCTGAACCACTCCTAAAAATCCATCCCGGCCGTTGCGCTTACGGGAACCCCCGTATCGCGGTTGAGAGCTCACCGGTTAAGTGATGCGCATCACATAAATTGATCGTGCGGTGTCGGTCCAGGGCAGAAAAAGACCGGCTTGCGCCGGCCTTTCTGCAAACGATTTCGGACGCACTGCGCAAGTTTTACGGCGCAGGTTGGGGGGGGAGATCGCGCAGCTCTTTACGCAAGATCTTGCCTACATTGGTCTTCGGCAGTTCGGTACGGAATTCGACCAGGCGCGGCTGCTTGTAGCCGGTCAGGTTTTCGCGGCAATAGGCCTTGACCTGTTCGGCGGTCAGCGCCGGATCCTTCTTGACGATGAAAACCTTCACCGCCTCGCCCGATTTTTCGTCCGGCACGCCGATCGCCGCGACTTCGAGCACGCCTTCGATGCCGGCGATCACGTCTTCCACTTCGTTCGGATACACGTTGAACCCCGACACCAGGATCATGTCTTTCTTGCGGTCGACGATGTAGAAGAATCCGTTTTCGTCCATCTTCGCCATGTCGCCGGTGTGCAGCCAGCCGTCGCTGTCGATCACGTTCGCGGTTTCTTCCGGGCGCTGCCAATAGCCTTTCATCACCTGCGGCCCCTTGACGCACAGTTCGCCAACCTGGCCCAGCGTGGTCAATATGTTGCCGTCGTCGTCTTTCAAGCAGACGTCGGTGGAAGGAACCGGCAAACCGATCGCGCCGTTGTAATCCTTCAGGTCCATCGGATTGATGCACACGGCCGGCGAGGTTTCGGTGAGGCCATAGGCCTCCACCAAGGTCACGCCGGTGACTTTTTTCCATTTCTCGGCGACCGCGCGCTGCACCGCCATGCCGCCGCCCAGGGTCATCTTCAAGTTGGAGAAATCGACCTGGTCGAAGCCCGGCGTGTTCAGCAGGCCATTAAAAAGGGTGTTGACGCCGGTGATGGCGGTGAAACGCGTTTTCTGCAGCTCCTTGACGAAGCCCGGCATGTCGCGCGGATTGCTGATCAAATGATTCAGGCCGCCGAGTTTCACGAACACCAGCCCGTTCGCGGTCAGGGCGAAGATATGGTAAAGCGGCAGCGCGGTGATGATGACTTCATTGCCGTAATCCAGTCCGGTGCCCACCCACACGCCGGACTGCTGCATGTTGGCCACTAGATTGCGGTGGGTCAGCATGGCCCCCTTGGCGACGCCGGTGGTGCCGCCGGTGTACTGCAGGAATGCGATGTCCTCGCTGTCGATGTCGATCTCGGGCAGCGACTGCATGCGTCCCAGGGTCATCGTGTCCTTGAAGCGCACGGCGCCGGGAATGTCGTAGTCGGGCACCAGTTTCTTGACGTACTTGAGCACGAAGTTGATCAAGGCGCCCTTGGGGAAACCGAGCAGGTCGCCGAGCCCGGTGGTGATGACCTGCTTGAGCGGCGTGTCGGCCACCACTTCCTGCACGGTGTGGCCGAAGTTGTCGACCACCAGCAGCGCGCTGGCGCCGGAGTCGATCAGCTGATGCTTGAGTTCGCGCGCGGTGTACATGGGATTGACGTTGACCACCGTCAAACCGGCGCGCAGGATGCCGAAGATGGCGATGGGGTACTGCAGGCAGTTGGGCATCATGATGGCGACGCGGTCGCCCTTCTTCAGCTTCAGCTCGCTCAGCAGGTACGCGGCGAAGTGACGGCTGAGCGTATCTATTTCGCCGTAAGTGAGGGATTTACCGAAGTTCGCGAAGGCAGGGCGCGCGTTGTACTTGTCGACCGCCGTTTCGAATACAGAAACGATGGACCGGTACTCGTCCATGTCGACTTCTTGCGGCACGCCTTGCGGATAGCTCTTGAACCACGGACGATCCTGACTCATGTTGCATTCCCTCCCCAGGGCCTTTGGTTTGTTTTTCCGGCATGCGCTTGGGCGCGTGCGGGATGTGGGGTTCCACCATGCGAGCATACCGCCCCGGATGGAAAAGGCGAAGCCATTGCCAGTGAATAAGCGAAGCGGAAGATATCCGGCCCTGGTGATCTTGTTGATGCTGGGCCTGGCCTGGCTGGCGGCTTGCGAAACGGCGACGCCGGAGCAGGCATTACGCACCCGGCTGCAGACAATGCAGACCGCCGCCGTCGAACGCCGGGGCAGTGATTTCATGGATGGCGTGACCGGGGATTTCGCAGGCAATGCGGGAATGGATCGTGCTGCGTTGCACAATCTGCTGCGCGCGCAGACGCTAGGCAATGCCAGGATCGGCGTCAATACCGGTCCGGTGGACGTGCAGCTGCAGGGCGATCGCGCCACCGTGCGTTTCAGCGCGGTGCTGACCGGCGGCAGCGGCCGTTTTCTGCCCGACAGCGCGCAGGCTTATGCGATCACCAGCGGATGGCGCGTGGAAGACGGCGAGTGGCGCGTGTACTACGCGCAGTGGGAGCCGAAGCTCTGAAATCGAACTCCGCTTTAGTAGGGCCGAACTCGCTCGGCCCTACAGAGATTACGCCCGCCGCTACGCGGCTTTTTTCGCCGCGAGCTGACGCAGCACGTAGTGCAGCAGGCCGCCGTGACGGAAATATTCCACTTCCTTCGGCGTCAGCAGCAGCACCTTGGCCTGGAAATTCAGCTTGCTGCCGTCTCGGCGGGTGGCGATTACATCGGCCAGCCTGGAAGCGCCGTCGCCCAGGCCGGTGATGTCGAAGCTTTCCGAACCGTCCAGCCCCAGCGCCTGCGCGTTCTCGCCGTCCTTGAACTGCAGCGGCAGCACGCCCATGCCGACCAGGTTGGAGCGGTGGATGCGCTCGAAACTTTCCGCGATCACCGCCTTGACGCCGAGCAGATTAGTGCCTTTGGCCGCCCAGTCGCGCGAGGATCCGGTGCCGTATTCCTTGCCCGCGAACACCACCAGCGGCACGCCGTCGGCCTTGTACTTCATCGCCGCGTCGTAGATCGCGAGTTTCTCGCCGGCGGCGTCTTTGCCGCCGAAATA
>JAESGX010000213.1_pt1 | contig 37077 bp, 32 predicted proteins | sample 9269801 | NCBI WGS metagenome assembly JAESGX01 (sample SAMN16773122, study PRJNA677054) | algae metagenome | isolation source: Pleurocapsa minor GSE-CHR-MK-17-07R and co-occurring heterotrophs from wet... | place: USA: Lower Calf Creek Falls, Grand Staircase Escalante National Monument, UT ... | reverse complement strand
GGAGGCCGACCGTCGCGCCCAGGCCGAGGCGCTGCGGGCCCAGATCGCCCGGCTCGAGGCGGAGAGCGAGAGCGACAGCCTGCGCTCGCAGCCCCGCCGCGGCACCATCCGCGGTGGCCTGGCCGGCGCCGCGCAGCAGCAGGCCGGCGTCGATCGCGCCGCGCGCCTCGAGGAATTGCGCCGCCAGTACGCCGAACTCCAGGAGGAGATCACCCGCGGCGAGGCGGCCGCCGGCGAGCGCCAACGCACGGAGCAGGAAGCCGCCGCCGCGCAGGCCACCGAGGCCCGCCGTCGGCGTGCTGCCGCCGACGCCGAGGAGCTGCGCAAGGCGCTCGACGACCGCTTTCGGATCAACAGCGAGTACGAGGACCGTGTCCGCCGCCTGCGCGAGGCGGAGGCCGCCGGCGGCATCACCGCCGCCGACCGCACCCGCTTCGAGACGCTGGCGCTGCAGGAGCGCGACGAGGCGCTGCGCCGACTGGAGCCGCGCGTGGCCGCCGTCCGCCGCGCCAGCAACGAGGGCGCCCGCGAGGCGCGCGAGGCCGAGCGCGAGGTCAACGACATCCTCCGCGAGCGCGAGCGGCTGATCCAGAGCAACGAGAATGCCCAGGAGCGCTACACCCGCCGCCTGGAAACCCTCGGCCGGCTGGTGGAGCGCGCCGATCGCATCGGCCAGCCTATCCCCGACGAGACCGTCTCGCGCGAGGCCAATGCCGCGCTGGAGGAGCTGGAGCGCAGCCAGCAGCGCGTGCAAACCGCGACCGAGCGCACCAGCGAGACCGTCCGCGACCTCGGCCTGACCTTCTCCAGCGCCTTCGAGGACGCGATCATCAAGGGCGAGAAGCTCTCCAAGGTGATGCAGGGCCTGCTGCAGGACATCGCCCGCGTCATCGCCCGCCGCACCATCACCGAGCCGCTGGGCAACGCCGTCTCGGCCGGGCTGACCGGGCTTGGCGCCGGGAGTTGGCTGGACAGCATCGGCTCCTGGATTGGCGGGCTGTTCCGCGCCGAGGGCGGGCCGGTCGCCGCCGGCCAGCCCTATGTCGTCGGCGAGCGCGGGCCCGAGTGGTTCGTGCCAGACCGCGCCGGCACCGTGCTGCCCAACGGCACGGCACCCGGCGGCGGTACCACCATCCAGACCAGCATCACCATCGATGCCAGAGGTGCGGACGCCGGCGTCGAGGCGCGGCTGCGGATGCTGTCCGGCCAGATCGCCCGGCAGTCCTCGGCGATGACGCTCGACGCCATCCGCCGCGGCGGCGCCGCCTACAAGACGGTGCGTGGGTAGAGGGGGCGCGGATGGCTGAATACCCCTGGCCCACGGTGCTGCGCCCGAGCCGCCTCAGCTTCCACCTCCAGCACAACACCCTGCGCTTCGCCTCGCCGATCACGCGCGTCGCGCAGGTCATGCGGCGGGAGGGCGCGCGCTGGATGGCCGAGGCGACCTTCGATCCGCTCGACCGGGTTCGCGCCGGCGTGCTGGAGGGGCTGCTGGCGGCGCTGGCCGGCTCGGTCAACACGGTTCGGATCTGGGATTGGCGGCGCGAGTACCGCACCGGCGATCCGCGCAGCCAGGGCGATGTGCCGACCGGGCCCTACTCCTTCAGCGACGCCACCATCTTCACGGACGGGACCGGGCTGGTGGTCGGCTCCGGCAATCCGTCGCTCGCCGGCGGCGCGGCCCGCGGGGCGCTGGCGATCCAGACTCAGGGCTGGTGGCCGAACACGGTCGCCGTCGGCGCCGGTGACTACTTCGGGCTGAACGGCCGGCTCTACATGGCGACCGCGGCGATCACCGCCTCCGGCACCGGCACGGCCACCATCCCGATCGGTCCGCCGCTGCGCGCCGCGGCCGCCGTCTCGGAGCCACTCGTGCTGACCCAGCCCACCGTGGCCATGCGGCTGATCTCCGACGACGAGGCGGTCAACCCGACCCGCCCGGGCCGCTTCACCGCCATCACCATCCGCCTGGAGGAAGCCCTGTGACCGAAGGCATCACCGCCACGCCGCGGCTGTCGCTCCAGGCTGCCGCGGCGGCCACCGCGCCGGTCGCCACGCCGGTCATCCTGGTCGACCTCGACTTCGCCTCCGGCCCCTTCCGCGCATGGACCGGCCTCGGCCAGCTGGACTGGGCCGGCAGGACCTTCGAGGGGGTCGGCTCGCTCGGCGCCGTCGGCGAGATCGAGGAGACCACCGAGATCCGCGCCGTGCGGCTGACGCTCACGCTCTCGCCGGTCCCGCAGGAGGTGGTGGACATCGCGCTGGCCGAGCGCAGCTTCCGGCTGCGCCCCGCCCGGCTCTGGGGCGGGCTGCTCGATGCCGAGGGCGCCTTCGTGGCCGACCCGTTTCCGCTCTGGGCGGGGCTGATGGACACCATGGAGGTGGTCGACGGCGCCGAGCCGCGGGTCTCGCTCGCCTGCGAGAGCCGCCTCGTCGACCTCGAACGCGCCGAGGTCCGCCGCTACACCGACGCCGACCAGCAGGCCGAATATCCGGGCGACCGCTTCTTCGAGTTCGTGCCGGCGCTGCAGGAGGCGCAGATCAGCCTGCCGGCGTCGTGACCCGGCGCCCCGACTGGCCTGGCCGGCTGGCAGCCCTGCTGTCGGCGGCCGAGACGCGACCGTTCGACGCCCGCCGCTGGAACTGCGCCCGTTTCGCGCTGGCCGCCGTCGAGGCGGTGACGGGGGAGCGGCCCCGCGTGCGGGTGCGGCCCTCCCTGGAGGCCTCGGCCGACAGCGCCGGGGTTCCGCGGATCCCGCCCGCCTTTGCCCGCGCCGGCGACGTGGTGCTGGCCGGCGATCCCGCCCGCCTCGGCGTCGTCGTGGACGGCGGCCGCGCCGCCTTCGTCGGGCCGCGCGGGCTGCTGCGCCAGCCGCTCACCACCTGCGCCACCGCCTGGAGGGTCGGGTGAAACCCGCGGAGGAACATTCCTGATGCCGGCTGCCGTCCCCCTCGTCGCCGTGCTCGCCGGCGGCATCGCCTCGGCCGCCGTCGGCGGCGGCATCATCGGCGCGGTGGTCGCCGCCGGCACCGCCTTCGTCGTCTCCTCCATCGGCCAGAGCATCTTCCCGACCAAGCGGGCCTCCTCGACCGCCGCGGCCGCGGTCGCCGCCGACACGCTCACCAGCACCGCGGCCACCCGCACGCAGTCCTTCCGCCAGGCGATCACCGAGCACCAGATCGTCCTCGGCCGGGTCAAGGTCGGCGGCCCGATCGTCTTCATCCATTCGGCGCCCGACGATGCAGGCCGGGAGGACGGCTACTTCTACGCCGTCGTCGTGGTCGCCGCGCACCGGGTGCGGGCCATCGGCGAGGTCACGCTGGGCGACGCCCCGGAGAGCGATCCGAAGTACGCCGGGCTGGTCCGGGTGGACCGGCACCTGGGCAATCCATCCCAGACGGCAAACGCCAACCTGGTGGCCGAGACCGGCGGCAAGTGGACCGGCGCCCATCGCGGCCAGGGGCGCGCCTACATCGCCGTCCGGCTCAAGATCACCGCCGAGGCCTTCCCCTCCGGCCCGCCGAACATGGCGGCCATCGTCGAGGGCGCCGACACCATCCTCGACCCGCGCACCGGCATCACCGGCTGGTCGGACAATCCGGCGCTGTGCCTGGCCTGGTACATCACCGCCTCCTTCGGCTGGCGGGCCAGCTGGGACGACATCGACATCCCCTGCCTGATCGCCGCGGCCAATGTCTGCGACGAGATCATGGGGACCCGGGCCGGCACTGCCGAGCGGCGCTACGCCTGCAACGGCACGCTCTCGCTGGCCGAGGGCAAGATCGCCATCACCGAAAAGCTGGTCGCGGCCATGGCCGGGGCGCTGGTGGTCTCGGGCGGGCGGTTCTTCATCCATGCCGGGGGCCCGGCCCTGCCGGTGGCCACGCTGACCTCCGACGACCTGCGCGGCGACGTGACCATCATGGGGGCACGGGCGCGGCGCGACCTCTTCAACGGGGTGCGCGCCGTCTATGTCGAGCCATCCGCCAACTGGCAGCCGACCGACGCGCCGCCGCTGCTGGCCTCGAACTACGTCGCCGAGGATGGCGGCGAGGCGATCTACACCGACCTGGAGTTCCCGCTCACCACCTCGGTCTCCACCGTCCAGCGGCTGATGAAGGTGGCGCTGGAGCGGAACCGCCGGCAGCGCACCGTGGCCTTCCCCGCCAAGCTCTCGGCGCTGCGGCTGCGGCCCTGGGAGGGGGCGACGGTGGCGCTCGACCGGCTGGTGCCCTTCCCGGCGCGGATCACCGGCTGGAGCCTCGCGCAGGATGGCGGCGTCGATCTGGTGCTGGCGGAGGAGGACGCCGCGGTCTGGGACTGGAACCCGGCGGTGGACGAGCGCGCCACCGGCGACAGCCCCTCCGTCGTGCTGCCCAACCCGGGGCGCATCGCGGCACCCGCCAGCATCACGGTCACGACGCCGGCCACCAGCAGCTTCGCCGCCCTGGCGGTGTCCTGGTCCCCGGTCGGCTCGGCCTATCTCGCCGGCTACGAGGTGGAGTTCCTGCCGGCCTCGGTTGCCGTGTGGCAGGGCTACGGGGCGGGGTTGGGCGCCACCGCGGCGAGCATCCCCACCGCGGAGCCGACCGCCTTCCGGGCGCGCGCCGTGGCCCGCAGTGGCGCGGTGTCGGGCTGGCGAACCGCCCCCATTCCGGCCGCCGTCTCGGCGCCGACGGCCACCGGCATCGCCGGGGGCGTGCGCCTGTCGGGCGGCTTTCCCGCCGAGGCCGTGCGGCTGCAGGTGTTCGAGGCCAGCAGCGCCAGCCTCGCCGCTGCCGTGAAGCTCGCCACCGAGCCGACCTCGCTGCTCTGGGACCGCACCGGCCTCACCGCGGGCCAGACCCGCTGGTACTGGCTCCGCAGCGTCTCGGCCGAGGGCAACGTCTCGGCCTTCGCCGGCCCGGTCACCGCCACCGCATTGTAGGAGGCCCGCCATGCCGGCACGCATCGACGACCTGCTCGTCCTCAACGCCAACCTCAACAAGACCGACTTCGCGAAATACCTGCGCGACCGCGAGGCGGTTCTGCCGACCGACTTTGGCGGGCTCGGCGATGGCGTGGCCAACGATCGCATCGCCATCCAGGCCTGCTTTGATCGCGCCGCGGCGGACCAGAAATTCGCCGTCATCCCGCCCGGTACATGGAATGTCGGCAGCGGCGTTACGCTCGGTGGCGGCGCACGCGGGCTGATCATGCGCGGCGTAATCCGCTACACCGGCGCGGCCAACGCGCCGGCCACCGTGCTGACGCTGGGCGATGGCGGCACCACGCGCAACGGCGAGAAGCTCTACGCCGGGCTGCAGGTGATCAGGCAGACCCAGTCCGACTGGGCTTCCGAGGCGGATATTGGCATCCTGGTGCGCAACATCGACGCCTCGGTGGTGGAGCTGCGGCTGGTCTCCGGGTTCACCATCGGCATGCGCACGCTGGGCGATGGGCGTGGCGTGGAGGACAGCACCTTCCACCTGCTGCGCATCCTCAACAACCGCTACGGCCTCGATATCCGCGCCGAAACGGCGACGGCGTGGAACACCTCCGTGCGCTACTATGGCGGGCACTTCGCCCTTGCCACCGGGATCAACCCGACCATCGACCGCTACGGTATCCGCTTCTCGCGCGGGGCGGGCGGCTACAACAACCACAACCGGCACGTCTTCGACGGGCCGAATTTCGAGCTGCGGCAGCTCGATCCGAACGTCGCGATCCCCTTCCTCAACGAGACGGACGGCACCGCCATCATCGGCCGTGCGCTGCGTATGGAGGCCTGCTCGCCGATCGTGGCTCGGCACACCGGCAGCGCCACTGACTGCGAATACGAGGTGGCCTGGGCGAATACCTATGCCGTTCGGATGGACTACACCTCCACCGCCGACCGGGCCGGCAATGCGGTGATCAACCGCCACCGCGCGCCGGCGTCGCGGTTGCTGCGGGTGCTGGAGGCGGTGCCGAACCTGCGCGCTGCTGCGTTCCGGCAAAGCGCCACCGAGATCGGCGTCGAGAAGCTGGCGACGCTGGCCACATCGACCACGGCGGCCACAACGCTGGCGGGGCTGTGCTTCAACGGGCTGGACGGGATCGCGGCGACCTCCCGCGGGCTACTGCTGGACGCCAACCGCGGCATGGCCTTCGTGGTGGACACCACCTCGGCCAAGGAGTTCGCGCTGGCACATTGGCTGGTCGGCGGCGCCGATGGCGGGCGGCTGTTCGTGCGGGTGTTCGATGGCGCGGCCAATGTACGGGAGAACGTCGCCGGCGATGTGCTGGCCTCTGGCACCACCATGCAGTGGAACACCGCTGCGAAGGGGTGGAACGCCGGCTCGGTGATGGCCGATGCCTCGCTGAACCGGCGGCAGACGATCCGTGTGGGCGCCAGCGTGGCCTTCGCGCAGGTCGGCATCGTGGGCTTTGACGGGCAGATCGAGCTTGAGGCGCTGCGGCTGTTCGGGCTGCCGGAGGCGGCACCGGCGGTGCTCTATGCCTGCCCTTCGGTGCCGGTGGGGACGCGGGAGTTCCAGGCGGAGGTATCGTGGGACCTGCCATCGCTGGCGAGCGGGGCGACGGCGCTCACCGATGTGACGGTGACCGGATCCCGGCAGGGGGATATGGCCCAGGCGTCGCTGGTGAGTTCGACGCGATTCATTGACCTGACGGCCTTCGCCTGGACCAACAACACGGTGCGCGTCATGGCGCGGAACATCTCGGGTGCGACGTTCGATCTGGCAGCGGCGACGCTATCGGTCCAAATCGTCAAGCGGCGGGTGCCTTGAGTGAGCATCCTGCTGGAACAGGCTTTCAGCCATCGCTTGTGACCACGATGCCACTCCGGGTCACCACGATCTCACCCTCGTAAAGCGGTCGCCAGTCATCGAGCGTCAACGGCACGCTGGCGAACAACGTAACAGCCTGCGGATGGCCGATCTCAACGCCCGCTGCCGCCAAGGCGTCGGGGTCGGTGGCGCACTCCCGATGCAGGACATGAAGGCCGGGCGCTGCGGTACTGCCGTCCGGCTGCAAGCGGCGATGCCCGTGGGCGAACAGAAATTCCCCATCGGCGTAAAGAAAATTGGCGGGGCCAAGACCTCGCAGCTCCCGTGCAAGGGCAGACACAACGGCCAGGCGCGATTGCAGCGTGGGCGCGCTGCTGGTCCACAGGGGTGTCAACCGGTCCAGTAGCACGCAGAAAGCGAACTCCGAATCGCTTGACCCGATGGGAGCGTGTCTCTGATCCTGTCCACCGAGACGCTCCTCGATACCGGGCAAGCGTCCGTTGTGGGCGAAAAGATGCATCCGGCCGCCCAGCTCGCGCGCGAAGGGCTGTGTGTTCCTAAGCGACACCTCACCCTGGGTCGCGTGCCGCAGATGCGACATGACCAGATGGCTTCGGATCCGCTGCTCGCCGATGAAGCGGACCCACGCGCTGTCGCCCGCCGCCTCCGGCTCCCGGAAGAGCCTCACATCCGGCCCGTCATAGAAGCCGATCCCCCAGCCATCGCTGAGGTGTCCGGCGCGGTCGCCACGTAGGGCCAGGCGCTCCATCGAGAGGCTGGTGGTCGTCGCGATGCTGCCCGACAGCGCGAAGAGCTCACACATGGTGATCCTGTGACCTCACGTCTCGGTCGGATCGCGGTAGGCCAGGAGCCGCAGCGCGTTTGCCACGACCAGCAGGGTCGATCCCTCATGGAAGACCACCGCGGCACCGAGTTGCAGCCCGAACAGCGTCGCCGGCACCAACACCGCCACCATGCCCAGGCTGATCCACAGGTTCTGCCGGATGATACGATTCGTGCCCCGGCTCAGCCCGATGACAAAGGGTAGTCGCGTGAGGTCATCACCCATCAGCGCGACGTCGGCCGTCTCCAGCGCCACATCCGAACCGGCCGCGCCCATGGCGATGCCGACGGTCGCATGCGCCATGGCCGGCGCATCGTTCACGCCGTCACCTACCATCGCGACATCCTGCTCCGCCCGGAAGCGCTGGATGGCGGCGACCTTGTCCTCAGGCATCAGGTCACCCCAGGCTTCGTCCAGTCCGACCTGCTGCGCCACCGCCTCAGCAACGCGGGCGTTGTCGCCCGACATCATCACCATCCGTGAAATACCGAGCTTGCGCAGGCGCAGGATCACCCCGGCGGCGGCATCCCGCGGCGTGTCCATCAGGCCGATGGCGCCCAGATACTGCTCGCCCCGCCGGACCACCATCGTGGTGCGGCCACGTTGCTCCAGGTCGGCAATCATGACCTGGACCTCCGCCGTCAGCGGTGGCCCTTCGATTTCGGCGAAGAGCGCGGCCTTACCGACATGGACGCGGTCGGTGCCGATTCGGGCCGAGAGGCCGCGGCCGGTGATGCTGCGCAAGTCCTCGGCCGCAGGGACCGTTACCTCCGCACCCAGCCTCGCCCGTCCATCGCGCACGACGGCGGCGGCGAGGGGGTGGTCGCTGAGCGCCTCGACGGCGCTGGCGACCGCCAGCAACGAGGACTCCTCAGCACCGGGTGCCGGCAGCACATCCGTAACCCGCGGCTTGCCCTCGGTCAGCGTGCCCGTCTTGTCGAAGGCGATGGCGCCCAGCTTGCCGAGGTTCTCCAGCGGGCCCCCACCCTTCACCAGCACCCCGCCTCGTGCGGCGCGCGCGATGCCGGACAGCACGGCGCTCGGCGTCGAGATGGCGAGCGCACAAGGGCTGGCGGCGACCAGCACCGCCATGGCGCGATAGAAGCTCGCGCCGAAGCCCTCATCGATCACGACCCAGGCGAAGAGCAGAACGACGACTGACACCAGGACGACAGGCACGAAGATCCTCTCGAACCTGTCCGTGAACCGCTGCGTGGGAGATTTCTGAGCCTCGGCTTCGTTCACCATGCGCACGAGGCGCGCAAGCGAGGTATCCGCCGCCAGCCGGGTGACCTGCACTTCCAGTGCGCCAGCGCCATTGATGGTTCCGGCAAAGACCCGGTTTTCCGCCAGCAATCCTTCGGGTCGGCGTGCGGCGTGGCTGGCGTCCAGCACCGCGCGCTTGTCCACGGGCACGCTTTCCCCGGTGATCGGCGCCTGGTCCACGCTGCTTTCGCCGAGTGCCACGAAGCCGTCGGCCGGAATGCGCGTGTTCGGGCGCACGATGATGGTGTCGCCGATCAGCAGTTCGGCGACGGGCACCTCGTGGACGGCACCGTCACGACGCAGTTCTGCTGTCGGCGGTGCGAGATCTGCCAGCGCCTCGATCGCCCGACGGGCGCGCCCCATGGCGTAGTGTTCGAGGGCATGTCCGATGCTGAACAGGAACAGCAGCAGCGCGCCCTCGGCCCATTTGTCCAGCGCGGCCGCACCCGCCGCCGCGACCAGCATCAGCGTGTCGATCTCGAAGCGGCCGAGGCGGATCGTGTCGATCGCCTCGCGCAGCGTGTAGTAGCCGCCGAAGCCATACGCACCGACGTAGAGCGCCACCGACAGCCAAGCCGGCGCGGCGGGCAGCCAGGAGGCCGCATAGCCCGCGATCAGCAGCGCCCCGCTCAGCAGCGCGAAAATCAATTCGGAATTCGCGCCGAAGGGACCGCCGTGCTCGTGGTCGTGGTCATGCTCGGCCGCAGGTTCCGCTGGCGACACGCCACCCCGCGCGCGGACGCCCATATCGCCCAGCGCGCTGCGCAAGCTCGCTTCCGACGTCGCATCCCTGTCGAATTCGATCCGGACCGGTCCGGCGGCCGAGGCATCAGCCTCCATGACGCCAGGCAGTCGTGACAGCATGTCGGTCACGGTACGGGCGCGGCGCTCGTCCTGCAGCCCTTCCACATCCCACAGGACATGGCCAAAGCGCTGCGTCAGCGCCGCGCCGGCGCTCTCGGCGATTTCCCGCACCCGCGCCAGGCTGGCCACGGTGGGATCATAGTGGATGCAAAGCTGTGCGGGTTGCCCGATCGCTGCGGGGAGCACGTGCACCTGGCTGACGCCAGCCCGACCTGTGAGATCGTTGACCAGACGCCAAACACAGGCGTCAGCCTCCCCAGGGACGTCTGGCAGAAGGATTCCAACGTCGAGCTTGAGGCGGGGCGCCTGCGTCGTGATCATCTGCGGGCGGCCCTCAGGTTGTGGAAATGACGCCGGTGAAGGTGAGATTGAAGACCGGATAGATATCCAGAGGGAAATACGAGAGCTTGGCCTGGCGCAGACCAGGGCGATCAAGGTCCTCCTCGCGGTTGATCAGGTGGTATCCGGCGCCGCTGATCTGCCGGGCCGTCTCCCGATTGACCATCTGGTACAAGCCCTTGAACGTCTTCAGGGCCTTCTCGAAGTGAACGACGGCAGTGTCGAGATTCTGGCGCTCGAAGATCGAGAACGCCACCGGTTGACCATCGACCTTGATGACCAGACCGCTCTGTTCGAGCTCGTCGACATGCGCCATTGCGAAGTCGACGGCCTGCAATTCGGCCTGCAGGGACGGATCATCAATGGCAACACCATCGCCATGCGCGATAGCCAGCAGCACGTCGCGGCACATGGGCCCACATCGTGTATCCAGTGGCACCGCCTCCCAGTTCGGATGCAGCGCGAGGAATTGGGCGACGAGGTTGCGCTTCTTGGCGTATGGGCGGCCAGGCAACTCGGCGAGGTCGCGGGCGAGATAGATGTAGTTGGCCCCGCCCCGATCTTCCTTCGTTTCAAACTGCACGCAGAGGCCAGCATTGCGTTCCATATAGGCGCGGGCGACATAGAGCATCTGAAGCCGATAGGTCAGCCGTGCCGCCTCAGCCATGATTTCGGCACAGCATGCATCGGTCGGCACGCCGATCGGCTGCAACAGGTGCCGCTCGCCATGCGCTTCCGGGACCATGCGGGACAGCAGAAGGCATTCCGGCCCAAGGCGAGACCACATGACGCTGTAGGGCTGCGACCACGCCGCGAGGGAAGCGAAGGTGTAGCCAGAGACGCGCTGCGGATAGCGCCGCAGGTAATCCTGCAGCATTGCCTTGTCGGCCAACCGAACGGGTTGGAACAGCTGGCCAAGGAAGGTGATGCCGCCGTGCTGCTGCCTGGGATCACCGTCCACCCGGGTTATGCGCCGATCCAGCGCGCGACATCTTCGGCTTTCGGCAGGCCGCCAGCGTGGACCACCTTGCCGTCCACCACCAGCCCCGGCGTCGAGACGACGCCGAAGCCCGCGATTTCGGCATAATCGCTGACCTTCTCGACCGAAACCTCAACACCAAGCCTGGTCGCCGCGTCGGTGACCATTTGCGCCATGGTCTCGCAGCGTTTGCAGCCGGGGCCGAGCACCTTCACGTTTTTCATCATCGTATTCCTTCAGGCGAAAAGCAGGTTGAACAGGAAGCCCACGGCGAGGATGCCGGTCGCCACCACGCCGACGAAGACGGCGATCAGCTTCACCGAGAGCACCTTGCGAAGGATGATCATCTCCGGCAGCGAGAGCGCGATCACCGACATCATGAAGGCGAGCACGGTGCCGAGGGCGGCACCTTTGCCGAGCAGCGCTTCGACCACCGGGATGATGCCGGCGGCGTTGGAATACATCGGCACGCCGACCAGCACGGCGGCCGGTACTGACCACCAGGCGTCCTTGCCCATGATCGAAGTCAGCAATTCCTCCGGCGCGTAGCCGTGGATGAGCGCGCCCACGGCGATGCCGGCGATGATCCAGTACCAGACGCGACCGACAATCTCCTTTACCGAGTCCAGGCCAGCGCGGATGCGGTCGGGCCAGGTGACGGTGGCCTCCGGCAACTCCACGGCGCCCGCGTGGATCTTCAGCACCCAGGGCTCCAGCCAGCCTTCCAGCTTGAGCTTGCCAATCACCCAGCCTGCGGTGATGGCGATGCCCAGGCCAAAGACGAGATAGGTCAGCGCGACCTTCCATCCCAGCAGCGCGAAGAGCAGCCCGAGCGCCACCTCATTCACCATGGGTGCGGCGATCAGGAAGGAGAAGGTCACGCCCAGTGGGACGCCCGCGGATACGAAGCCGATGAACAGCGGCACCGCGGAGCAGGAGCAGAAGGGTGTGACGATTCCCAAACTGGCTGCCATGGCATTTCCCACGCCCTCGCGCTTGCCGGCCAGTAGGGCGCGGGTGCGCTCCGGCGAGAAGAAGGACCGCACCACGCCCATGGCGAAGACCACCAGCGTCAGCAGCAGCAGCACCTTCGGCGTATCGTAGAGGAAGAAGGTGACCGACTGGCCGAGGTGGCTCGCCGGATCAATCGGCAGCAGCGACACCGCCCACTCGGAGAAGGGGATCAGCTGGCTGTAAAGGGCGGCCCAGACCACCAAGCCAACCAAGGTGCCGGCCAGCCATGGCATAGGCGATGGCTGGCGAATGGTGGTGGCGCTCATGCGGCGAGACTCTCTTGACGGAGGGGTAACTCAAGCGCGGCCTCGAGAAGGTGGCGGACTGCGGGTGGCATAGCGGGGTTGAGCCGGTAGCGGACCCATTGGGCATCACGCCGGTCCACCACCAGGCCAGCTTGGCGCAGCGTCACCATGTGCCGGGACATACGCGACTGGCTGGCGCCGAGCAGTTCCATGAGTTCGCAGACGCAGTGCTCTCGTCCGTCGCGCAGCAGGCGCAGGGCAGAGAGGCGGGTGGGCTCCGCCAGGGCGGCCAGGAGGGCGACGGGATCGTGCATAGACGCCAACTTATGCGCCCATGCGCATATGCAGGATCCCGCGTTTATCGCATGACCGCCATGCGTGGCGCGGGTCAGGTGATCCGCTCAAGGCAGAGCGCAATGCCCTGCCCCCCGCCGATGCAGAGCGTGACCAGCCCCCGCGTCTGACCTGCGCGTGCCATGCCATGCAGCAGCCGCGTGGTCAGTACCGCACCGCTCGCGCCGATCGGGTGGCCATGGGCGATGGCGCCGCCCTCGGGGTTCACCGCTTCCTCGCGCAGCCCTGTCTCGCGCATGACTGCGAGGGCAATCGCCGCGAAGGCCTCGTTGATCTCGGCGCGCTCGATGTCGGCTGCGGTCCAACCGGCCCGCTCCAGGGCACGCTTGACCGCCGGTACAGGGCCGAGGCCAAACATGCCGGGCTCGACCGCACCCAGTCCGGCCGAAACCAGCCGCGCGACTGGCTTCAGGCCCAGGCGCTCGGCGGCGCCCCGCTCGGCCACCACCATGGCCGCCGCGCCAGTGTTGAGGCCCGGCGCATTGCCGGCGGTGATGCTGCCATCCTTGCGGAAGGCCGGGCGGAGCTTGCCGAGGGAGTCAGCCGTGGTGTCCGGCCGGTTGTGCTCATCCTTCAGGAAGGCCACGGGGCCCTTCCGGCCGGGCACCTGCACGGGTGCGATCTCGGTCTCGAACAGCCCGGCCGCCTGGGCCGCGGAGAACCGCGTCTGCGAGCGCAGTGCCCAGGCGTCCTGATCGGCGCGGGAGATCTGCAGCTTCGTGACGAGGTCCTCGGTGTGCCAGCCCGAATGCTCACCGGAGAAGGCATCGTTCAGCCCGTCCAGCAGCATGCTGTCGAGCACCTGGCCGTCGCCCATGCGCATGCCCCAGCGCCCGTTCGGCAGCAGGTAGGGCGCGCGGTCCATATTCTCCATGCCGCCGGCGATCATCACATCGGCCTCGCCGAGGCGGATCTCCTGGGCGGCAGAGGCGATGGCCTGCGCGCCGGAGCCGCAGACGCGGTTGACCGTCATGGCGGGCGCGGCGACCGGCACGCCGCCGCCGATCGCCGCCTGGCGAGCCGGGTTCATCTTGTTGCCGGCCTGGATGACGTTGCCCATCACCACGCCGTCGACCTTCGCGGGGTCGAGCCCCGCGCGCTCCATCGCGGCCCGGATTACCGTGGCACCAAGGTCGACAGCGGGCATGTCCTTCAGCGTGCCATTGAAGGTGCCAAGGGCGGTGCGAACCGGGGTGCACAGAACGATCTCGCGCTGGGCCATCGTGCTTGTCCTCATTGGTTGGCGGAGGTCAGCCCGCCGCAGTGGGGGAACGTCCCAGCGTGCCGTTCAGCGGTACGGCTAGGGCGATGGTGTTGGAAATCGTGCCGTATTTCCGGACGTTCTGGTGCAACAGCTCCAGCCGCCGGTCAGTCTCATCCGTGTCCACCAGGATTTCGTAGTCGATGCGCGTCATGCGCGGCGGAGCATCCTGGCGCTCCCCTGTCAGCTGGATCGTCACGCCGCGGAGCGAGAAGTTGAGCATCGGCGTCACGCGCTCGATGCCCTTCATCATGCAGGCGGCAACGGAGGCGAGCAGGAGTTCGGCCGGGTTGAACGCATCAGTGCGGCCAGCCGGGTCGGTGTCGGCCACCAACTCCGCGCCCTTGCAAGTTATGCGCGTGCCATGACCGTCCAGCCGCGTCGCGGACATTATGTAGGTCTGCATGGCTTAAGCTCCTGGCTCGAACGGCAGCCTACCAGTTCTCCGGCCCTGCTCGCCTTGAGACGGATCAATCCTTTTGGGGAGCGCCAGACGATCGGTTTGGGCGCGTGTGGCGTCCGCACGGTGGCCTTTGGCGAGCAAAAACCTTGGCATTGCAGGCTGTGTAAGGCTGGCCTGACCGCAATTGAACAGCGTGCCGATGCCGCCGCGTGGGGCAGCAGGGCGTCGCCGCCAAGGTATTTTGATGTGCCAACCTTAGCGTGCAAGGAGCGTGTCACCAGCACAAAAGCCAGACTTTCTGTCCATCTCCCACCGATGGGTTGATGTCGCGCAAGGATATCTGTCGCGGCCAGGAGTAGACTCGCCTGCTAAGGCTCTCCCAGCCTTTCCCCAAGGATCATCATGTCCATCATGCAAGGCCTGCGGGCCTACCACGCCGCGCTTGGCTTTCTGGTCATCGCCGCGTTTCTGACAGGCGAGCTGGGCACGATCCACGCGGTGCTGGGTTACGCGATCGCGCTCATCATCGGGGGCCGGATTATCGCGGCAGTCTCCGGGCTTCGGCAGCTGGGCCTGTCGCGCTTCTATCCGCAGTTCGAAGGGCTGACGCTCGGCAATGCGTTTACCCACCCCGCCATTAGCAAGACGCTGTTGGCCGGCATCGCCGCTTGCCTAATTCTAGCCACCACGACCGGTATCGTCATGGATCGCGGCAGGACGCTGGGTATGGCAACCAGCGTTGCCGTGACCGAGGCGCAGGCGCGCGACGATAACCGTGAACGCCGCCGCGACATGGAAACACGGGGTGGAAAGCAGGAGGACGGCATCGTCGGTGAATTGCATGAGGGACTATCGAATTTCCTCATGATTCTGGTCGGCCTTCACGTCGCCTACCTGTTCTTGTTCAAGCGTCCGCTGGCACGCTTCATGCTGTTCATCACCACACCGAAGCCTCGTAAAGCTTTGCCAGACCGCCAGCCCTGATGGCGCGACTCGCGCAGCAGCAACTTGCGATCCCTTTCGGCCAAGCCACCACTACAAGGAAGACGTCATGCCGCGCCTCCACCTGCACCCGGAACGCCATCTGGTCTCGCGCATCGGGTGGCTCCGGGCGGCGGTGCTGGGGGCGAATGACGGCATCGTCTCCACCGCCAGCCTGATTGTCGGTGTGGCCGCCGCCGCGGCCACGCAGAGCGACATCCTGATCGCCGGCGTGGCCGGGCTGGTCGCGGGCGCGATGTCGATGGCGGCGGGCGAGTATGTGTCCGTCAGCTCCCAGTCTGACACCGAGCAGGCCGACCTCGCGCGCGAGACCCAGGAGTTGCGGGACAACCCTGCCTTCGAGCACGAGGAGCTGGCCGATATCTACGTCCGTCGCGGCGTCGAGCGCGGCCTGGCCCGGCAAGTGGCCCTTCAGTTGATGGCCAAGGACGCGCTGGGTGCCCACGCGCAGGATGAACTCGGAATGTCCGAGACCACCGCGGCGCGCCCCATCCAGGCTGCACTGACTTCGGCTGCGACCTTCGCGGTTGGTGCGGCCATGCCCCTGCTGATGGTGGTCGTCTCACCCACCCATCTGCTCGTCTGGATCGTCTCTGGTGCCTCGCTCGCCTTTCTAGCGTTGCTCGGTGCCATTGGCGCCCAGGCGGGCGGCGCGAATGTCCTGCGCGCCACGGCGCGCGTGACCTTCTGGGGCGCGCTGGCGATGGCGCTGACGGCCGGCATCGGCGCGTTGTTCGGCGCGGTCGTATAAGCGTTCAACCCGACCAGATGATCGTGATCAGCGTCAGTTCGGATCGAAGCCCTGGCCGAGGATCATTGTCGCTTCCTTGATGCCTTTGCCATCCGTCAGTTCGCCGCGCGAGCCGCGGCAGGGTTGGCGCGTAGCCAGTCCTGGATCGGCTGCCAGGGTCCGAAGCGGTGCTGCTCCGGGGTGAAGGGCCCCACGAAGGGTGGATAGGCCGCGTCAACCGGCTTAGCCGAACGATCGGGGTAATCGGCCTCCAGCCCTGCCCGATGCGGGCGCGGCTGCGAGTTGACGAAGGCCATAACGTCGAAGGCATCAGCGGGCGGAAGCGCCGGCGCCTCGAACGTCGTGCCGAGCGGCATGTTGCCGTGCACGAAACGTGCGGCGGTGATAATGCGCGCCATGCCCGCGCCGTCATTATAGCTGTCCGGTCCCCAGAGCGGCGGGAAGCGGTAGCGCCGACCCATTTCGGCGGCCTCGGCGGCGTCAAGCCTTTGGCCCAGGCCGTCCGCGCCATGGCAGGCGGCGCAGGCCTCCGCGTAGATGGCTTGGCCGCGGACCGGATCGGCGGCGCGGTCGAGCAGCGGCAGCGGCGGAGTACCGCGGCCCACCAACGACTGCCCCACGCGCTCAGGCGCGCTGATATGGCGGATGTAAGTGAGGATCGCCTTCATGTCGGGACCGTCTACAGGCAGAGGCCGACCGTTCATGCTGCGCTCCATGCAGCCATTCACGCGCTCCTCCAGCGTGCGGACCTCGTTCTCGCGGCCGATATACTGCGGAAACACGCCCCATATGCCGGCGAGCGGAATGCCGAATTGCTGCGTGCCGGCCTGGATGTGGCAGGACTGGCAGTCGAGTCCATTGCCGGCGTAGCGCATGGCCGGATCGGGCGCATCCGGGCCGATCAGCGATGATGTGCGGGTGATCAGGTCGCGCCCGCGGCGGACGGTCCGGCCATAGGCGTCGTCTGGCAAGGCATCAGGATCCGGAATATCCCAGGCCGCTGTCGCGACCGCCGGCGCTGGCGCCGCCGTCGCGACGATCGCAGGACTTTGCGGTGCATTGGCCGGCCTGGGCGCTTCAGCCTGCGGCGAAGGCGTGGCCACTGGACTGTGCGGAGGTCGCTTGGCGAAGAGCACGACGACGCCGAGGACGGCAAGGCTGCCGATCACTATTTTCATGCTTGGCATGCGCATTACGGGTCCCTCCCTTGGGCGTCGTGTCGAATCAGGCTCGTCATTCACTCCAGCCGCCCCGGGAAAATCCGATCAGCCCCGGGGCGCTGCCAGGACCGCCGCGAAGCGCCAGGCCTTTTCAGGCGCCGCGCTGGCAGGTGTTCACACCGATCAGGCTATAGGCGGGGCAACTGCCCATCAGGCCCGTGGCCAAGGGCACGATGCCGATCAGTCCCCACCAGCCCAGCGGCCCGAAGGCACCAAGCCCGAGGATCACCACACCGGCGGCGATCCGCAGCCATTTGTCCGTGCTTCCCACATTCTGGCTCATGGCAACGTTCCTTTTCTGATGGAGGCAACTGGCCCCAATTTGGGCATCTTGCGCCGCTTCCCGCGGCGCCGCGTTGATCCGGGTCAACCCGGCAGCGCGGCCTCTGCCCAGGCGATGATGCGGCCTGCGGGCATCGCACCGGCCTGGCGCGCGATCTCCCGGCCGTCGGCAAACAAGGCCAGCGTCGGGATGCTGCTGATTGCGAGTTCGGAAGCGAGGGCGGGCGCCTCCTCGGTCGAGACCTTGATCAGCCGCATGCGAGGCTCAAGCGTCCGCGCCGCCGCTTCGAAGGCGGGTGCCATGGCGCGGCAAGGACCACACCAGGAGGCCCAGAAATCCACCAGCAGGGGGATTCCGTTCAGCGCCAAGTGGCGGCGGAATCGCGCTTCCGACAGCGCGAGCGGCTTGGCCTCGAAAAGCGGGACCTTGCAGGCGCCGCAGCGCGGCCCGTCGCCGAGACGTGCGGTGGGCACGCGATTGATCCCGTCGCACTTTGGACAGACGATTTGCGTGGTCTCGCTCATTTCAGCCCGCCCTTAACCGTCACAGGAACCTTGAGGTAGCGCACGCCATTGGCCTCGGCCTCGGGGAAGCGGCCGGCGCGGATGTTCACCTGGATCGAGGGCAGCAACAGCGTGGGGGCTGCGAGCGTGGCGTCGCGCGCGGTCCGGAAGGCGACGAAACCTGCCTCCGTGGTGCCGTCCTTCACATGCGGGTTGTGCGCGCGCTGTTCGGCGACGGTGCTTTCCCAGGCGAAGTGATCGCGTCCCGGCGCTTTGTAGTCATGGCACATCCACAGCCGCGTCTGCGGCGGCAAGGCCAGCAGGCGCTGCATGGAGCGCCAGAGCTGGTGCGCGTCGCCGCCTGGGAAATCGGCGCGGGCGGTGCCGTAATCATGCATGAACAACGTGTCGCCGACGAAGACATCGTCGCCGATCCGGTAGGCGATATCGGCGGGCGTGTGGCCGGGGACGTGCAGCACCTCCACGCTCAAGCCACCCAGCGCGAAGCGCTCGCCATCGCGGAACAGCCGGTCGAAATCGCCGCCTTCCGGTTTCACGTCATCCAGGTCGAAAACCGGCCGGAAGATCTTCTGCACCTCGCGGATATGCTCACCGATGCCGATCGGGGCGCCGGTTTTCGCCTTGATGTAGGGGGCGGCCGTCAGGTGGTCGGCATGGGCGTGGGTCTCCAGCACCCAACGGATGGTGAGGCCGGTCTCCATGGCGGCCGCGAGCAGCGCGTCGGCGGAGCGCGTATCGGCCGCACCGGAGCGATTATCCCAGTCCAGCACCGGATCGATGACCGCGGCGTCCTTCGTGGCCGCGTCCCACACCAGGTAGCTGACGGTGTTGGTGGCCTCGTCGAAGAAGGGGCGAATGACGGGCTTTTCCATGATGTCCTTCCTTGCCCCAGCCTTGGGGCTTGAAGATCATATAAGCACTACCTTAATAAGAACAAGATTATGAAAAGGGTGCTTGAATGATGCCGGAGCCGCCAGGCAGCGACATGTCGGCGCTGGAGCAAAGTGCCGCCGAAGCGGCGCGATTGCTCCGACTGCTCGCGAATGAACGCCGGCTACTTCTGCTCTGCCATTTGGCAGGCGCGGGGGAGCTGTCGGTCAGTGCCATGGCCGGCATGGTTGGCCTCAGCCAGCCCGCCCTTTCCCAGCACCTCGCCAAGCTGCGCGAGGATGGCTTGGTCGCAACGCGCAAATCCTCGCAGGCGGTCTTCTACCGCCTGGCCGACCCCAAGGCGGCGCGGCTGCTTGAGGTGCTGCGCGAACTCTACTGCCCGCCCGAGACCTGAAACCGAACGAAGGACCTCCGACCATGCAGACCATCAAGCCTGAAGCCGCCGCGGCCCTGCTGCGCGAGGGTGCCACACTGATCGACGTGCGCGAACCGGACGAACATGCCCGCGAGCGCATCCCCGGCGCGCGCAACATGCCGCTCTCGCAGATCGAGGAGACGGAGCTCGCCGTACAGCAGGGCAAGCCTGTGCTGTTCCATTGCCGCAGCGGGGCGCGCACCGCGGGAAGTGCCGACCGTCTCTCAGCCAAGGCAGGGCTCTGCGAGGCTTTCGTCGTGGAGGGCGGTCTCGATGCCTGGAAGCGCGCCGGCCTGCCGGTGGCCGAGGATCGGCGCCAGCCGCTGCCGATGATGCGGCAGGTGCAGATCGCGGCCGGCAGCTTGGTGGTTCTGGGCGTGGTGTTGGGCGCGCTCGTGTCCCCCGGGTTCTACGCACTGTCAGGCTTTGTCGGTGCGGGCCTGGTTTTCGCGGGCGTGACCGGCACCTGCGGCCTGGCGAGCCTGCTGGGGGTGATGCCATGGAACCGTCGCGCCGCGGCGGCGTGATGGTCGGCCATGTCTGATCTCTCCCTGATCCAGACCTTGCTGGGTGGCGTCTCCGGCTCGCTGGTGGGCTTCACACTTGGCCTTGTGGGCGGCGGCGGGTCGATCCTGGCGGTGCCGCTGCTGGTTTATCTGGTGGGCGTGCCGAGCGCGCATGTGGCGATCGGAACCAGCGCCGTGGCGGTCGCCGTCAATGCGGCGGCCAGCGTGATTGGTCATGCCCGCTCCGGCAATGTCCGCTGGCCCTGCGCCTCAGTTTTCGCAACCGCCGGCGTGTTGGGCGCCTTCGCTGGGTCGGCATTGGGTCGGCGGGTGGATGGGCAGTCGCTGCTGGCTGCCTTCGCCATCCTGATGGTGGTTGTCGCGGTGCTGATGCTGGTGCGGCGCGATGACGGCGTGAATCGCATTGTCCGGCTAAACCGAGGGAATGCGCCGGCGCTGGTTGGCACCGGGCTCGGCGTCGGCGCTCTGTCCGGCTTCTTTGGGATCGGCGGCGGCTTCCTGATCGTGCCCGGGCTGGTCTTCGCCACGGGCATGCCGATGCTGCAGGCGATCGGCACCTCACTCGTCGCCGTCACCGCATTCGGCGTGACGACGGCCGGAACCTATGCCGCCGCGGGCCTGGTGAATTGGCCGCTGGCGGCGTTGTTCGTCGGTGGCGGAGTGCTGGGCGGACTGGTTGGCGCCCGCGTCGGCCGGGCGCTGTCGCGGCGCCGTGGGGCACTGACCCGTGTGTTCGCGGGCCTGATCTTCGTGGTGGCGGGATACATGCTGGCCCGCAGCCTCGGCGTCCTGCAATGAGCCTCCGCCCCCCGCTGCTCGGCCGTGGCGACTGGAGTGGCATGGCATCAGCCGATTAAGACCGGGGCGACAGGGCCGCCCTCCTGGCGCACCGCTCCAGCGAATGCCGGGACGCGGCAGCCAGGGCGACGACGGAGGCCACAGGCCTGACCGCGCAGGCCCGCTGAGGCGCCGTCATTCAATCTTCACGGGCGCGACAGCAATGCTTCGACTAATCTACATCCATGGAAACAACGGAGGCCGCCGTCTGCTTTGATGCCCTTGGCCAGCCAACACGCTTGGGGCTGATGCGCGCCCTGCTCGCTGCCGGCACCAATGGACTCGGAGCGGGCGAGGTTGCGGAAGCCCTTGGGGTGCCGCCGTCGACACTCTCCTTCCACTTCCGCGCCCTCGAGGCCGCCGGGCTGATCGCTGCCACCCGCCAGGGTCGGCACGTCATCTATGCGGCCCAGATGGACCGGTTGCGGGCGGTGGTGACCTTCCTGGTCGATGCCTGCTGCGACGGCGATCCTGCCCGTTGCGGCAGCCTCGGCCTCCTGTTGGACAAAGCCATAGGGAATGCCGCCGTGACACCGCCTCTCTTCAACGTCCTGTTCCTGTGCACCCGGAACTCCGCCCGATCCATCATGGCCGAAGCCATCCTGACCAAGCTGGGTCGCGACCGGTTTCGGGCCTTCTCGGCCGGAAGCGATCCAGCGTCGGTTGGTCCGCTGCCCGAAGTCCTCTCCCATCTGAAGGCGATGGGCCATGACATCTCGGGCCTTCGTAGCAAGACCTGGAACGAGTTCACCGGCCCGGATGCGGCGAAGATCGATTTCGTCATCGCGCTCTGCGACACGCTGAACGGCCAGGCCTGCCCCGACTTCGGCGCGACCGTCATCACGGGCGCCTGGCCCTTGCCCGACCCCGCCAAGTTCATCGGCTCCGCGGCAGAGCGGGCGACGCTCCTCAACGAGCTCTACGCCGCGCTGCACCGGCGCCTGGCGATCTTCGCCGCCCTGCCGATCGGCTCGCTCGATCGCATGGCGCTGAAGGCTCGGCTGGACGAGCTGGCCGATCCGCACGCGATGGCGCGTTGATTATGAGGGTCGGCATCAGCGGCATGGGCCGCATTGGGCGTCTGGCACTGCGGGCGGCGATGGGCGCGGCAGAGCGACAAAGCGATGATCCCCGCGCCGGCAACCGGCTCGAGGTCCTGCATCTGAATGAGATCAAGGGCGGTTCGCCTGCCATCGCGCATCTGCTGGAATTCGACAGCGTGCAGGGCCGTTGGCGCGCCGACATCGCGGCCGAGGGCAACAGCGCCATCCGCATCGGCAACCACCGCATGACCTATTCCGAACACGCCAAGCCCGGCGATATCCCCTGGGGCGATCTCGGCGTGGATGTCGTGCTGGAGTGCACCGGCAAGTTCCTGACGCCCGAGACCTTGCAAGGCCATCTCGACCGCGGCGCGAAGCGGGTCATCGTCGCGGCACCGGTGAAATTCGACTGCGTGCTGAATGTCGTCGTCGGCGTGAACGAGCAACTCTACGACCCGAAGCGCCACCCGATCGTCACCGCGGCGTCCTGCACCACGAACTGCCTCGCCCCGGTGGTAAAGGTGGTGCACGAGGCCATCGGCATCCGGCACGGCCAGATCACCACCATCCACGACCCCACCAACACCAATGTTGTGGTGGATGCGCCGCACAAGGATCTGCGCCGGGCGCGCTCCGCCATGCTCTCGCTCCAGCCGACGACGACGGGCAGCGCCACCGCCATCGCACTGATCTATCCGGAGCTGAAGGGCAAGCTGAACGGGCATGCGGTGCGCGCACCAGTGCTGAACGCATCGCTGACCGACTGCGTCTTCGAGATGCAGCGCGAGACCACGGCCGAGGAGGTGAACGTTCTGTTCGCCGCGGCCGCGGCCGGGCCGCTCGCCGGCATCCTGGGTTATGAATCGCGCCCGCTGGTCTCGGCGGATTACGCCCGCGATACGCGAAGCGCGATCGTGGATGCCCTCTCCACCATGGTGACCGACGGCACGCTGCTGAAGGTCTATGCCTGGTACGACAATGAGATGGGCTATGCCTGCCGAATGGTGGATCTCGCTTGCCATATGGAGGCTGTCGGGCTGTGAACGCTGGCACCCGCAACTACGCCATCGTCACCGCCGCCTATTGGGGGTTCACCCTGACGGATGGCGCACTGCGGATGCTGGTGCTGCTGCATTTCTTCCGCCTGGGCTACAGCCCCTTCACACTGGCACTGCTCTTCCTGCTCTATGAGGCAGCAGGGGTCGGCGCCAACCTGGTCGGCGGCTGGCTCGCGGTGCGGTTCGGCATCGCGCGCATGCTGGCGGTGGGCCTGGCCACGCAGATCGCGGGCTTCCTGCTGCTCTCGGCCATGTCGCCGGACTGGGGCGCAGCGCTGTCCGTCGTCTGGGTGGTGCTGGCGCAGGGCATCTGCGGCGTCGCCAAGGACCTGACGAAGACTGCGAGCAAATCCGCCATCAAGCTGACCGCCGGCGATGCGTCGGGCCGGCTATTCCGTTGGGTCGCCTTCTTCACCGGCAGCAAGAATGCGATGAAGGGCTTCGGCTTCTTCCTGGGCGGTCTGCTGCTGGAGGCGCTGGGCTTCCGCGGCGCGCTCTGGGCCATGGCAGCGATGCTGGGAGTGGTGTTGGCCGCGGTCATGGTGTCCTTGCCGCCGTTCATGGGCCGGGCGAAAGCCTCGAAATCCGCAAAGGAGCTGTTCGCGAAGAATCGTGGCGTGAACCTGCTGGCAGGTGCGCGCGTGTTCCTGTTCGGCGCGCGGGACGTGTGGTTCGTCGTCGGCCTGCCGGTGTTCCTTTATGCCTCCGGCTGGACCTTCACGATGGTAGGTGCCTTCCTGGCGGTCTGGACCATCGGCTATGGCGTGATCCAGGCAGCAGCACCGGCCGTGATCCGCAAGAGCGCGGACGGGTTGTCGTCGGAAGTTCCGGCCGCGCGCTTCTGGTCGCTGGGTCTGGCGATCGTGCCGGCCGTGCTGGCGGTGCTGATCAGGGTGGACGCGCCACGCCCTGACATCATCGTGCCCATCGGGCTGTGCCTGTTCGGCGTAGCCTTCGCAGTGAACTCCTCGATCCATTCCTACCTGGTGCTGGCCTATGCCGGCAGCGAGAAGGCGGCCGAGGATGTCGGGTTCTACTACGCCGCCAATGCCGCCGGGCGCTTCGCCGGCACGCTGCTGTCCGGCCTCCTCTACGCCTGGGCCGGGCTCACCGCTTGCCTGGTCGGGTCGGCACTGATGCTCGCCATTTGCTGGGCGTTGACGCTGGCGTTGCCGACGAATGCGGCGACCCGCACCGCGCAGGCGTAGCGTTGCGCACCGGACGACGACTCACCCGGCGAGACGCGTCTCACGAACACCAGAGAAGGTTGGAATCCGGTTCGCACCGCTGCTCCAGTCGGTTTCCCAACCTCACATTTCTCATGCGCCGATAGCGCCGTGAACCGCAGGTTTCCTGGGGTTTTGCCTCGGTGGCTTGGGGGTTGGAGAATGCAACGACCCCGGAAATCGCTCTCCGGAGGCCCGAAAGTCTCCGAAGCTTGGGGGTAAGGCGATTTAACCCTCAAGCTCTAATCCATTGATATTGCAGACACTGGCCTGTTCCAAGCTTCGCGCCATTTCGCAAGCTGACTGCCTGGCGAAAGACACTGGAGGCCGGAATCTCCGCCCTCGTCGAACCAGAGCGCCGCACCCGCTACGACTCCTCAGTCCGCCGAAGCCTGAAGGCTTCCCCCGTCATCGGCTTTGACTGACGCCCGTCTTGGAACGCTTGGAAGTCTTCAAACACACCCTGCTTGTCAGCGATCGGTATGCAGGGCCCCACTCCGTATCCTGCGCCGTCTTCCACCTTATGGAACGCAACGTGCTCTGCGCTCCCGTCGGACGAGATCACCCCTTCCATTACGAGTTCAAACAGCGGGCGCGTCGCGTTTAGGTTGAGCTTAGTGTTGCCTCCACCAAGTGTGGCTCCGAACTGTATGCCGGTGAGTAGCAGCGGGTAGAGCATAGAGCCGAGCGACATCGCACTTGGAAACCTGAGGCTTACATCGCAGGAGTTGATGCCGACCACGGCGCCGCTATCGGAGATAACAGGACCACCGCTCTGGCCATGAGCGAGGCAATTGTCGAACGAGAAGCATGCTCCACGGCAATATCCTCTATCGAACCGCTGCGTAAAAATGTGCTGTACAGAGCCTTGAGTCGCCAGGAAGCGGTGGCGGTAATCCCGGTCCCAATCAAACGATCCATTCGCGACATCGTTCTCGGGGATGCCTTCGCGCGGCTCGAAGCCTGTGTAGCCTACGGCCCAGACCGTCTGACCTATTCGTGGAGGGGCGAAGCTCAGCGGCAGGGATAGTACTGGCCGATTGGCCTCAAACAATGGGTGTCCAAACGCGACATCGCCAGGAGGTCCGCCGTTCACAGTTTGAATCGGGATAAGCGAGAACTTGTGCTCAGACTCACTTGTGCTCCCCTGATGGAGAACCCAGAGGCTCGCTCGGTTGAGGGTTACTGAAGGAGGCAGGTCGCCCTGAACAAACATGCGCTCAAGTTTCGGTTCGAAGCGAAAAGCTTCTGTAATGTTGTGCATTGCAGTCAGGATAAACTGAACCTTCGGGCCAACCCAGAGGGCGGTACCAATCGGCCTGTATCGACCCTCTGCCAAAATAAAAAGCGGCAAAACAAACTTTGAAAGTGGGTGCCCAAAACTCGGCAATTCCCACTCACGGCAGGACGCATCCGGCCGACCGTCGAACATGTTTATGTAGATAGACGGCATGGCGAACCCCGACGTTTTCAGCGTGACCTAAATGATGAGCGCGCTAGCAGTGAAGCCCCTCGGAGAAACAGTACCGCCCAACAGGCTATAGCCCTGATGACAAGCATTGCTGAAGAATGTCACGCGTTGCCAATCCCTACACGCGCGGCGCGCCGTGTGGGAAGCGAAAGAAGCTGATTGCGTCGAACGTCAAAAAACTCGACCGGCGCACCTTGAGGATGACCACGCAGTCCGTCGCGCCAAACCGGCGGGCCAAATCGTGCCCAATGATCCGCGCCATGTCGGCCCACGATCGCTCGTCAATCGGTGGTTCCTTGGTCATGTGGACACCAACGACGAAGACGCGATCGGCGATCTCCATCCGGCACACGGCCGTGTCACCGTTGTTCGTGCCGGTTCCTGACCGCCAGCGCCGGGCTCTCTGAGCGATCGCATGGAGCGAGCCCGGAACCTGATTCAGAATCGAGATCAGGATGTCAAACCGAAGCCGATTATCGGAAGCGTAGATCTCCCTGGCGATCAAGCTCCACAGCGGTGGCAGATCGATCCCCGGCGTTGCGAACTCGCGCCGGTCAACGCGGGGCGACGCGCGTCCGCGGACGGCGGCATCGGCTTGGAGAAAAAGCACCTGGCGACCTTCGAGTCCCCGCGTGTCGACCGCAAACCCATTCGTGAGGTACAGCGAGAGCAGGTCCTGTTCGTCGGCAACGAAGTCAAGGACATCGTCCGCGGTTGCCCGCCGCGTTAGGTAGTGCAGGAAGGATATTTCAGTGTCGAGGCGCTCCGACAGCATCCGGAGCTCCGCGAGGGACAGGACCGGCGCCCAATCCTGATCACTGCGCAACAGTCCCATGTCCCGGAAAAGTCGGCGGCTGCTTGTGACCGACGCAAAGTGCTCAATGCAAACACCGAACTTGTGGACAACGCTCGGTACCGATGGGTCAAGCCGTACGGTCTCCCCCTTATTGTCAGTGAGGATTACGTCATTGCGCCGGCTTGCCAGTAGAGCCTCGAGGCGCGATGCCTGCACGCCCGGCTCGACGAACAGCCTCGCGAAGTCGGTCTTCAAACTCGCGAGCCCACCGCGGCGCCCAGCGGCGGCCAGTTTGCCAGACTTCGCTTCGAATATGAGCACCCTCATCCCGAGGACAGCGACGACGTCGTGTTCGTACAGGACCTTCGTGTCTGGGTCGGTCCACGTCACGCTGCGATACACGGCGGCGGACGGCAGCGAACGGCGGATGATCCGCTCCACATCCTCCTCAAGAAAGAGGGTTCGAGCACTCGCATAGGCGGCTTTGAGCTTCTGGTTTGCGCCCTGTAGGCGTTCGACGATCGCGAACGGGAAGCTCACGATCAACACCGGCAACGGCAGGAACAGAGTGTCGCTGGTCAGAGCGACGAAGGGCCGCTCCCATATCGGATTTGCGAGGTAGACCCGCTGCAGGTCCTTCTCCGCCAGCGAACCAAGGGGGAGTGAACAGGAAAACAGCGCCTCGGAGATCTTCTCACCGAATCGGGACGCAAGCTCCTCCCGGTGGAACGTGAAGAGGGGTGCGCAAAGCATCTCCGCCATCTGGAAGCCCGCCAGGCCTCGACCTTTCTGCTGAAGGGGACAGGCGGCCGCCTTGCGCCACATTCGCCGCGCCCATTCGGAGCCGTCGAGCATGCTCTGCACGACGGCGTCTGCGTCGGTTCCCTGGCGAAGTATCTCCTCGCGGGCGAGGCGCTCGTCAAAGCGAGAGCGGACCTCATCCAACAGCGAGAAGAGCGCTCTCGCGAAGTCAGAGAGCCTGTAGCCGAGCTCAGCCTCAGACGCGACATCCATTCGGGACAGCAACGCGGGCACCACTTCGGCAGCGTCGTCGCTGTTGAAGACGTTGCGGTAGTAAACGGTCCGCAAGCGGATGTTTCGAATAAGCCCGGCATCGGCGCTGGCGTCCTGGCCGGGCGCAGTGTCGGCAAGGTAGGCAGCCAGATTTCGTCGGAGAAGGTTCCAGAGGCGCACCATCGAATGTGGTGCGGCAGGCACCCGCCGTCCGGGGCCTGCGGCGAGCGCAAACGCCTGCAGCAGCTCTACGTGAACCTGCTCGAGTTCGGACGGTCCGGGTCCAATCGCAGCCGGCACCATCTCTTTGAGAAGCTGCTCGCCGGACTTCGCCAGAAGGGCAATAGAATCACGCGAGCGAAGAAAGCGGATGAGGCTCGCACTGGTCTCAGCTGCAACGGCCACTGCGTCGCCTTCGATGCGTTCGATCCGTAGGCGATCTTCGTCAATCTCGACATATCCTGGAATGGCCCCCAGCATCGACGGAGCGCCCGCATCAAGGGGCTTGGGGCCGCGACGAGTTCGGGTTCTTTTCACGTCAGCTCGCAGTGCTGCTTGAGAGAGCTTGGCCGCGAGCGATCCGATACTTCGCCTGGGCTCATCGCGCCCGCGGCCGCTATTGGTGCTGTGCGATAAATGGCGGAACGACCAAGGGTAGACGTTCAGAGAGAAGGCTTGCTCTCCACCTTGTTCCGCTTTCGCTTCTCACAGCCGAAACACCCTCATTGCCTCATCGCCGTAGTGGTTGATCACCTTCACCGCGATCCGGCCCGATTTTGGCTTCGCGAAGGGGCGACTTTCTGTGCGGTAGAGGCTGGCCCAGGCGTCCTCGTCCACTTCGGCCTTCAGCGCGGTCTTGAGCTTTTCGAAGGGATCCTTGCCGCCCAGGAAGTATGCGTGGCGGACGAAGAAGCTGTCGCCGTCGTAGTCGGTGTCCACGAACCAGCAGGCCACGTCATCCTCGACGCGGCCGGAGGAACGGACCTCACCGGTGGTGGGGTCGAAGATATCCACGCCCTTCAGGCGCACGACGCATTCGCCATCGGCCTGGTCGAGCGCGATATCCGGCTCACCGAACACCACGAACAGGTTGCCGCCGCCGGCCTTGTAGGCTTCGGCGGCGCGCAGCTCCTGGCTCATGCGCGCCTTCAGCACCACCAGGCGCCCGAGGTTCATCGTGCTGTCGCCCACCTGCGGGTCGAAGGCGAAGCCGCAGACCACCATGCTGTCCGCCCAGTCGCGGCATTCGCGCGCGGCCTCGCGGACCAGGTCGGGGCCGACCGTGCCGTATTCGGGGCCGATGACGATGGCGGCACGCTTCTTCACACCCGCTTCCTCGTATTCGCCCTCGGCCGAGACGCGGCTGCCGCCGGGCCAGGGGCGCAGCGTGGCGAAGGTCAGGCGCTCATCCTTCTTCGTGTTCTGCACGCCGGCCTTCTGCAGGTTGTCCAGCACGGCGGTCACGAAGTCATCGCCACTGTCGGGCCGCGTACGGAGCGGGCGGCGCTCGGGCACGGGCTCGCCCGCTTCCTGCGCCAGCGCCTCCATCACGGCCTGGTCATCCTCATCCGCGGGCAGAACGCGGTGAGGCGAGAGGCTCTCCACCGTGAAGGGGCCGGTGACGCGGACGGCGTTCTTCTTTGTGTAGGGCCGGTCGTGCAGGAATTCGGTGTCGGCGTTCCGGGCGATGGAGGCGTCCATCTCCGCCTGCCGGGCGCGGCGGGCGGCCCAGAAGGCCGCGTGCGCCTCCTTCGACTCAGGTTTCGCATCGTCGGGCAGGTTGCGGGGGACCTGCCATTCGGCGTGCTTTGTGCCGAGGGTGGTGTTGAGCGCGGCGAGCGCAGCTCCGATCTTCAGCACCCAATTGGCGTGGATGACATCGATCTCGGCGTTGTTGGCGATGGATTTCAGCGTGACGTGCGGCACGCGCTCCAACACCAGGCCCTGGCGGATGTCGTAGCGGAAGGGGCCCTCCTCGGGTGGGCGGCCGGTGATCTCGCCCTCCTTCGCCGCGCCCTCACGGCTGTCGCGCAGCAGGTAGGCGGGAAAGCGCCCGGCCATGAGGCGGGTGCGCGCCAGCGCTAGGGCGACGCGTGAGGTGTCGGTGGTGATCCAGCGGCGGCCCCATTGCTCGGCCACGAAGCTGGTGGTGCCTGAGCCGCAGGTGGGATCAAGGACGAGGTCGCCAGGGTCGGTGGTCATGAGCATGCAGCGCTCAATGACGGGTGGATCGGTTTCCACCACGTAGCGTTTGCCGCTCGCAAAGCCAGCGATGGTGGTGTCGTTCCACAAGGGACCGATCGGAAAACAACGGAAGTCGTCGAGATACCTGACGTATCTCAGGGTGTTTCCCGAGGCTCCAAGCCGATTGGCATGTCCCAGACGCGCCATCCCGGCTTCATTCGTCTTCCAGCGCGACGTCTCGGTTGGCCTGAACGTCTTCCCCGACAGCTCAACCGGAAACCAGCTTGCGGCGCCCTCTCCTTTGTCGCGGCCGGAAGCCTGGCTCGTGATGTTATCGAGAGTGAGGATCTGCCCGTCGGCCACGTTGTCATCGCTCAGGGGAGCAATCGAGCCATCTGGCAAACGGATGCGGTTGTAACCGCTCGCGCCTGCCCCGCCGACCTCCTTCAGGCGGTAGAGCGGACGGAACTTCGCGCGAGCCTTGTCCTTGGCGAACCAGAGAAGGTGGTCAAACTGCCTTCCGAGAAACTCACCCGTCGAACTGCTGCTCTTCACAAAGACGATATTGCTGATGCTGTTATCAGAGCCGAACACCTCATCAAGCAAAGCCCGGACAACGTGCACGTTCTCGTCGCCAATCTGCACGAAGATGCTGCCGCTTTCGGACAGAAGTTCCCGCGCCACGACGAGCCGATCACGCAGGTAGGCCAGGTAGCTGTGGATGCCGTCCTTCCAGGTATCCCGGAACGCCTTGATTTGCTCCGGCTCCCGCGACATGCCGTCAGCCTTGCCCTCCTTCACGTCGCGGCTGCGTGTGCTCGGCTGCCAGTTGCTCGCGAAGCGGATGCCGTAGGGCGGATCCAGGTAGATCATCTGCACCTGGCCGCGGAGCCCTTCCTTCTCCGCGAGGCTGTTCATCACCAGCAGGCTGTCGCCCAGGATCATCCTGTTCGACCAGTTCTCGGCGTGCTGGTAGAACTCGAGCCGCGCTGCCTCATCCGTGATGCGGTCGAAGCTGCCGAACAGATCGGCCTGCGGTGCCGCTTCCTTCGCCGAGACACGTTGCAGGTCGCGGATCAGTGCCTCCGGATACAGCTTCTCCTGGATGTAGATCGGTACCGTCTCGACGCGCAGCGGCGCGCTGTCCTGCGCATCCTTCCCGCGCCAGACCAGTTGCGGGTCCAGGTCCGGGTTGCGGGGATAGAGCTTGGGTTCAGCCCGCGCTTCCTCCTCCGCCATCAGCGCCGCGGTTTCCGCGGTTGGGGTGTTCTTGCGCGCGATATCGGCGGGGTGGACGAGCGTCTCCAGCTCGGTGGCGGGTGCGTCGGGCTTGAGCTTCTTCGGGCGGGCCATGCTGCGCTGTCTTCCGGGTTCAGGCGGCGCGTGAGAGAGCGTCGGCATTCAGCCGCCGCCGGATGATCTCATCCACGCCATAGGGTCCATCCACCCGGCAAAAATCCCAGCGGCCGAAGCGCCCCAGCGCGTTCACCGCCGGCACCCAGAGTTTGCGCATGGTGTCGTGCTTTGCGTCGTCCTGCGCGGTCTGGCGGCCCTTCACCTCCAGCACGAGGTGCAGCGGATCATCCGGGCCGCGACCGTCATCCACCACCACGATGAAGTCGGGCCGGTAGTGGCGCTCGGTGCTGCCATCCACATAGGGCACCTCGAAGCCCAGCCGGTCGTTCTTCACGTAGCGCAGCACCTCCTGCATGCCGTCCAGCGCCTGGGCCGCCGCGGCCTCCCAATTCTCGTCGCAGACGATCAGGTTGACCTGGCATTTCTGCGCGTCGGGGGTCCAGAAGTTCGTCTTGGTGGTGGCGAAGCTGACATGACGGCTGCTGCCGGCCTCGTTGTAGGGGTCCAGGATGGGCCGCAGCGTCCCGGGGCCAGCGACCTCGGGCGTGCAGGCGCGGAAGATGCGCTCCGCCGCCTTGTCGCCGATGTCGCGCCACAGCAGGTAGGCCGGGAAGGTGCCACCCAGGCAGGTCAGGCAGTCCGCCATCCAGCTCCGCGTGATGGTGAGCAGCGGCGGGAAGAGCCAGGGCTTCAGGTGATCCTCGCTGTCGCGGAACCAGGTGCGGAGCGTGTGGCCGGCCAGGTGAAACGCGATGGTGGTGTCGCGCTGGTGACGCAGGTCGTTCAGCGTCAGCGTGTGCTCGGCGCCGATGATCGCGGCGTTGACGGCCTCGGGCGGTGCGTCCTCCGGCGTGATGGTCATGCGGCTTTCATTGGTGAAGGCAGCGGTGATGCGGCCAGGCGGCAGCACGGTGCGATAGCCGATGACGCGCGGGAACCGGATCTCCAGCGCCGCGCGCTCCGGCAGCACGGCATTGACCTGTGTGGTCTTCTTCGGGGGCGTGTAATCGGCCTTGGAATTGGCCGGCACGAAGCTGAAGGGGATGCCCAGCACCTCGGCGTATTCCGGCGCGAACATGGCGTTGCCGGCGTCATCCACGCCGACCGGGTCATAGGAGACACGGCGCAGCGCGCGACCAATCACCTGCTCGCACAGCAGCTGCGTGCCGAAGGCGCGGACACCCAGGACATGGGTGACGGTGCGTGCGTCCCACCCCTCGGTCAGCATGGAGACAGAGACGACGCAGCGGATCGGCTCACCCAGCCGGCCGGGCTGGCCAACGGTGTTCATCACCTCACGCAGCAGGTCACTGTCGGTCACGGTCTCGGCGTCTGCGTGTCTGCCGCGGACGCGGAGCTCGCGCTTGAAGGCGTCGATCTCGGGGCCAGCCAGCTTGCGGAAGTTTTCCGACAGGGCCTCGCCGGATTCGAGTTCCTCGCTGTCGATCAGGATGGTGACGGGGCGCTCCACCATGCTGCTCTGGCCGATGCCGGCCTGGGTGACATTGGAGAGGAGAGGCAGGTTGCCGGGCACGATGACGCGGCGCTCGGCGCCCTCGGCGTCGGTCTCGATGCGCTCGTACCCTGCGATCCAGTCGTGCACGAGCTTGGAGGTCGCGGTGTTGTTGCACACCACGATGAAGACGGGCGGCGTGCTGCCACCGCGGCTGGCCCAGTTCTCGAAGACCTGGCGGTAGTGGCCGTAGAGCGCCTGGAGCGCGCCGGTGAGCTGGGAGGGAAGCTGGTCGGGAGTGAGCGGCTTGCCCTGCTTGGCGCGGCCAGCCTTGGGCAGCTTCACATCCGAATGTTCCTGGATGTAGCGATAGACGTGGCGATAGACCGGCTCGTCGGCGCCCGGCAGGTCCTGCACCGGCACGCGCGGCACCTTCACGATGCCGCATTCGATGGCGTCGATCAGGGAGAAGTCGGAGATCACCCAGGGGAAGAGCGTGCCCTCGGGGTAGCCCGAGCCGCGCAGGAAGAAGGGCGTGGCGGAGAGGTCGTAGACCAGCACGGGCTGGCCGACGACGCGTTGCAGGGCCTCGATGCCGCTGATCCAGAGGCGGGCGGCGGCGTTGTTCTTCTTGGCCTCGGCCTTGCCTTCGGCGTCGAGCTTCGCGCTGGCGTCATCCGCTGCGCCGACCTTCTGGCGATAGCAGTGGTGGGCTTCGTCATTGATGACGATGATGCGCTTGCGGCCGAGCAGGTCCTTGCAGATGCGCTGCGCCATCTGCCCATCGGTTTCGGGGCGCTCGACCTTGCCGGTGCGGCCGGCCAGGATCTCCTTCGCCAGCTTCGGTGCCTCAAGCGTTTCGCGCTTTTTGAAGGCGTGGAAGTTGGTGATGACGATCCGGGCTCGCTGGAGGTCGTCGCGCAGCTCCCGCGGCACGATGTCGAGGGCTGCGTAGATGTTGGACGGGTCGGACGGGTGCAGGACGCGAAGGCGGTCCCTCACCGTCAGGCCGGGGGCCACGATCAGGAAGGCGTCCGTGAAGCGGGTCGAATTGCGCGTGCGCGCGGCGTTGAGGGTCTGCCAGGCGATCAGCATCCCCATGACGGTGGTCTTGCCGGCGCCGGTGGCCAGCTTGAAGGCGACGCGCAGGAGGTCCGGGTTGGCCTCCGAATTGAGGGTGCGCAGGCGCTCGGTCTCGGCTCGGGGGGCGACCTCTGTCAGCCAGATGGCGGTCTCCACCGCCTCGACCTGGCAGAAGAAGAGCGGGCGGGCCCGGCCCTGTTCCCGCCAGTGGCGCAGCAGGCGGGCAGTGACGGGCGTGACAGGGCGCAGGCCCTGTTCGCCGAGGGAGCGCCATTGGGCGACTTTGGCCCTGATTTCATTGATGTAGTCGTTCGGCTGGCGCTTCCCGTACTCATCCTCCAGGTCGAGGGTGGCCTGGGCCTTCACCTTGTGCTTCGGCGGAGGGACGGGGACGATGAATTCGCTGCGCCGCCGGCCGGGGGCCGGTGTGCCGGTGGGGATGCCGTTCTCGTCGAGCTCCCAATGGCGGGACGGTTCCGCGAAGGGGCTATTGAGAATCGGGTTGTCGATCACGGGGCCTGTCACGCCCCGAAGATGCCACGGACTTTGCCTTCGCATAATGGCCATGTGGCCGGGGCCGTTACTTTCCCGTCCTGTCATTGCCGAACAATTCGCCCTGGCTGCGCCAGCATAGGGGGAATGGTTCCAGCAGGGTGGCCAGGGTGACCGAGCGCATGTGCCGACCGTCGAGCGCATTGGTTACGAGGTCGGGTGCCAGGAGGGTCAGTCGCAGCAGGCTGCCCAAGTAGCCCCGCTCGATTCGCTCGGCCTCTGCCATCTCGCTGATGGACGCGTATCGGCCCTCGTCCAGCAGGCGCTGATACCGGAACCCCCTGGCCAGCGCTTTGACCAGCGTGGGGTCGGCCCGCGTGGTGACGGGCGCCACGCCGTTGGTCATCGGTGTCACGACGGTCTTCCGCCCCGGCCGGTGGCGGATGGCCAACGGCACCCGGACCGTGACGCTGGTCGCGGCCGTCATGCCGCCGCCCGCAGCGCGCTGGGCGCAATCGCGGTCAGATCGCGGACCAGGCCTCCGAGCCCCTCCAGCCGCAGCCGAATGTCGGCGCCGGCCGGGCCGATCACGACTCGCTCCACCAGCGACCGCACAATCCGCGCCTGCTCCGCCGGGAACAGGTGCTCCCACAGCGGGTCAAGGCGATGCAGGGCATCCTGCGTCTCGCCCTCGGTCAGGTCCGGCGCCTCCCTGCGCGCCGCGCGCCAGGTGCCGACCACGATCTCGGGCTGCCGCAGCAGCGTGCGGACCTGATCCACCACCGCCGCCTCGATCTCCGCCGCCGACACCCTGCGCAGGATCGTATCGTCGCCGGCAGCGTCGCCCTTCAGCACGCGCTGCGCCACGTAGTAGCGATAGAGCCGGCCGTTCTTCCGCGAATGGGTCGGCGACAGCGCCCGCCCGTCCACTCCAAAGATCAGCCCCTTCAGCAGCGCCGGCGTCTGCGCCCGGTTCTGGTTGGCGCGAACCCGCGGGCTGATCTGCAGCACGGCATGCGCGCGGTCCCACAACTCCCGCGGCACGATCCCCTGGTGCTCGCCGGGATAGATGTTTCCCTTGTGCGCGGCCTCGCCGACATAGGTCCGATTGTTCAGCAGCTTGTAGACGTCGCCCTTGTCCAGCGGCCGGCCCGCCTTGCTGGTGGCGCCCTCCTCCCGGAGGCGGGCCACCGTCTCGATGCCCGATCCCGTCTCGGCGAAGATCTCGAACACCCGGCGCACACGCGGCGCCTCCTCCTCATTCACCATCAGCTTCCGCGCCACGACGTCGTAGCCGAGCGGCACCTTGCCTCCCATCCACATGCCGCGGGCGCGGGACGCCGCAAACTTGTCGCGGATTCTCTCGCCAATGACCTCCCGCTCGAACTGCGCGAAGGAGAGCAGGATGTTCAGGGTAAGCCGACCCATGCTGGTGGTCGTGTTGAAGCTCTGCGTCACGGACACGAACGTCACGCCGTGCGCATCCATCACCTCCACCAGCTTGGCGAAGTCCATCAGCGAGCGGCTGAGCCGATCGATCTTGTAGACCACGATGACATCGACCAGGTCGGCCTGGATGTCACGCAGCAGGCGTTGCAACGCCGGCCGCTCCAGCGTGCCGCCCGAGAAGCCGCCATCGTCATAGCGGTCGCGGACCAGCACCCACCCCTCTGCCCGCTGGCTGGTGATGTACGCCTCGCAGGCATCGCGCTGTGCGTCGAGGGTATTAAACTCCTTCTCCAGGCCCTCGTCCGTGGATTTGCGCGTGTAGACCGCGCAGCGCAGCTTCTTCGTGGTGGCCGGCATGGCCGGCTCGATGCGGGCGCGCCGGGTCATGCGTCACCCCGCGCGCGCAGCCCGAAGAACGTCCATCCATTCCACCGCGTGCCGGTGATGTGGCGCGCGATGGCAGACAGCGACTGGTAGGGCCGCCCCTCGAATTCGAAGTCATTGATGCGCACCGTGACCACATGCTGCACGCCCTGCCATTCCCGGATCAGGCGCGTGCCGGCCAGCGGGCGGCTGTCGGCGCGGATTCGGCGCAGGACGACGTTGCCGCCATCCAGTTGCTCACCCAGCGCGACGAGCCGGTCGACGGTTTCGGGCTTCAGCCCGCCATACGCGAGCTCCTGGATGCGATACGCGAGCCGGCTCTGGATATAGGCCCGGTTCCACGGCGGCGGCTCCTTGCCGAACAATTCCCGCCATTGCTGTTTCAGCGTGGCGGTGGGCGCCGCCTGCAGCGCGGCGAGCCGCGACAGCACCTGCGTCGGCGGGATCTTCGGGATGGTGGGCGCCGGCACGGGCGCGGCGGTGGATCGTCTGGTCATGCGAGTCCCTTCCTGTTGGGGTTCGCATGCAGGCGCTGCCTGGCGGTGGAGTGTAGGCGAATGTCTCCCGCCCCCCGAGCTATCTCCGCATCCCGCGCATCATCCTCCGCAGCGCGGCTGCGCAGCCGCACCAGGCCCTTGGCCAGGATGCCGCAGACCTCGCGGAGGTGCGGCGGGAGGTGAGCGTTCAGTCCCACGGGCGATGGCTTCATACTTAGCCCTACCCGCCGCGGCGGCGATCCGTCCCAATCAGGCGCGGCGGCGTTCCAACTGAGGCGCGATCCGCCGCCAGGGCTGGCTCAGCTTCTTCTTGATCGTGCTGGAATCGGGATGCTCGCCACGATCAGCAAACCACGTCTCCATGCGGCGCACGTATTCCGCCAGCGTCGCCGGCGGCCCGTCCTGGAACATGCTGACCAGTGCCTCAGCCCAGAAGGCATCCCAGTCATAACGCGGTGCTGCGCCACGCGCGGCCGGTGGCGGCGCTACGACAGCGGCTCCGCTGCTGGCCGTCGCCGCACCCACCTCCTGCTCCGCCTCAAATCGCAAACGCTCGGCATGCCGGACGACCAGCCGCTCGCGTGAAACCATGATCGTGCCCGCGTCATCGCCGCGCGCTTCAATACTGATGTAGCGACCTGGCTCTGCCTTGAAGCTGCTGATCGTCTCGGACCCATTCATGAGGGTGGCCCAGGCCTGCGACTGGTGGAGATCTGCGGCGCCCGAGAGGTAGCTGCGCTCGTCCGGGATGTGGCACCAATCCCGATCATTCACGTCCTCG